>ENA-OQJO01000103-OQJO01000103.1-human-gut-metagenome-genome-assembly--contig:-NODE-103-length-11489-cov-2.132811_pt1 | contig 11489 bp, 14 predicted proteins | sample MGYA00242613_ERZ504780 | MGnify/ENA primary metagenome ERZ504780 (study PRJEB26092, sample SAMD00036368) | human gut metagenome | host: Homo sapiens | study: EMG produced TPA metagenomics assembly of...
GGCTTCCGCTTCCGCCAAGTCCAAGATCGAGGCTGCTGGCGGCTCCATTTCCGAGGATTGATTCCAACGGAATGTAGCTGACTGAAGCTCAGACATGAGGCTTCCCCCGCTTTAGGGCGGGGGAAGCCTCATTCGTTTGCAGTCAAAATGCAATCATGCATGGAAAAACAAAAAACAGACGAATAATGACGAAAACGCCATATCGGTAGACGCCGTACGCTAGACTCGAGCGTTAGAGTCTGTTTTTGCACGTGTGCGCAGGTGCGCACGACGATGGAAGGAACCCCAGGTGAGGACGTTAATCCAGGCCTTGAAGACCAAGGAATTGAGGAATAAAATCCTCTTCACCCTTGGTATCATCATCATTTATCGTATCGGTTCATTCATCCCGACCCCTGGCGTCGATTACACCGTCGTCCAGCAGTGCGTCGGCAAGATGAACAACGCTTCTGAGAACTTTATCGGTCTGGTGAACCTCTTCTCCGGCGGCGCCATGCTGCAGCTGTCGATTTTCGCATTGGGCGTCATGCCGTACATCACCGCATCGATCGTCATCCAGCTGCTGCGTGTGGTCATCCCTCGTTTCGAGGCACTGCACAAGGAAGGCCAGTCCGGCGAAGCCAAGCTGACCCAGTACACCCGTTATCTGACCATCGGCCTTGCCGTGCTGCAGTCCACCACCATTCTGGTGACCGCACGTTCCGGCGCGCTGTTCAACTACCAGTGCTCCCAGGTTGTTCCGGACGGTTCCGTGTGGAACCTTGTGGTCATGGTGCTCATCATGACCGGCGGCACCGGCCTCATCATGTGGATGGCCGAATTGGTCACCGACAAGGGCCTCGGCCAGGGTATGTCCATCCTTATCTTCATGTCCATCTGCTCCGGCTTCCTGCCGCAGCTGTGGGAGATCGGCTGGGGCACCAACGGCACCGATGGCAATTGGGGCAAGTTCGCCGCGGTCGTCGGCACGCTGCTGGTCATCATGATCCTTGTCATCTACGTCGAGCTTGCCCAGCGTCGTATTCCGGTGCAGTACACCCGCCGTATGATCGGCCGCAAGATGTACGGTGGCTCCTCCACCTACCTGCCGCTGAAGATCAACATGTCCGGCGTCATCCCGCCGATCTTCGCCTCCTCGATCCTCGCCATCCCGACCCTGATCGCACAGTTCGGCAAATCCGACCAGTCCTGGGTCAAGTGGATCAACTCCAACTTGGCCAACACCACTTCCGTGTGGTACATCGCACTGTACGCGTTGATGATCGTGTTCTTCTGCTTCTTCTACACGGAAATCACCTTCAACCCGGACGAAACCGCGGACAACATGAAGCAGTACGGCGGCTTCATTCCTGGAATCCGCGCAGGCAGCGCCACCAGCCGTTATCTGAGCTACGTGATGAACAGGCTCAACACCGTCGGTGCCGTGTACCTACTATTCGTGGCGCTTATTCCGACCGTGCTCATCATGGCGCTTGACCTCAACACCAAGTTGCCGTTCGGCGGCACCACCATCCTGATCATCGCAGGCGTCGGCCTTGACACCCTGCGTCAGGCCAAGGCCCAGACCGAACAGTTCCAGTACGCTGGATTCCTGTTCGAGGGCACTGACCACAAGGAAGGCAAGTAAAACCTCAAAATCGTGATACCGTTTCGACGTGAAGCGGTATCACGATTTTCATGTAACCAATCGAGAATCAGAAAGCCTCGCAAGAGGCTCAATGAAACGGAGAATAACATGCGACTGCTGATTATGGGACCGCAGGGCGTCGGCAAGGGCACCCAGGCTGCGCTGCTGAGCGAGCACTACGGTATTCCGGCAATCTCCACCGGCGATATCTTCCGCTACAACATCAAGAACAAGACCGAGCTCGGTGTTGAGGCACTGAAGTACATCGACAAGGGCGAACTGGTTCCGGACGAGCTGACCAACAAGATCGTCAAGGATCGTCTGGCCATGGATGATGCCAAGAACGGTTGGATCCTCGACGGCTATCCGCGCAACGCATCCCAGGTTGAGGCACTGGACGCCATCCTCGCCGATCTGAACACTCCTCTGGACGCTGTGGTGGCTCTCGACGCTGACCATGACGTGCTTATGGAGCGCATGAAGAAGCGTGCCGAGATCGAAGGCCGTTCCGACGACACTCCGGAAGCCATCGCCAAGCGTCTTGATGTGTATGCCAAGGAAACCGCTCCGTTGCTGGCCACCTATGAAGAGCGCGGGCTGCTGAAGACCTTCAACGGCGTCGGCTCCGTCGAAGAGATCCAGGCCACCATCGTGGCTGAGCTTGGCTGATATAGCTGAAAATCGGGCAAATTCAAATCGTATGCAACGATAAGAAAGCCCAATAAAATACCACAAATCAATCGAAAACGGGAATTGCGACACGCCGAACGTGCCGTAGTTCCCGTTTTCGTGTATTCTTGCAAGTTGGTGTGTCTTCGGGCACGCATAGTAATCGCCAAAGAACGGAACGAGGCTCATGGCTAAAGACGGTGTGATTGAAGTCGAAGGACAGGTAGTGGAAGCACTGCCGAACGCGATGTTCCGCGTTGAACTCGAGAACAAGCATATCGTGCTCGCAACCATCTCGGGCAAGATGAGGAAGAACTATATTCGCATTCTGCCGCAGGATCGTGTTGTGCTGGAAATGAGCCCTTATGATCTGAACCGCGGCCGTATTACGTACCGTTACAAGTAAGGTACACAAGCAAAGGAAAACCATGAAGGTCAGCCCTAGTGTGAAGAGGATCTGCGAGAACTGCCGCGTGATCCGTCGTCACGGCCGCGTCATGGTGATCTGCGTCAACCCGCGCCACAAGCAGCGTCAGGGCTGAGAGCAGATCCAGCGGCATAAACAGTACAGGCGCTGAGTCACAGCCCGTGAAAGCGGGATGAACCCCGGGTACGCAGGCCCGGGCCGGGAAACCGGACGACTCGGTGCAAGACCTGCGGAAAACAGAAGGAATCGCAATGGCACGTCTTGCCGGAGTCGACATCCCCAATGAGAAGCGCATCGAGATCGCCCTCACCTACATCTTTGGTGTGGGTCGCACTCGTGCCAAGGAAACGCTTGCCGCGACCGGTATCAACCCGGACATTCGCGTCAAGGATCTGACGGATGAGCAGCTGATCACGCTGCGTGACTACCTCGAGGGTAACTACAAGATCGAGGGCGATCTGCGTCGTGAAATCGATGCGGATATCCGTCGTAAGATTCAGATCAACTGCTACCAAGGCCAGCGTCACCGTAAGGGACTTCCTGTGCGCGGTCAGCGCACCAAGACCAATGCTCGTACCCGCAAGGGCCCGAAGCGCACGGTCGCCGGAAAGAAGAAGGCCACCAAGTAATAGGTGGCTGTCAGTTCAGACCACGAGACGTAAGTTTCATCGCCTGAACAACAAAGCAAATTCGTTATTAGGAAACGAGGGTCAATGGCAGCTCAAAAGCAAGCCGCGCGCAAGCCGCGTCGCCGCGACCGCAAGTCGGTCCCGGTTGGGCAGGCGCACATCAAGTCCACTTTCAACAACACTATTATTTCGATCACCGACCCGTCCGGCGCAGTTGTGTCCTGGGCGTCCGGTGGCGATGTCGGTTTCAAGGGCTCCCGTAAGTCCACGCCGTACGCCGCTGGTATGGCCGCTGAATCCGCAGCCCGCAAGGCTATGGAGCACGGTCTGAAGAAGGTCGACGTGTTCGTGAAGGGCCCGGGTTCCGGTCGTGAAACCGCTATCCGTTCCTTGCAGTCCGCCGGACTCGAAGTCGGTTCCATCACCGACGTCACCCCGCAGGCACACAACGGCGTTCGTCCTCCGAAGCGCCGTCGCGTCTGAGCACTAGAAGAAATCATCAATCCAACGCCGCTTATGGCCGGTGAGTGCACCACCGGCCTGAAGCTGAAAGGATAACCACAGTGCTTATCGCACAGCGTCCGACACTTACCGAGGAATCTCTCAACCCTCAGCGTTCCCGCTTCACCATCGAGCCTCTCGAGCCTGGTTTCGGCTACACGCTTGGCAACTCGCTGCGCCGTACCCTCCTGAGCTCCATTCCGGGAGCGGCTGTGACTTCGGTGCGTATCTCCGGCGTCCCGCATGAGTTCACCACTCTGCCGGGTGTTGAAGAGGACGTTACCGAAATCCTGCTGAACATCAAGGGCATCGTGCTCACCAGCGAATACGATGAGCCGGTTGTCATGTATCTGCGCAAGAGCGGCAAGGGCGAGGCCACCGCGGGTGATATCACTCCGCCGGCCGGCGTCACTATCGCCAACCCGGATATGCATATCGCAACTCTCGCTGAAGATGGCGAACTCGAGATCGAATTCACCGTCGAGCGTGGCCGCGGTTATGTGCCAGCCCAGATGAACAAGCAGGATAACGCCGAGATCGGCCGTATCCCGGTCGACTCGATTTACTCCCCGGTGCTCAAGGTGAGCTATCGCGTGGAAGCCACTCGCGTTGAACAGCGCACTGACTTCGACAAGCTCATCCTGGACGTGGAGACCAAGCCGGCAATCTCCCCGCGTGATGCTGTCGCATCCGCAGGCTCCACCTTGGTGGAACTCTTCGGCCTGTGCCGCGAGCTCAACACCCAGGCTGAGGGCGTCGAGGTTGGACCTGCCCCGGTGGCAGAGGAAACCAACCCGGAGATGGCCGTTCCGATCGAGGATCTCAACCTCACCCAGCGCAGCTACAACTGCCTGAAGCGCGAGGGCATCCACACGATCGGCGAGCTGGTCGCCCACACCGAGCAGGATCTGCTCGACATCCGCAATTTCGGTATGAAGTCCATTGACGAAGTCAAGGAAAAGCTCCAGTCCTTGGGTCTGGCCCTCAAGGCTTCCCCGCTGGGCAACTTCGATACCAACAACCTCGAAGGCGGCACTTTCTTCTCGCCGGAAGACGAGTGATTCGCCGCTTTTGACCTAACCGCTTCGTCGGATTCGGATGTTCGGGCAACTGCCCACCTGAGTCCGACGGGGCTTTCAAGGAGAAACAATGCCTACACCAAAGAAGGGTCCGCGTCTGGCCTCCAGCCCGGCTCATGAGCGTCTTATGCTCGCGAACATGGCCACCAGCCTGTTCCAGAACGGCCGCATCACCACCACCCTGCCGAAGGCCAAGCGTCTTCGTCCGCTGGCCGAGCGTCTGATCACGCTCGCCAAGCGTGGTGATCTGCACAACCGTCGTCGCGTGATGCGCGTCATCCGCAACAAGTCCGTCGTGCACAAGCTGTTCACCGAGATTGCCGAGCAGATGGAGCAGCGTGAGGGTGGCTACACCCGCATCGTCAAGATTGCTCCGCGTCGTGGCGATGCCGCTCCGGCAGCCATCATCGAGCTCGTCACCGAGCCGGTGAGCCCGAAGCAGGCCGTGGTCAAGGAAGCCGAAGCTGCAACCAAGGTTGCCGCTGAAGAAGCTCCGGTTGTCGAAGAGGCACCGGTTGAGGCTCAGGAAGCCACCGCAGAGAACGCCGAGTGATTGGCATCAAGCAGGCTTGACTAGCTGATGAAAAGGCTGGAATCGAAAGTTCCCAGCCTTTTTGTATGCGTTGTCATATGTTGTTATGCGCCTTTTGTTATGCTCATTGCCGTGAGATTACGTATCGACTTGGCATATGACGGCACCGATTTCTACGGATGGGCGAAACAGCCTGACATGCGTACCGTGCAGGGAGAAATCGAACGAGTGCTGCATACCGTTCTTCGTGTACCGGAAGGCGATGATGACGAGCCGCTGCGCCTGACCGTCGCGGGTCGTACCGATACCGGCGTGCATGCGTCGCACCAAGTTTGCCATCTCGACATCAATGAGGAGACGCTTGCTACGTTGCGTCGGGCATATGCAGGTCGAACCGGTGATGGCGTTGAAGCGACGGCTGCAACGCATGCTGCCGAATGACATCGCCATTCGTTCCATCGAGGAAGCTCCGAAGGATTCGACGCACGTTTCTCCGCACTGGAACGCACTTACGTATATCGCATTGCCGACCGATCAAGCGAAATCGATCCACGTATCCGCAATTGCGTGCTGCATATCGACGATGATCTCAACATCGAAGCTATGAACAAGGCTGCTGAAATGACGATCGGCCTGCATGATTTCGGCTCGTTCGCAACCCCGAATCCTGGAGGCACCACCATACGCGAGGTGAAAACCGCGTATTGGCGTCGTATACCGCAGCATCCGCTGATCGACGACGGAAATACGATGGGGGAGCGATATCGCACGCCTGCGGTCGAATCCGGACTGCTGTGCTTCACCATCGTTGCGGACGCTTTCGCACGCAATATGGTGCGATCGCTGGTTAATGGTTGTGTGCAGGTAGGCATCGGCAAACGTTCCGTGGATTGGTTCGCCGAAAAGATGACGACGCCGTTGCGTGAAGGCAGCACCGGTCCGATCGCTCCGCAAGGATTGACGCTGGAACATATCGAATATCCGGAAGACGACCAGTTGGCGATTCGTGCCGAAGCGATTCGTGCGAAACGTACTTTGAAGAGCACATACTGTACGGATACACAGAAGATTGCGCTATACAATCGCACCAAATATCGCATCACAAAACCACATCACGCAATCGCAAAAACGCAAAAACGGGATATAGCCGAAAAGAACACGAGAATCATGTGAAATGTCACGACGACGTTACGACGTTCTCACGAGTCCATAACCGAGACGCAATCGTAACAATTCGTAGCATCTTAAGGTAATCGAACGTCAGTACGTCTTCTATCGAGGATTGAGCGGCCTTAAGACAGGCATGCATTTTCAGGGGTAGAAGAAGTGTGCGACGATGAATGAAGGCATAAAAGTTGCAGATCGTCTAAAGCAATAACCTTGGCTCCTATGTGCTCCTACGTGCCACAGGGCTGTAAGCAATAAAAAAACCGAAGCGCCGTTGCTCCGGTTTTCTACTTGCGGATAAGGCGAGATTCGAACTCGCGGAGGGGTTCGCCCTCACACGCTTTCGAGGCGTGCTCCTTAGACCGCTCGGACACTTATCCATTGTGCTACTTGAAAACAAGCAACTTCATCATTTTGCCACAGCTTTGGCGATTGTCAAATCCGATTGAGGGATTTTTGCGATGTCTGCGATTGCTCGGCGTGTCTTATTCGCGGGAACACTGCGTCGCATTGTGTGAAGACGGTTGCGCGGACAGCGTACGCAAGTCTGCGCTATGCGAATAGCGCTTCGTCGAATGCCGGATAACCCCAGTCGAGTGCCAGATCCACGCGGTCGGCGATCATGCTGGCGAGCATGCCCAGTGACTGTTCCCGGGAGTCATCCGAATGGTCGTCCGAGGTTGTTTGGGACTTCGTCGAGGCGTTCGACGAAGTCGAGCTTGCCGCAACGGCTGCGATTTCGCTGCGCGCGCAATTCATTTCCAGGACGGCATCGGTTGGCGCGTGCAAGCCCGTTGCGGAATCCACGATGGTATTAGGATTGGCGAGCAGCTGCGTGACATCATAGGTTTTCGCACGATTGTCTTCGGCTCCGGAAAGAGAAATCAGGCGTTGCGAAGTGGTTTTATGACGATCGCTGATGTCAAGCGTCGCATGACCGAAGGAACGCGCGGCGAACACCTCCATCGCGAACCCACCTGATCTTCCGCAGCAGCCATGGCTGCAAGCGAATCCGTATCGACATCAAGCGAGTCAATGCCATCGCATCGTGACAGCGTGGGCTGTGCGATGTCAATCGCAAGCCGTGAGGCCATCAATCTGACGGCGTGACGGGCCTGCGCGCTGCGCAACGTGCCATCGGCGAATCGCGCCGGGCAATATGCCGCGGTGTTGGCCCAATCTGAAACCGCCTCCTGCGCGGCAAGATAGCGCATGACGATATGGCGTGACCTGTCTGCCATGATGTCGGCGTTGGCAGTCGCGTCTGCATACGCCCTTTCGCAAGGACTTGGCTGCTGTTCGGCTTCGGCGCGACCTGCGATTCGAGGAGCGGAACACGCGGCCAGTGATGCCACAAGGGCGCTCGCGCACACCAAGACGCAGGCGCGTCTGACAGTCGACAAGGCCAAGGGGAAAAACGGGGAGCGTGTCTGCATGAAACATTAGACTAATAGTCGACTGTGACCATTGGGCCGAGCGCTCGGAATAACTTCATATAGGAGGTCTTGGAAGTATGGAACTGGACCTGGCAGGAATGCACCAGCTCGCAGCTGGGCAGGGAATCGATCCCGAGACGCTGGATGCCGCACTCTCGGAAGCATTGCGACTGGCATATCTGAAAACCCCTCACGCTGCGAAGCACGCTCGCGTCGAGCTTGATCCGCGTGCGGGAAGCTTCACCGTATGGGCCCAGGACGAGATTCCTGGCGAGCCGACTGAAGACGATCCCCACCCCGCGCCGACTCTGGGCGAGGAATACGACGACACTCCGCACGATTTCGGCCGACTGGCCGCTGCGACCGCTCGTCAGGTGATCAGCCAGCTGTTCCGCAAGGCCGAGGATGACAAGGTGTTCGGCGCGTTCTCCGGTCAGAAGGGCAAGCTCATCACCGGCATCGTGCAGCAGGACGTCAAGGACACATCCAACGTGCACGTGGCCGTCGGCGACGTCGAAGCCCTGCTGCCGCGCCGCGAGCAGGTGCCCGGCGAACGCTACCGTCACGGCGAACGTATCCGCGTGTACGTGGTGAACGTGGCCCGTGGTCTGAAGGGCCCGGAAATCGTGGTGTCCCGTTCCCATCCGGAGCTGGTCCGCCGCCTGTTCGAACGTGAGGTTCCGGAACTGGTTTCGGGAGCCGTGTCGATTATGGCCATCGCCCGCGAGGCGGGCGCCCGCACCAAGATCGCCGTCCGTGCCAACACCGAAGGCGTCAACCCGAAGGGCGCGCTGATCGGCCCCGGCGGAGCCCGAGTGCGCGCCGTCATGGAGAACCTCGGTCCTGAGAAAATCGATATCGTCGACTGGTCCGCGGATCCGGCGAAATTCGTCGCCGCGGCGCTGTCTCCGGCCGTCGCCACCGGTGTGCAGGTAATCAGCGAGAAGAACCAGACCGCAATCGCCTTCATTCATGATGATCAGCTGTCGCTGGCCATCGGCAAGGAAGGCCAGAACGCACGTTTGGCCGCCAAGCTGACCGGATGGAAGATCGGCATCGAATCCGCCGAGGCACACGCCAAGAAGATGGCCGAAGCGCAGGCTTCGACCAGCGGGGAAACCGCCGAATAACCAACACTTTCAGCAGCGGTAAGCCCGTGGGCGTTCAATCCACGGGCTTGAGTATGCTGGACTCGATAATCCAAAGCGTGGGGGTACGTGCCGTCATGCCCAGGGAAAAGACGAGGTATCACGAACATGGTTGCACGATGAGAAGGAACAAGCTCGCCGTGAATCAGTAGCGGTCGCGCTCGTATGCGCGCGGCCCAAGATAGGAGAAATTGAGTGCCGAAAGCACGCGTATATGAACTTGCCAAGGAACTTGGCGTTGACAGCAAGACTGTTTTGAACAAACTTGAGGCGATGGGCGAATTTGTGAAGTCCGCATCGTCTACCGTTGAACCTCCGGTTGCCCGTAAGCTGAGGAATGCTTTCGCTTCCAACGCGCAGGGCAACGCATCCGAATCCAAGAAGCCTGCGGTCCCGGCCAAGAAGCCGGCTGCCCCGGCAGCTTCGCTTACTCCTGCGCCTCGTGCCACTCCGGCTGCTCCCGCGGCATCCGCGGCAAAGCCTGCCGCTCCAAAGCCGGCACGTCCTGCAGCATCCAAGTCCGAAGCCCCGAAGCCCGGCCAGCGCATGCCTCGTCCGGGTGATTCCCGCCAGCATGGCAATCGTGCCAACGGCAACGCTCCGCGTCCGCAGGGCGAACGCCGTCAGGGCGGCAAGCCGGCTCCGGTTCCGGGACCTCGCGCACAGCGCAACAATAACAATACCAATGCTCCGCAGGGCGGCAATGGCAACAATGCCGCCAATGGTGCGAAGCCGCACACTCCGGGCCCACGTCCGGGTAACAATCCGTTCAGCCGCAAGCAGGGCATGCACACCCCGACTCCGGGTGATATTCCGCGTCCGCATCCGATGAACCGTCCGAGCGTCAACAATGGCGAAGGACGTCGTGGCGGCCGTCCGGGTCAGGGCGGCGGCCAGCGTGGCGGCTTCCGTGGTCGTCCGGGTCAGGGCGGCGCGAAGCCGGGCCAGTGGGCCAGCATCGTCCGGGTCAGGGCGGCGGCCAGCGTCCCGCCGGCGGCGGCAATCGTTTCGGTGGCAATGGCGGCGGTTTCCAGGGTCGGCTAACAGCGCTTCCGAGCAATAGGTCCGGCACGTGGTGGCCGCGGCCGCGGCGGCGCTGCAGGCGCGTTCGGACGTCAGGGAGGCAAGTCCTCGAAGGCGCGTAAGAACCGTCTGGCGAAGCGTCAGGAATTCCAGGAGATGAAGGCTCCGGTCATCGGCGGCGTGCGCATTCCGACCGGCAACGGACAGGAAGTCCGTCTGCGTCAGGGCGCGTCCCTCGCCGACTTCACCGACAAGGCGCTCGACCTGCTCCAGGCCAACCCGAAGTCCGAGAAGGGCTTCTTCCTGCAGGTCGAAGGCGCTTCCATCGACAAGCAGGACCACAACGCCAACGCCTGCGGCCAGATCGGCGAGACCGACGACCTTGACAAGGCCATCTCCGCCGCCCTCAAGAAGGTCGACCTGAGCGACACCCTCATCATCGTGACCGCCGACCACGCCCACACCTCGCAGATCGTCGAATCCCAGCCGTACTACGCGCTGAGCACCGTGCTGAAGAACGCCGACGGCTCCAAGACCACCATCTCCTACGGCACCTCCGAGAAGAACCTGTACTCCGACGGCCAAGACACCGAAGGCGCGGCCGATTCCAGCAAGGCCCAGGGCAACATGAGCCACACCGGCACCCAGCTGCGCATCGCCGCATCGGGTCCCGGTGCGTCCCGCGTGGATGGCCTGACCGACCAGACCGATAACTTCTACACGATCGCCGGCGCCCTTGGCCTGGCGACCGACACCACGTCGCAGAACAACCTGTCCAACGGCGGCAAGGTCACCGTGAACAAGGACAAGGACGGCAAGTACAGCGCGGCCGTCACCGGCTTCAACGGTGACGCGGTGCTGTCGTACCAGCTGGTCGACAACGCCTCCAAGAAGGTCGTCGCCGAGTCCAACACGTCCACCCCGCTCTCCGGTGTGCGCGTCGCCACCGCGGCCACCACCTCGATCTCGTTCGCCGACTTCACTCCGGCCGAGGGCGCGTCCTACACGCTGACGGTGAACGGCCGCCAGTCCGCAAGTCCGCCTCCGTGAGCTTCCCGTCCGCCTCAGGCTCCGCCGACAAAGACGCCGAACGGCGGTCAACGGCAGCGGCACTGTCCGCTCAGGGCACCGTCAAGGAGCCGACCGCTCCTCTGGGCAAGACCGGCGCGACCGTGCTCGGCCTGGCGCTGATGGTGCTCGCTCTGGGCGCCGGCGCGATGGTCGTGCGCTCCGTCAAGGCGGGTCGCCGCT
>ENA-OQJO01000104-OQJO01000104.1-human-gut-metagenome-genome-assembly--contig:-NODE-104-length-11460-cov-2.442337_pt1 | contig 11460 bp, 16 predicted proteins | sample MGYA00242613_ERZ504780 | MGnify/ENA primary metagenome ERZ504780 (study PRJEB26092, sample SAMD00036368) | human gut metagenome | host: Homo sapiens | study: EMG produced TPA metagenomics assembly of...
ATTCGGCTTTATCAATATCTAAAAGCCCCAATCTTTTAGTCCTGGTTAAATGCATTCTGCGCAAATTCGCGATAGTATCCATATACCGAACTTGCGAAATAATTTACCCAAGACTCATGGTCTGTTGGAGAGAACGATTCAAAAAAATTTTTCAGAACATCTTTGGGATTCTCGGAAGCTGTTGTAGCAAAAGCAGTATTGCCCAAATTCAGTGTTACACTTGCCGTCATAATACTTGCTACACTCAGCTTCATAAAATCCCGGCGGTTAATCTCGTTATTCATAAAATATCCTCCATTACTTTTTTGCATCCGCACATCCATATCGAATGCGATAATGTTTGCCGTTTCTTTCTCTTGATATTTTCTTCTCAGCAATAATCACCTCTGCACTGGAGCCACCCTTTCTATTTTATAAAATTACAGCTAGATATCAGACAACTCGCGTTGGTCTCTCCTTTACAATTACCTCCCACCTTTCTAATTTGTTGAAATATATAACAGTTTCACTTATCTGCTGGTACTGCCAGTAATGGTTTCACTCCGCCCATCGGAATAGCTAAAGGTTGCAGAATACTCCAGCCTGTAAGATTTTCCAGGCTTAGTGTTAAAGTTACCGCTCCCCACGCAGGTTGAGGTCGTGCTGCTGTTCGAGCAGCTACTTACTTTTTGCCATGTTCCAATTGTTCCCTTTTCATAGAGAACGCCTGAAACGCTGATTTTCTTTACTTCAGTTCGTGTCTGGGCATCAACTTGATAGTATGTTTGGTAAATAGATCCGTTGACCGTACTATCGCCTACATACCGCTCAGACTTTTCAACGGCCATTGCGGTGCAAGCAAAACTCAAGCAAATCACCGCTGAAATAACAATGGACAACAAACGCTTTTTCGACATAGACATACACCTCCGTTTTTGGCTCCTATCAAGAGCCTTTGTATAGTCAACGTAATTCGCATCTGCTTCGTTTCAATTTTCAGGAGAAATTTTTTCAAATTTTCCATCTTTGTAAGTTCAGACAAAAAGGAAGCCGGACATTTGTGAACTCTCACAAGTGTCCGGCTTCCTTAACGGATGCTTTCTGCAATTTTTATAATCTCATCGTAGGGGATGTCTCCCATAACGGTATGCGCAATGCCATTACTCTCCCAGTTCAAGGTGTAAACCTGCTGTCCATCTTCACCTGAGCTGGTTCCAAGTACACCGTCTGCTTCTCCGACCCTTACGGTTTCGTACACTGTATGCTCATTATCAAATAGGGACTGCTGCCCCGGCTGGATAATTGAGCAACGGACTGTGTAGCTTTCCTCTGTTTCTTTTGACGAGTAAACATGTAAAAAGTTTTCTGCTCGCTCAAATTTCTGCACATCGTCCATTTCAAAGCCGTTCGGCGACATAATGGTCGCTGTATCCATCCGGGAGCCACTCCAGCGGTTCGCCATCCACCTGATAAGTCAGCTGCATCTCAATGGGCAGAAATTTTTGAATCATCGTATAGACTGCCTTGCGGAAGTCTGCACTTACTGCAAGCGCGCCGAGAGTTAAAATTACCAGCGTCATGGCTGCAACAAGCACTCGTTTCAGCACCGGACGGCGTTTATGCAATGCTGCTTTCAGGCGAGCATCCCATCGGGAAGTGTCCGGGTAGCGTTCCTTAAGCTGTGCCGGAGTTGGCAGCTCGTCCAGTCTTTTTGTGCATCTGCACGGAGTGCCATCATCAACGCTGCATCAAAAGAAACTTCTGTCCGCTCACTCATGGCTGTTCAACTCCTTCCACAATAGTTTTCTTCCACGGAAAAGCCGCATCCGAACCACTTCATCTGTCAGTCCAAGCGATTCGGCAATCTCCCGGTTGGTGTAGCCCATCGCCAAAAGGCGCAGTGGATCACGGTACATCGGCTTCATCTGCCCAATCAGTTCTGTCAGATGTTGGATGTTATCGGCACTGACTGCTGCATCATCTGGCACTGGGGCATTATCTGGTGCGTCCGGGACTTCTTCCAGTGGTTCTTCTCGCTGCTTGCGAAGCATATCGTATGCACGGCTTCTACTACAACTAACGAGATAAGCAGCGAGTTCGTGACAGTTTTCTCGATGAATTTTAGAAAAATTTTTTAGTCAACGTACAAAAATAACCTCTTGTAGCACATCCTCTGCCAGATACGAATCATCCATGATTTTGTAAGCGGTATGGTAAACCAGCCGTTTGTATGTATTGTACACCTCGGTAAAATCTTCTTCAAAGTTTCGATCATCAAGCACACTTAGATATAACGCAAGCAACGCAGTCACCTCTATTCACATTGATTGTGTGTAGTGTACCACGAACCAATAAAAATGTCGAATACAACCAACTTTTGAAAAGGAGCGTGATGCCATTGACCCAACCGAAAACCGATCTCGCCTATCTCCGCAGCGAGAAAGCCAAAGCAGAACAGCAGCTGCGCTACTACCAGCACCGGGAGAAAATTCTGGAACACCAGATACCGGAGCTGACCCGCAAGGCCCGTGTGCATCGGCTGTGTACCCGTGCCGGAATGCTGGAAAGTTTTCTGATTGCGCCGGAAGAACTCACCAACGATCAGGTGATGGAGCTGCTGAAAATTGCGTTCCGTCAGCCGGAAGTTGCGCTGGCTCTTGCAAAGATGATTCACGACCTGCACGAAAGCCGCAGCGTTCCGCACCCTTTAGAATAAAGGGCGCAATTATACACCGTTCCGGTGAAATTGCGGTCTTGCAGACGGCTCGATGAAATCGAAGCTGGCGTTTATGCGCCAGCCCGATTCCATCCCAAGGGAAACTGCGTTTTCCTTGCGCTGCTTTGCAACTATCCTTTTGCTCGCTACCATAAAACACGCATAGAAAAGCCGATTGGAAATAGCAACGTTTCCAATCGGCTTATCTTTTTGTTAGGCAGATTTCTTTTCAGCTAATGCCCGGACTTCCTCAATTGAAAGGTCGGTGTACTTTGCCACCTTTTCACAAGGCACACCATCTGCCAACATTGCCAATGCGTGTTTGACCGATGTTTCATGCTCGGTTTCATCCCGCATCTTTTCCATAGCTCTGCACATAGCTGCCACTCCCTTCGTATCTTCTTTAAAATAACGAACTCTCTGCGCCAAAATGGAATAATTCATATCCTTCGAGTTGGTACAGAAAAAGTCATGCATTAGTTTTCCCAATGCAGTTTCGTCCTTGATTTGTGAGTTCACATAAACGATGTGAGCCTGATCGTTGAAAAACGTTCCCGTTTCCCGGACTGTACGGTCAACATGATAAATTGGAAGACCTGCCTTTAATACGTCATTTTCGGTGATAAAGATAACGTATGTTTCGTTCAGCGCATCGTAATCATCGCCCGCGTCAGTCAGGTTTGCATCCAACAGACTACTGTTATACCGTGCACGTTTTTCACTCGCACCACGGTCACTGCGCTGCACCTCAATATTATATGCACGGTTTTCCCGATCTACCGCCAAAATATCCAAACGAACGGAACGGCCTTGCAGGTTTTTAATGCTGTACTGGCCGTGAACCTCTTTGACGGTCAAGTCATCACGTTTCAAGATGATCTGCAAAAGGAACTCAGCACAAGCACGTTCTTCAAACACCGCAGCCATGAAATCATCATCAATCAGACGTAGCCCACGCAACCGCTGCAAATCTTCTTCATGTTTCCGTTCAAAATCCAGTTCCTGTTGTGATTTTCTTTCCGACATTGGCTCACCAGCTTTCTGCTTACTTATCCAAAATAATAGTACCATAATTCCGTGATTTTTACAAGAGAACGATTCAAATGTCATCAGGGGGTGATGCCTATTCCGTGTCCGCATTTCAAAATCACCATCGTCAAGCGCAGCCAAGGGCAGTCCGCTGTTGCCGGGGCCGCTTACCAGAGCGGCGAACGGCTGTTCAGCGAGTACGACCAGAAAACAAAATTCTACAACAAGAAGAAAGAACTTGTCCACGCCGAAGTCATGCTGCCGTCCCATGCACCACCCGGATTTGCAGACCGTGCAACGCTCTGGAACGCCGTGGAAGCCGTGGAAAACCAATGGAACTCCCAGCTTGCCCGGCGCATCGTGCTGGCGTTTCCGGTGGAGGTGCCGAAAGAACAGTATCTCTCCATGATAAAGGAATTCTGTCAGGAGCAGTTTGTTTCCAAAGGGATGATCGCTGACTTTGCCATCCACGACAAGGGCGATGGAAACCCACACGCCCACATTCTGCTGACACTCCGGGCAATGGATGAACACGGCAGGTGGCTTCCAAAAGCCCGAAAGGTGTACGACCTTGATGAAAACGGCGAGCGCATCCGGCTCCCTTCCGGTAACTGGAAATGTCATAAAGAGAACACGGTGGACTGGAACGACCAGAAGTACGCCGAGGTCTGGCGGCATGGTTGGGAAACCATCACCAACCGCTATCTGGAAGCTGCGGGCAGACCAGAACGTGTTGACCTGCGCTCCTTTGAGCGACAGGGCATCCAGCAGATACCGACCGTGCATCTCGGTCCCGCCGCACACCAGATGGAAAAGCGTGGAGTGGAAACTTTTCTCGGCAACCTGAACCGGGATATTCGCGCCGCCAATAGCCTGATGCAGTCCATCCGCAGCGCCATCCGTGGGCTGCAACGCTGGATCGCAGACCTGAATGAAAAGAAGCAGATTCTTTTGGATGCACTGGAACAAGCCAAGGAGCCAATGCTGTCCGACCTGCTGGTGGATTACTTCAACCTCCGCAACGAGCAGCGCAGCGATTGGTCTGGCAGGCAAAACTGAAATGCACTGTCCGAGACTTTGAGGAAGTCAAACGGGCGGTGGACTATCTGAAAGCCCATTCTCTGAACACCATCGAGGATCTGGATACCGCAATTTCTAACCTGAACCAGACCGCCGCCCCTCTCCGTAGGCAGTTGAAGCAGAACGAAAACCGTATGCGGGCAATCGCCCAGATCAAGGATGCTGCCGCCGCCCATGCCAAGCTGAAGCCCATCCACGACACCTTTATCAAGAAGAACTTCAAGTTGACCAAGGACGCTTATGCCGCCCAGCACAAAGAGGAGCTGGACACCTTTAATAAAGCTGTCCGCACTCTGATGAAACTGAACGGCAGCACAGCGGTAGATTTTTCGGCATTGGATGCCGAATTTTCTGCGCTGCAATCCGGCAGCGCAGAACTGCGTACCAAACTGGAAACCTTGCAGCCGGATGTCTCTGCCCTGAAAAATATCCGCAAGTATATCGACATGGTGCTGAATAAGCAGCAGCTTTCCACACCGGGCGGCAAGCCCCCGGAGAAGGAATCGGTGCTGAAACAGCTGGAGCAGCTTCAGCAGAAAAAGTCCAACTACAAAACGATTTCTACCACCCAAACCGCGAAGAATCGCTCTAAACGATCTTTCTGTCACCGATATGCCGTTGCAATCAGTGGCAGAAGTACATAATTCATTTGTTTTTTGCTGGCTTTTGGCTATTCTCGCTGGCTAGTGAGTAGAGGCGTACTTTTAAGGCAGAAATTTTCTCCAACACCCCCCATTTTAGGCCACTTTTTCTGTTAATAGTAGAAGCGCCTCTTTGAAAGCCGGTCATTTGTGACCTTTTTGTTAATTCTCAAAAAGATGGTTGTCTTTGGGCTGTTTTCGTTGCCTACCTATTGAGAGGATTTTTTCAAAAGCGGAGATTTGGTCTCAAGAATTACAATTCAATTACAAGTTTCTCACCAATGCTACGAAACAGGCGTTCTCGATGCCTACCAAGTGTAGGGCATCTTTTTCAAGACCATTCTCGGACTATTATGACGTTTTGTTTACAAAATTGCTTGCAATGCTACGAAATGGCCTTTTTCATCGGCTACCAAGTAGAAGGATGTTTTTGTCCGTCAAAGTCCAGAAATCTTCCATATGTTCCTTGACAAGTGAATAGTTCAATCGTCCGGTACTTCACAAAAGGTACTTCTGTAACTCGCAGCCCGGTCATAACGAAGACGGGGTGGCTGAAATGCCAATGGTGCGGTGCAAGTCCGCCGCCGGACGATTCCCCACTCCTAGGGAAGTCGAGGACCAATATGGGAGACCTTAACTTATTAACGCAGTTGAGCACTTGTTTCGTGCTTTTCTGCGACTGGAGAATTGGAACCCACCAATTCTCGTTACATACTCTTTGTTTCTGATTTCTGCTTCAGCTGGAGGTGATCAACATTTCAGAATATCTTACCACGCAAACTCTGCTGCCGCCGTTTCTCCCATACCCACGCTTCCTTTTGGAACTTGACCTGAGCCAGACTGCAAAAATGACTTATGTGCTGCTGCTCGACCGTGCCACGCTCTCGCAGAAAAATCTCTGGATAGATGAACGTGGTTTCGTGTTTGTCATTTTTACGATTTGCTCTTTGGCTGAGCAGCTAGGGCGCAGCACTGTCAGTGTTTCCAGTGCGCTTAAGGAATTGGACGCTGCGGGATTGATCGAGCGCAGACGAACGAGGTTTTCTTCGCCCAATCACATCTTTGTGAAAATTCCAAATGTTGAATAGTTCTGCGTTTTTCACGATTCAAGAACCGCCAAAATCACGATTCTGTGATGCAGATTCTTAATGGCATCTGCAAAAGATATTTTTTCTATGCAGTATAGCAGCCTTTAAGACTGTATCAAAGAAAACTTTCACCTAACCAACGTAATAAAACAAAAAGAAAAAACGAATAGAATCCATCCATTCCTTTCCGTATTTGCACCACATGAATGAGGAGGTCTGCCCTTGAACAAAGAAAAATCTGAGAAGAAACCCACCACACGCAAACGTGCGCCGAGAAGTCCGAAGTCCGTGCGCCTAATCGTGGAACGCCATTATATCGGCAATGTGCCGATGAATACGCTTTTTCAGCGGCTTGCGGAAGAAGAAATTCGTAAAACTGCCGAATCGTATCTCGCCGCTGGCTAATTGGACGTTTTACTGCGGAAAAGGGCTTGCATCATCACGCAGCATCCGCTACAATGTGATTGATGAGGTCTCTTTTCCATTATGGAGGTACACATGGAAAAGGACAAAAAAGTAACTGCTTTATACTGCCGACTGTCAAAAGATGACGGTTCAAACAGCGAAAGCCTGAGCATCCGCACTCAAAAGGCGATGCTTATGGAGTATGCCACACGCAACGGTTTCGGGAATTGCCAGTACTATGTTGATGATGGTTACAGCGGTACGAACTCTGACCGCCCTGCCTTTCAGGAACTTCTGGATGATATCCGGGAAGGAAAGGTGGCAACAGTCATTACCAAAGACCAGTCCCGACTTGGACGCAACCACATCGAAACCGGAACGTATATGGAAATCTTCTTTCCTGAACACGGTGTCCGCTATATTGCAATCAACGATGGTTATGATTCCAACGAGCAATCTCAGATGGATATTGCCCCGTTCCGAAACATCATCAATGAAATGTACGCCAAAGACACTTCCCGAAAAATCAAGAGTGCCCTTCGGACACGCAAGAAAAGCGGAAAGTATATCTCCAGCGGCGCACCGTTTGGCTACCAGAAAGACCCTACCGACCACAATCACCTTGTGATCGACCCGAACACCGCCCCCGTTGTTGAGTATATCTATTCAATGGCAGAGGAAGGGCTGGGGCTTCACCGCATCGCCAAGCGGCTCCACGATGAAAAAGTCTTGAAGCCGTGTTACTACAAGAAAGAGATGTTTGGCCGCTTTATTGATGATGAAAAGATGTATGATTGGGACAGTGCCTATATCAGTCAGGTTCTGCACAGCCCAGTCTACGCCGGACACATCATCTACGAAGCCAAGCCCACCGTGTCCATGAAATCCAAAAAGCGGCGTTATATTCCGTTTGAAGAACGCGCTATCGTTCCGAATACACATGAAGCAATCATCCCACAAGACCGTTGGGAGAACGTGCAGCGAATCCTTTACAGCCGTTCCAGTAGTTTTATGTGCGATAAGACCGACTACGACAATATCTTCAAAGGCATCGTCCGCTGTGCAGACTGCGGCAGAACGATGTTAGTCAAGGTTGAGCACAGGCGCAAACGTAACAGTGTTCTGGATCAGACCTTTTATTGTTGCAGCACTTATCGGAAATATGGTGCGAAAGCCTGTGACTCTCACAACTTGGAAGCCCGTGTTCTGCATGAAGCTGTCTTTGCGGACATTCAGGCACACGCAAAGGCCGCTGTGAGCAATCGGGAAGCCCTTGTGAAGAAGATTGCAAATCAGATGCACCTCCGGGTGTCCTCTGACCGGGCGCAGCACAAACGGGATTTGAAGCAGTGTAAAGCACGAATCGCAGAAATCGAAGACCTGTATGCAAAACTTTATGAGGACGTATCAAAGGGACTTCTCCCGGAGAAACGTTTTCAAATGCTTGCAGATCGCTACGACAAAGAACAGGCTGAACTGACCGAGAAGATTGAGCAGTACGAGCGGGAAGGCCGTGCTGAACACGGTCAGCTGGACAAGATTCAGGATTTTATTGATGAAGTCAGCAAGTACGCTGGCATCACCGAACTGAACTATAGGATTCTGCATCAGCTGATTGACAAGATTCTGGTATCCAAAGCGGAAAAGGCCGATGGCGAATACGTCCAGAAAATCCAGATTTTCTACCGCTTTATCGGCCCATTGGATGCCATCGAGTAACAATGTCAGAAAAGTCACCTCCGAGAACTATCCTACAGATGCAGGGCGTGAGGGCGAACTAATCTTCCGCCTTGTCTACCAGCAAGCTGGCTGCAAAAAGCCCTTTTCCCGCCTGTGGCTGTCCAGCATGGAGGAAAACGCCATCCGAGAGGGGTTCGCCCATCTCAAACCGTCAACTGAATACGATGCGCTGTACAACGCAGCACTTTGCCGGGAACGTGCCGACTGGATGGTCGGCATCAATGCGTCCCGGCTTTTTTCATGTCTGTACGGTCAACCTTTAGCGGTCGGTCGGGTCATGACTCCGGTGCTTGCCATGACGGTGGTGCGGGAGGCTGCGATAGCCGCTTTTGTGCCGGAAAAGTTCTACACGGTGGATCTGGAACTGACCAGCGGATGCACGGCATCCAGCCGCCGCATTCCTGAAAAATCCGTTGCAGAAAACCTGCTGGAAGCCTGTCGAAGGGAGATGGTGGCAACGATCCAGCGCATCACCCGCAAGGAAAAATCCGAGAATCCGCCGCCGCTGTACGACCTGACCACCCTTCAGCGGGACGCCAACCGCCTGCTGGGGTACAGCGCACAGCAGACGCTGGACTATGTGCAGAGCCTGTATGAGAAGAAACTTACCACTTATCCCCGGACTGATAGCTGCTATATCACCGACGATGACGAGGAAATGCTGGAGGTGCTGACCGAGGAACTGGAAGGTCTTTTTTGACATTACCCCAGAAGATGTGGACGAGGCTGTACCCCGGACACGGCGCACCGTCAACCGGGAAAAAGTCACCGACCACCACGCCATCCTGCCCACCCGCAGTATGCTGCAAGCCGATCTGGAAGCGCTGCCTAAAGGCGAGCAGAACGTTCTGAAGCTCATCATCGCCCGGACGCTGATGGCAGTCAGCAAGCCCTTCCGGTATCTGGAAACCCTGCTGACCACCGAATGTGCCGGGAGGAATTTACCGCCAAGGGCAAGGAGGTTCTGGAGGAAGGCTGGAAAGCGGTGGAACGTAAGGTGCTTGCCGACATCCTGACCGAAAACAGGAACTCACCGCCCTGCCCAATGCGGCAGAAAACGAGTGCGGCATCCTTAACGCAGAGCTGAAGGAGGGTCAAACGTCCCCGCCGAAGCACTTTACCGAGGACACCCTGCTGCACGCTATGGAGACCGCCAGTGCGGACAGTATGCCGGAGGCGTGGAGCGTCAGGGCATCGGTACCCCGGCAACCAGAGCCGCCACCATCGAAAAACTGGTGCAGAAGGGTTTTCTGGAACGCAAGGGCACCAAGAAAAACAAGGTGCTTCTGCCCACGGACAAGGGCAAAGCCCTCATTACTGTGATGCCCGAAGAAATCCAATCCCCGGAAATGACCGCCGATTGGGAAACGAAGCTGCTGCGTATTGAGCGCAGCGAAATGGAGCCGGGTGAATTTATGACTGAGATCAATACGATGATTACCGAACTGGTAAAGAACACGGAAATGAAAAAAGGAGCGAATGCACTTATGAAAAGCAAGATTATTGGTGTCTGTCCGAACTGTGGGAAGCCTGTCGTGGAGCGTGAAAAGGGCTGGTTCTGTGAGAACAGGGAGTGCCGTTTCGTTCTGTGGAAGGACAATGCGTTCTTCAAGCGTCTGGGCAAGCGGCTGGACGCTCATGTGGCGGACAAGCTGCTGCGGGATGGTCGTGTCCGCTTGAAGGACTGCAAGAGTGCCAAGGGCAAGACCTACAATGCCACCGTGCTGCTGTCCTGTGAAGCCGATGGCCGCAGCAAGTTTTCGCTGGAATTTGAAGGTGGGTGCTGATGGAGCAGATAAAAGAAGCGGTCTACCTTATCAACGATGAACGCTATCTGCATCTCAGGGAAAACGGTGCAGGGGTCGGCTTTGCCACTTATAACAAGGTAACTGGCGAGCCGCTGGAAAGTGGGCAGATCTCGGAAAAGAATCTGCCGCCAGATGGACAAAACACCATCCCTGCCGCCCGGAACTGGTATCTGTTTGAACTTTCGGACGATGACCGTAAGGCCATCCAACAGGAAAGCGTAAATATCCTCGAAAACATCCCACAGGCGGGCATCGGCAGGCGGCGCATCTGGGAGCCGGAAACGCTGCCGAAGGATATTCGTCTCATCAACAGCCACTATGACGACCTCTACCGCATTCCCGATGGCGGAGTGATTCAGGTGGATTACCCGGATGGGCGCAGTTTTACGGCACGGGTGGAACATCTGGATGATTATCACTTTGACATGGGCGGTCTGGGCAATGTGTTCCACATCTGCCAGTTTGCCGAGGTCATGGAGCGGAACCATGCAGACTTCTACCCCGAAATTCAGACACAGGACGAGCAGGCCGCATGGGAACTGGGTGGCAAAGGTTATCTTGCCATCCAGTCCTGTGAGGATGGATGGGACTACACCATTTACCACAGCGATTTTTCCGTGATGGACGGCGGGCAGTTGGATGCCCCGGAACTGACCATTCAGGAAGCCCGTGAGCAGATTCTGGAAGCACACCACATGGAAAAGGGGCGGCGGCTGTTGCAGGACTACGATGCCGTCATGGATAAGGTTGCGGAAGCCGAGGAACTGGGTGCAGACCATCGCCCTTCCACACTGGAAAAGCTGGCAGAACTGGCAAGTGATACGTCTGCGCCAAAATCCTCTGCACGTTCTGCACCGGACTGTGAGGTGGATGATGCAGCAAAATGGAACCAGAATTTGACGATGAACCCATGACGGACATCCCGCAGAAGTTTCTGAACGCAGGGTGCGATGTTTATATGGTGATGCAGCTGC
>ENA-OQJO01000105-OQJO01000105.1-human-gut-metagenome-genome-assembly--contig:-NODE-105-length-11447-cov-1.920053_pt1 | contig 11447 bp, 17 predicted proteins | sample MGYA00242613_ERZ504780 | MGnify/ENA primary metagenome ERZ504780 (study PRJEB26092, sample SAMD00036368) | human gut metagenome | host: Homo sapiens | study: EMG produced TPA metagenomics assembly of...
AGCAATCCCCGAAAATAATAGCAAAAAATTACAGCACCGCAGAGCGTGAATTACTGCGTCACAGATTTCGTCGTACCCGGTACGCCTTCAAATCTGTTCCTTGCAATTCGCGCTCTGCAGCACTGCCTTTTTTGTCATTATTTTCGGGTCTTGCTATAGAAAAAACTATGAGAAACACGCTCCGCGAGTTTCTCAAGTTATCGCGGCAGTCGCCAAGGTCTCGTGCAAGCACGGACTTTGGCTCGTTGTCCGCGTAAATTAAAAAACCGGAGGACATACATCCTCCGGCCTTTCGCTTATGGTTAATTAGCATTTAACAACGTTGGAAGCCCTGCATTCCGCGAGCACCCTCGGTAAGATCGTAAGTAACCGCCTGACCTTCGTCAAGAGTTTTGAATCCTTCACCCTGGATAGCGGAGAAATGTACGAATACATCGTTTCCGTCTTCGCCTGTGATGAAGCCATAGCCCTTCTCTGCGTTAAACCATTTCACTGTTCCCTTGTTCATTGTGAGTTACCTCCATAAAATTAAAAAATAAGCATGATGTGGGAATGCATATGTTCCCCCATAAGCGAGTGAACTTTTGGTAAAAAAATTCACTAGCTATTACAGATTATATTGAAGGTGAATGCTAATATAATCTCTAATAGCTAGTGACCACGTATTACATCTCAACATCTTCTCGATTGAGACCATTATAATCTTGCAAATCAAAAAAGTCAAGAAAAAACTCTTTATTTCAGGAAAGATTTCGTGTATTATAAAAAGGAATAAATGGTCGGACGACGGCCAGAAGAAAAGAAAGGATCAGAGAACGTAAGATGAGTATCTTAATCAAAAATGGACAGGTCATCGACCCGGCCACCCAAAAAGACGAAATCAGTGATGTTCTGATCGAAAACGGCGTTATTACACGGGTTGAAAAAGAAATACCGCGTAAAAGATGCGCAGGTAATAGATGCAAAAGGCTGCTATGTAATGCCTGGCATCATCGATATGCATGTACATCTCCGCGACCCGGGGCAGACATATAAAGAAGATATTGAAAGCGGTTCGAAAGCAGCAGCAAAAGGAGGCGTGACAACGCTGGTAGCGATGCCGAATACAAAACCGGTCATCGACAGCCCGGACCGCGTCAACTATGTAACGATCAAAGCAGACCGTTTTTCTCCGATTAATGTACTGCAGGCAGGCGCCATCACAGTAGGACAGAAAGGTGAAGAGCTCGCCGATATCGAGGGCATGGTAAAAGCCGGCATCCCGGCGATCAGCGAGGACGGAAAATCCGTTATGAACGCGCTGCTCTACAAAGAGGCCATGGAGATTGCCGCAGAGAAAAACATTCCGGTGCTGGCTCACTGCGAGGACAAGAACCTCGTAAACGGCGGCTGCATGAATGAGGATGCAAACTCGAGAGAGTGGCATCTGCCGGGCATCACAAACTCCGTAGAGAACACGATTGTTGCAAGAGATATCGTACTTGCCGCAGAGACAGGTGCACACCTGCATCTGTGTCACTGCTCGACCAAAGAGAGCGTGGATATGGTGCGTGAGGCGAGAAAGGCCGGCGTTTCGATTTCCGCCGAGGTCTGCCCGCATCACTTTACCCTCTGCAGCGACGACATCGTAAAGGGCGACACCAACTACAAGATGAATCCGCCGCTCCGTACGAAAGAGGATCTCGAGGCACTGCGCCAGGGTCTGAAAGACGATGTCTTCGATGTCATCAGCACCGATCATGCACCGCATGCGCTGACCGAGAAACAGGAGTCCTTCAAGAAAGCTCCGTTCGGCATCGTCGGACTGGAGACGAGCGTGGCTCTTACCATCACCGAACTTGTGGATACCGAGATCATCACCCCGATGCAGATGGCGGAGAAGATGAGCTACAATCCGGCAAAAATCCTGCACCTGGACAAGAAAGGTTCTCTTGCACCCGGCATGGACGCCGATGTGGTTGTCATCGATCCGGAAGCAGAGTATGTGATCGATCCGAAGGAGTTTGTTTCCAAGGGCAAAAACACTCCGTTCGGCGGCAAGAAAGTCAAAGGAAAAGTTATGGCTACCGTATGCGGCGGCAAGATTGTATACGAAGCTGAGTAATTTCTATAAGAAAAAACAGAAGAGGGAGAGTAAGCAGATGATTAACAAACTGATTGCAAACATTAAAAAAACAAATGCACCGATCGTCGTAGGTCTGGACCCGATGCTGAACTATGTGCCGGAGCACGTACAGAAAAAGGCATTTGCCGAGTACGGAGAGACACTCGAAGGAGCTGCAGAGGCCGTTTGGCAGTTCAATAAAGCGATTGTCGACGCAACATACGATCTGATTCCGGCTGTAAAACCGCAGGTTGCCATGTATGAGCAGTTCGGCGTTCCGGGAATGGCAGCGTATGAGAAGACTGTTTCCTACTGCCAGGAAAAGGGTCTCGTTGTCATCGGCGATATCAAACGAGGCGATATCGGTTCTACTTCTGAGGCGTATGCAGTCGGCCACCTCGGCCACGTGCAGGTGGGAAGCAAATCCTACGCCGGATTCCATGAGGATTTTGCAACTGTCAATCCGTATCTTGGATCTGACGGCGTAAAACCGTTCATCAAGGTCTGCAAAGAGGAGAAAAAAGGTATCTTTGTTCTGGTAAAAACCTCGAACCCGTCCAGCGGCGAGTTCCAGGACCGCATCATCGACGGACGTCCGCTGTATGAGTGGGTCGGCGAGCAGGTTGCCGCGTGGGGCGAGGAGCACATGGGCGATGATTACAGCTATGTGGGAGCTGTTGTCGGCGCTACGTACCCGGAGATGGGCAAGGTGCTGCGTAAGGTAATGCCGAAATCCTACATCCTGGTACCGGGCTACGGTGCACAGGGCGGAAAAGGAAAAGACCTCGTTCACTTCTTCAATGAGGACGGACTGGGTGCAATCGTAAACTCTTCGAGAGGTATTATCGCTGCTTACAAACAGGAAAAATATGCCGAGTTTGGCACTGAGAACTTTGCGGATGCTTCGAGAGCAGCTGTAAAGGATATGGTTGAGGATATCAGCGGGGCGCTTGCTGCTGCAAAATAAGAATACAGGGTGAAAAGCTCAGAAGGTCTGCCGGGTAGATGTTATGTCCGCCGGAGGAAATTTTGGGCTTTTCGCCGATTCAAGAAAATAAAAGGAGTGTTCAGCTTATGAAAATCAAGGAATGCTGTACTGTGGAAAGTCAGGAGTGCATTGCAAAAGGAATTTACAGCATGTGGATTTCCACGAAAGTGATTGCGAAAGAGGCGAAGGCCGGCCAGTTTATTTCTCTGTTTTCGAAAGACGGCAGCCGTCTTCTGCCGCGTCCGATTTCTCTTTGTGAGATCGACCGAGAGGGAGGAAGACTTCGGATTGTCTACCGTGTGGCAGGTGCAGGAACGGAGGAGTTTTCGCATCTGAAAGCGGGGGATGAGGTTGATATTTTAGGGCCGCTTGGAAATGGATTCCCGATGGAGGAAGGTAAGGGAAAACGTGTGATGCTGATGGGCGGCGGTATCGGTGTTCCGCCGATGCTGCAGACGGCGAAGGATCTTGGAACGGACACGATCATCTGCTGTGGTTACCGCGATGAGTTGTTCTTAAATGAGGAGTTTGCTGCGGCAGGCGATCTTCATATTGCAACGGAGGACGGAAGTGCCGGTGTGAAGGGCAATGTGATGGATGCGGTGCGCGAGGATCATCTGGAAGCAGATGTGATTTTTGCCTGCGGTCCGGCTCCGATGCTGCGTGCGATTAAGGCGTACGGTCTGGAAAAGGGAATTCCATGCTGGATTTCGATGGAAGAGAAGATGGCGTGCGGCGTTGGCGCATGTCTTGCGTGTGTCTGCCAGTCGACTGAGGTGGATGGTCATTCACATGTGCACAACAAGCGGATCTGCAAGGACGGACCGGTCTTTTTAAGTACGGAAATTGAGCTGTAAGTGACGCGAGGAGGAGAAAAAGCGATGAAGACAAGTGTGAATCTGGCGGGTGTGGAACTGAAGAATCCGGTTATGACGGCATCTGGTACGTTTGGCTCCGGCGCGGAGTACAGTGAGTTTGTGGATTTGAAGGAGCTTGGCGCGGTTGTGACGAAGGGTGTTGCGAATGTGCCGTGGCCGGGGAATCCGACGCCGCGTATTGCGGAGGTTTACGGCGGAATGCTGAATGCGATCGGGCTGCAGAATCCTGGTATTGATGTGTTCTGTGAGAGGGATATTCCGTTTTTGAAACAGTTTGACACGAAGATTGTGGTGAATGTGTGTGGACGGACGACGGAGGATTACTGTGAGGTTGTGGAGCGATTGACTTCGGAGCCGGTGGATCTGCTGGAGATTAATATTTCGTGCCCGAATGTGAAGGAGGGCGGTATTGCGTTTGGACAGGATCCGAAGGCGGTGGAGGCGATCACCAGAGAAGTTAAAAAATATGCGAAGCAGCCGATTATTATGAAATTGAGCCCGAATGTGACGGATATTACGGAGATGGCGCGGGCTGCGGAAGCCGGCGGGGCGGATGTGCTGTCGCTGATCAATACGCTTACTGGGATGAAGATTGATATTGAACGGCAGAAGTTTGCGATTGCGAATAAGACTGGCGGTATGTCGGGGCCGGCGGTGAAGCCGATTGCGGTGCGGATGGTGTATCAGGTGGCGCAGGCAGTGAAAGTGCCGATTATTGGTATGGGCGGTATTGCGTCGGCGGAGGATGCGCTGGAGTTTATTCTGGCGGGGGCTACGGCGGTTTCGATTGGGACGGCGAATTTCTTTAATCCGTATGCGACTGTTGAAACGGTTCGCGGTATCGAAGAGTATATGAGAAGGCATAAGGTTGACGATATTAATTCGCTGATCGGGGCGGTGAGATAAGACGGACGGCCTCGAGCGGCTTCGCATCTGCGGTGCGGCGGGCGAGAAAAAGAGGGCGGAACTGTGGCTCAGAATGGGCACAGGGAAACGGGAACCATCCCATTTTCCTGCACCTGTTCCGGGCTCACAGTTTCTGCCCTCTTTTTCTATGCCCGCCACACGGCAGGCGCAAATTCCAGTGAGGTCTGGTTGTGTGGAGCTGAAACGAAGTAGGTCTGGATCCGCCGGGGGCGGATCGGCGTGAGAGTGTTGTGGTGGGTGCATAGTATATAGAAAATGGAAGGTGGTATGTGAGATGAAGTATGGGATCATTAAAGTGAAGCGGGCGTTTTTGTATGAGGAGAATGGGGTTGATGTGGTGGATGAGGTGTTTTTTGGATGGAGCGTGATGTGGGAAGATGAGGGGGAGTGGATTGAGGTTTGGACGCATTATGGGTATCGGGGGTGGATGGAGAGGAATTTGATTGAAGAGAAAAGCCGGGAGTGGATGGAGGGGAGGGAAAAGGCAGGGAATACGTATGTGGTGACACGCGGGTTTGCGGATGTGATGAGGGGAGCGCGGGTGCAGGCGCGGATGTTGGAGACGCTGGGACGGGGGTGTTTTGTGGAGAAAATGGAGGAGACGGAGAATGGGTATTGCAGGGTGAAACTGGCGAATGGGATCAGTGGGTTTGTGCCGGAGGTGGCATTAAGAAAAAGACTGGATTCGGATCGGTTTTTGTGGGGAAAATCGGAAGAGAGGTTTTTTGTGGAGCAGGGGATTCCGGAGGGGTGGTCGGAAGAGAAGTTTCGGAGGAAGGTTGTGGAGTGTGCGAAGGGGTATCTTGGATGCCAGTACCGGTGGGGCGGGAAGGCGGCGGATGGGATTGACTGTTCGGGTGTGGTGTTTATGGTGTATTTGATGAATGGGGTTTTGATTTGGCGGGATGCGGATATCAGGGAAGGGTATCCGATGAAAGCGATCTGGAGAGAAGGGGAGGAGATGTGTCTGGTGGAGGAACGGGCGAAGGCCGGGGATCTGCTGTTCTGGAGGGGGCATGTGGGGATGTATTTGGGGGACGGCAGGTATCTGCACTGTACGGGGCATGAGAGGGTGTTTGGGTGCAGGGTGAATAGTCTGCGGAGAGGGGATGAGGATTTTCGGGAGGATCTGGCGGAGGCGTTGAAAGTGGTTGGGAGTGTTTTTCGTGAAATATCTGGAAGCGGAAAGCTGGAGGAAAAGAGCGATGTACCGTGAAAAACAGGCATCGCGGGCGGCACGGGAGTAAATAAGACATACTATAATTGACATCAGGAAATATCATTTTTGTATTGGAAATCCCTGAAAAAGTTTGTTATAATAATAACAAAGTCGAAAACAAAAGACAAAAGGCGGCTCAAACAGAGAGTAGGAAAAACAGAAATTCTGCTGATCTGATCTGCCGGAGCTGTCCATCAGAAGCAAAACAAGAAAGGGGTTCTGAACAATGGCAAGATTTACATTACCAAGGGATTTATACCACGGAAAGGGTGCTTTAGAGGCACTGAAAACATTCGAAGGAAAACGTGCAATCGTCTGTGTAGGCGGCGGCTCCATGAAACGTTTCGGTTTCCTGGATCGCGCAGTAGACTACCTGAAAGAAGCCGGCATGGAAGTACAGCTTTTTGAGGGAATCGAGTCTGACCCGTCAGTCGAGACTGTTATGCGCGGAGCAAAAGCGATGGAAGAGTTCCAGCCGGACTGGATCGTAGCAATGGGCGGCGGATCTCCGATCGACGCAGCAAAAGCAATGTGGATCAAATACGAGTATCCAGACATCACCTTCGAAGAAATGTGCAAGGTATTCGGAATGCCGAAACTCCGCAGAAAAGCTCATTTCTGTGCAATTTCTTCTACATCCGGAACAGCAACCGAGGTAACCGCGTTCGCAGTTATCACAGACTATGAAAAAGGTATCAAATACCCGCTGGCAGACTTCGAAATCACGCCGGACGTTGCAATCGTAGATCCGGATCTGGCAGAGACGATGCCGCAAAAGTTAGTTGCTCACACCGGTATGGACGCTATGACCCATGCAATCGAGGCATACGTTTCCACCGCGAACTGTGACTTCACCGATCCGCTGGCACTGTATGCAATCAAGATGATTCAGGCAGACCTGGTAGATTCCTACAACGGAGATATGGCAAAACGTGACAGCATGCACAACGCACAGTGCCTCGCTGGTATGGCATTCTCCAATGCACTTCTTGGTATTGTTCACTCTATGGCACATAAAACAGGCGCAGCATTCGCTGATTACGGCGCTCACCTGATCCACGGCGCAGCAAACGCTATGTACCTGCCGAAGGTTATCGCGTTCAACGCAAAAGACGAGACTGCAGCAAACGTATGCAGTGATCGCTGACGAGATGAAACTTGGCGGCGAGACAACGGAAGAGAAGTAAAAACTCCTCATTGACTATCTGCGCGGCATGAACGACAAACTGAACATTCCGCACTGCATCAAGAACTACGGAAAAGACAGCTATCCGACCGAGCAGGGCTTCGTTCCGGAAGACGTATTCCTGGAGAGACTGCACGACATCGCTGTAAATGCCATCGCCGATGCCTGCACCGGATCCAACCCGAGACAGCCATCTGTTGAAGAGATGGAAAAACTGCTGAAATGCTGCTACTATGATACAGAAGTAGATTTCTAAAAAGAAAACATATCAAAATCTCTCCGTTCTCTGGGCGGAGGGATTTTTTGCGTCAGAGAATGAAATTTATTTGTGTGGATTTTATGTTTTTTATGCGAAATCCTGTGTCTGGACTGGAAAAACAGAGGCGTTTATGGTAGTATAGAAAAGAATAGAAGTAAAAACGGGCGGCATTGCGAAAAAGATGCCTTCCCTGAAAATATGGAGGAAAAAAGATGGAACAGTACAAGCAGGAGTTTATCGAGTTCATGGTCGAGAGCCAGGTATTAAAATTTGGAGAGTTCACTCTGAAAAGCGGAAGAAAATCCCCGTTCTTCATGAATGCGGGCGCTTACGTAACCGGAAGCCAGTTAAAACGTCTCGGCGAGTATTATGCAAAAGCAATCCATGACAATTATGGACTGGATTTCGACGTTCTGTTTGGACCGGCCTACAAAGGAATCCCGCTCAGCGTTGTAACCGCCATTGCGATTCATGATCTCTACGGTGTGGAAGTACGTTACTGCTCCAACCGGAAAGAAGCAAAAGACCACGGCGGAGATGCAGGACTGCTGCTTGGAAGCAAAATTAAAGACGCGACCGCGTTGTCATCATCGAGGATGTTACCACCTCCGGAAAATCCATCGAGGAGACGTTCCCGATCATCCAGGCACAGGGCAATGTGGAGATCAAAGGACTGATGGTATCCTTAAATCGCATGGAGCGCGGAAAAGGCGATAAGAGCGCACTCGAGGAAATCCAGGAAACCTATGGCTTCCCGGCAAATGCCATTGTAACCATGGAGGATGTCATCACCTATCTGTACAACCGTCCATGCCAGGGCAAAATCCAGATCGATGACAAGATGAAGGCTGCCATTGATGCTTATTATGAGGAGTACGGTGTCAAATAAGACGTGGTACACTTGAAAAAAGGAGTTTTGCACGATGAATGAAAAAATCTAATAAAACCATGGGACGTGTCGGCGGCGGAAATATCGCCATGGGCGCAGTACTGGTTGTGGTAGGGGTAGCAACCGGTGTCCTGATGATCGTAAGCGGAGCAGGTCTGCTGAAACGACGCGGGGAAATTATGTTTTAAGAAAATGCCGGAATATTTTGGAAGCGCATGCGCCGAAGAGGTATTCCGGCGTTTCTGATACCACGCAGAAAGGGGAAACGAAGATGAAGCAGGAGACGAAAGCCAGAATCCGCGTTGTGGGACGGATTTTATTTCTGGTGTATCTTCTTGCGCTCGTTTATTTTCTGTTTTTTTGCAGAAGAATACGGGAGAAGGAACTTTTTTGAACTGGATTACCGTTACAATCTGGTGCCGTTTCAGGAAATCAGACGGTTCTGGATTTACCGCGAAAAGGTGGGATTCCTTGCCGCATTTTTAAATCTGGCGGGCAATGTGATCGGTTTTCTGCCGTTCGGCTTTATCGTTCCGGTGATGCACAAAAAAATGGAGAGTTTCTGGAAAGTATCGCTTCTTGGTTTTATGTTCAGCCTCTGCGTGGAGACGATTCAGCTCATCACGAAGGTGGGCTGCTTTGATGTAGATGATCTGATCCTGAATACGCTTGGAGCCATGATCGGCTGCGGCGCATTCCTGATCTGCAATAAATTCAGGAGATGGAAATATGGCGAGGAAGAAGTATAATTACAATTTTGTCCGGAAGCCGTCGGAAGGCGGAAAGGAAGCTCTCTATATGGCAGGTGCTTCGGTCTTTCTGTTTCTGCTGGCTTCGGTCGTATCGTTTGCATTCCGCGGAAACGGAGGCATTTTTCTCGGAGCAGCGGGACTGTTCTCATTCCTTCTGTCGGGATACGGCTTCTATGTGGGAATGAAGAGCTTTAAAGAAGAACAGGTCAGCCACAGAATGTCGGTTCTCGGCTCGATTACGAGCGGCGGCATGCTGGTCGCATGGCTTGCATTGTTTCTGATCGGTGTGAGATAAATGTACTCTCGTAAAATCAAGCACAGAAAGACTCCGGGAGTACATATAAAAGAAAAGGGGAAAAAGATGGATCGCGAACGTTTTGAAAAACAGCTGAATTTTATTCTGGAGATTGATAAAGAAAAACAGATCCTGCGCCAGACGCACATCCGCGGCTATTCGCGCCAGGAGGACGACGCGGAGCACGCATGGCACATGGCGGTGATGGCATTTCTGCTGCAGGAATATTCGAATGAGAAAATCGACATCGGCAGAACGATGCTTATGCTGCTGATCCACGACCTTGTGGAGATTGATGCAGGCGACACGTATGCGTACGACGCGGAGGCAAACAAAACAAAAAGACGAGAGAGAACACAAAGCGGCCGAGCGCATCTACGGCCCTGCTGCCGGAGGATCAGGGAAAAATGCTGATGGATCTCTGGCTCGAGTTCGAAGCGTATGAGACACCGGAAGCGCGCTTTGCCCATGTGATGGACAATTTCCAGCCGCTGCTTTTAAATCATGAGAACGATGGAAAAGACTGGACCCGCCACAATGTGCGGATTTCCCAGCCGTTAAAACGAAACGAGAAGACGGCGACCGGCTCCGAGGAGATCTGGAGTTATATGGAAGAGATTCTCGAACAGAGTATCCGGGATGGAAAAATTATTGACGACCGGGAAGAAAAACAGGAATAAGTTAAGAAGAATGAGGGGCAGATCTGCTCCTCGTAACAGTTAAAGAGAAACAGAAAGGGATTTTTTTATGACGGATGAATTATTAAACGAGCGGTATGCGCTTGCAATTGAGCGGATCCGCCAGATTCCGGCGGAAAAAAAGCGTTCCGCAGCCGTACCGCGATTTTTTTTGCACAGATGGCACAGTACCTCTGCAAAATGGACCAGATCCGGAGCAGAATCGCAGAAGGATATCTAAAAACAGCATCCGAGGAAGAGCTGGCTGTTTTTAACCGCGAGCCGTATGAAGATGTGATCGGGGAGCGGTATGAGACCTCCTACGGAAACCCGGCATTTGCCGTGCGGGCACTTGGTGAAACGCATGGAAGGAGCCTCTGCTGCCTGTACCGGGAGCTGGGAAATGCTGTTGTCTGGGTCTATGAGGACCGCCTGCTGGGGCTGACTGCGGCGATGAGCTGTATCTCGAGTTGTATGCGATGTTCGAGGAGGAGACGCTGCCGTCCGCGCAGTATGTAAAAGAGAGCATTTACTGGTATGTGAGCGATTATGCCGAGGAGCGCCAGGAATACCAGGTGCGCGAAATCGTCGACCCGTCACTGCACTTTGTGAAGGATATTGTGATGGAATCTGATCTGACGGATCTGCGGTATCTGTACCAGTACGGCGAATATATCACCGAAAATGAGAAGGGTACAGCCCGCTTTTTAAATACGTTCAGCCAGGAAGAAATCGACGCGATGGCACGCACCTACACAGAAGGCTTCCGCAAGTGCTTTCTCGTGGCGCGAAAAGATCTGTCGAAAAAGAAGACAGTCAGCATCCGCTTCCACATCGGTTTTGAGCGCATGATCCGTGCGGCAATATTACAGTTCCGCGAGATGGGACTCGAGCCGGTGATTTCCCGCGGCGCGCGGAGAACGTGGGTTGCCGGTGCGTCTGCGAATAAGCAGTATGACTACGATCACCGGAGCGATGAGGCGCTGTATCTCAACGAGGATCTCGTGAAGAGACGGCTCCGCGCGATGCAGGTGAAATACGACGAGTACAAAGAACTGGCGGACGGCTATGCCGGCCCTGCCGTGGTAGAAACCTTCGGCGAAGTTCCGTTTGAGCCGGTAAATAAAAAACAGGCACTGCACTTAAATGAGCGCCAGCAAAAGCTCCGTGTCGGTTTCAGAACGAGGCGGGCCAGATTGTAAACCGCTATATCAAGGATGACGAGTACGGCTACACGATCATCGACCTACCCGATGCCGGAGATCGATCCGCG
>ENA-OQJO01000106-OQJO01000106.1-human-gut-metagenome-genome-assembly--contig:-NODE-106-length-11417-cov-2.599557_pt1 | contig 11417 bp, 13 predicted proteins | sample MGYA00242613_ERZ504780 | MGnify/ENA primary metagenome ERZ504780 (study PRJEB26092, sample SAMD00036368) | human gut metagenome | host: Homo sapiens | study: EMG produced TPA metagenomics assembly of...
TGAATTGCGTCGTTGGGAATTTTTTATGTAGTGTGTATCGTAAGAAACATCAGGATTGCCTTCCATTGAAACTTGATATATTGAAAGATGACGATTGTCTTGTCGATAATTATATTTCAGCAGAAAGAAGAGAGCGGAAATTCGAGGATCTGAAAGAGGCTGTAGAAGGCCTGTCGGAAGAATTGGGCCGTTTGGTTAAAATGAAAATCTGGGAGGGGATGACTTATCAGGAAATATCAGAACAGACAGGTATTAATAGATCTACAGTTGTAAAACGCTTGAAGTCTGCTTATCAGGAGTTGGAAAAAAGGATGATTGCCAAAGGATATGATGATGCTTTGATATAAAATTTTACTTTTTTAATGAGAAAAACATTGTTAACGTTACCAATGAAACAATTTTTATAGTACATTTGCCACGGATTTGTAAAGTACGGTTTGCAAAACATGGTAAATAGTATAAAACATCTAGGTATTGTGGAAAACATCAATGGCTCTCGCTTGAAAGTAAGAATTGTGCAGAGTTCAGCTTGCTCGTCTTGTAGTGTGAAAGGACACTGTAGTGCTTCCGAAACCAAAGAAAAATAATTGATGTTTATAATAAGAATGGAGTTCCATGCCAGATTGGCGAACGAGTAATGATTGTTGGAACTACCTCAATGGGTATGAAAGCTGTCTTTTTAGCTTTTGTACTCCCTTTTGTCGTGTTATTGCTTGCCCTGATTTTTTCGTTGAAACTGACTGGGGGGGATGAGGTTTTGTCGGCTTTGATTTCTTTGGCTACCCTGGTTCCCTATTACCTTATTATATATATGTGCCGGCAGAAAATCAGCCGCTCGTTTATGTTTACCCTAGAATCAATATATAATTAATAAACTAACTTTATATTTTTATGAACTTAATTTTGGTTGCAGTGATTTCATTGGGGGCCATTGGCTTGATTGCCGCAGTTATTTTGTTTGTGGCTTCAAAGAAATTTGCTGTGTATGAAGATCCGCGAATTGCTCAGGTAGCCGAAGTGCTTCCACAAGCTAACTGCGGTGGATGTGGTTATCCGGGATGTTCTGGTTTTGCCGCTGCTTGCGTGAAGGCTGGTTCACTCGAAGGAAAACTGTGTCCGGTGGGCGGTCAGCCTACCATGGAAAAGGTTGCTGGTATTTTAGGACTGGAGGCTACAGCTTCAGAACCTAAAGTAGCGGTAGTGAGATGTAACGGTACATGTGCCAACCGTCCTAAACTTACTCAGTACGACGGTGTGCGTTCATGTGTAGTAGCTAATTCCACTTATGGAGGTGAAACCGGATGTACATTCGGCTGCTTGGGATGTGGCGACTGTGTGAGTGCTTGCCAGTTCGATGCCATTCACATGAATCCGGAAACCGGATTACCCGAAGTGGATGAAAGTAAATGTACTGCTTGTGGTGCTTGTAGCAAAGCATGTCCGCGCAACATTATCGAAATCCGTCCGAAAGGAAAGAACAACCGTCGTGTATACGTACAGTGTGTCAATAAAGACAAAGGTGCTGTTGCACGTAAGGCTTGTACCGCTGCATGTATCGGCTGTGGCAAGTGTGTGAAGGTTTGTCCGTTCGAAGCTATTACACTCGAAAATAATCTGGCATACATCGATCCGGCTAAGTGTAAATCTTGCCGCAAGTGCGAAACTGAATGTCCTCAGAATGCAATTGTTGCGGTAAATTTCCCTCCTCGCAAGGCTAAACCTGCTGACGCTGCTCCTGTAGCACAGGCTGCTTCTGCTGCATCAAAGGCTGCTCAGCCTGTAGCTGAACCTAAAAAGGAAACAGTGGAAGTTAAAGCTGCTGAGGCTCCGAAAGAAGCTCCTAAAACTGAGGCTTAATCAAAATTAGTAATTAAATTAAAAAGATATTTACAGTGAAGACATTTAGAATTGGTGGAGTTCATCCAGCAGAAAATAAATTGTCAGCAGGCAAAGCTATCGAAACGCTTGCTCTTCCTAAGCAGGCTGTTTTCCCTTTGTCACAGCATATCGGTGCTCCCGCTACTGCTATCGTAAAAAAAGGTGATGTAGTGAAGGTCGGAACCAAGATTGCTGAAGCAGGAGGCTTTGTTTCTGCCGCTATCTTCTCTTCTGTTTCTGGTAAAGTAAACAAAGTGGATAGCGTTATCGACGCCAGTGGCTATCGTAAACCGGCTATTTTTATTGATGTGGAAGGTGACGAATGGGAAGAAAGCATCGACCGCAGCAGCGAACTGGTAAAAGAATGTAACCTGACTCCTGAAGAAATTGTTGCTAAGATAAAAAATGCAGGTGTTGTTGGTATGGGTGGTGCTTGTTTCCCTACTCATGTAAAACTTACTCCTCCTCCGGGCTGTAAGGCAGACTGCGTAATTATCAATGCAGTAGAATGTGAACCATATCTGACAGCCGACCATCGTCTGATGCTGGAAAAGGCAGATGAAATATTGGTTGGCGTACAGATTCTGATGAAAGCAGCTAAGGTTACCAAAGGATATATCGGCATTGAAAATAATAAGCCGGATGCCATCAAGCTGATGACAGAGAAGGCTGCTGCTTATCCTGGTATTGAGATTGTTCCTTTGAAAGTGAAATATCCGCAAGGAGGTGAAAAACAGTTGATTGATGCTGTTATTGGCCGTCAGGTTCCTGCTCCTCCCGCAATTCCTATTAATGTAGGTGCAGTCGTTCAGAACGTAGGAACTGCTTATGCAGTATACGAGGCTGTACAGAAAAACAAGCCTTTGTTCGAACGTATCGTAACCGTTACAGGAAAATCGTTGAAGAACCCTTCAAACTTCCTGACACGTATGGGTACTCCGATGAGCCAGCTTATTGAAGCTGCCGGCGGTCTGCCCGAAGACACAGGAAAGGTAATCGGCGGTGGTCCGATGATGGGTAAGGCACTGGCCAATACCGAAGTTCCTATCTGCAAAGGTAGTTCGGGCGTATTAATCATGAACGATAAGGAAGCACGTCGTGCAGAACCTCAGCCATGTATCCGTTGCGCTAAGTGCGTTAGTGCTTGTCCGATGGGACTGGAACCGTTCTTGCTGGCTACTTGCTCGGCTCATGGCGACTGGGAACGTGTAGAACATGAAATGATTATGTCATGTATCGAGTGCGGTTCTTGTCAGTTCACATGTCCTTCTCATCGTCCGATGCTGGACTATATTCGTTTAGGTAAAGGTAAGGTGGGCGGAATTATCCGTGCACGTAACGCTAAAAAATAATTGAATTTTAATTATGGCAAACAAATTAATTGTATCATTATCACCCCACGTGCATAGCGGTGACAGCGTACAGAAGAATATGTATGGTGTAATCATCGCTTTGGTGCCTGCCTTGCTTGTATCATTCTACATGTTCGGTCTGGGGGCTGTCATTGTCACGTTGACTTCTGTCATTGCGTGTCTGTTTTTCGAATGGGCTATTACAAAGTATATCTTGAAGCGTGAACGTACTACCATTATGGATGGTTCTGCTGCGCTGACCGGTATTCTTCTTGCATTCAACTTGCCTTCTAATCTTCCTTTATGGATTATCATCATCGGTGCGCTGGTTGCTATCGGTATTGGTAAGATGACTTTCGGCGGATTGGGATGTAACCCGTTCAACCCTGCTTTGGTAGGACGTATTTTCTTGCTGATTTCTTTCCCTGTACAGATGACTTCATGGCCTGTTACCGGTCAGTGGGCAAGCTATACAGATGCTGAAACAGCTGCAACTCCACTTGCTCTGATGAAGCAGGCTGTACATGGCGATGCAAATGCATTGAGCCAGTTGCCCGATACAATGAGTCTTTTCTTGGGTAACAATCCGGGATGTATCGGTGAAATCAGTGCATTGGCTTTGCTTATCGGTCTGGTATATATGTTATGGAAAAAAATCATTTCATGGCATATTCCGGTATCTATCATCGCAACAGTGTTCGTATTCTCAGGCTTGATGCATCTGGCAAACCCTGTAGCTTATGCATCTCCGTTCGTTCACCTGTTTACCGGTGGTTTGATGTTGGGAGCAATCTTTATGGCTACCGACTATGTTACTTCACCTATGACTCATAAAGGAATGATCATTTATGGTGTAGCTATCGGATTCCTGACAGTGGTAATTCGTCTTTTCGGTGCTTATCCGGAAGGAATGTCATTCGCTATTTTCATCATGAATGCATTTACTCCGTTGATTAACACTTATTGTAAACCTAAACGATTCGGGGAGGTAGTAAAGAAATGAAAAAACTTGAATCATCTTTAAAGAATATGGCCTTGGCACTGACAGGCTTTTCTGTAGTAGCCGGAGGTTTATTGGGCTGGGTGAACGATATTACCGCTGAGCCGATTGCTCAGGCAAATGCTAAAACATTGAGTGATGCAATTGCTGTAGTGGTTCCGGGATTTGACAACAACCCTGCCGAAGCGCCCGAAACTGTAGAGGTAAACGGTGCTACTTATAAGATTTATAAAGCAACTAAAGGCGGAGAGCCGATAGGAGCTGCCGTAGAGTCGTCGGCAAACGGATTCGGTGGTGCGCTGACCGTATTGGTTGGTTTTGATAATGATGGAAATATCATCGATTATTCTCTGTTAAGTCATGCAGAAACTCCGGGATTGGGTTCGAAGGCTGCCGACTGGTTTAAAAAGGGAGCTAAAGGCGACATTACCGGAAAGAATCCGGGTGAAGCAGCCCTGACTGTAAGCAAGGATGGGGGACAGATCGATGCGATTACGGCTTCTACCATTACTTCACGCGCTTTCTTGCTGGCAGTGAACAATGCTTATGCAGCATATAAGAATCAGTATGTAGATGGTGCTAGCGGTGCAACTACCCAGACTGAAGAGGCAGATGCTGAAACAGCTGTTGCTGCTGATAGTACAAATGTTGAAAATAATTAATAGGAAGGAGCAGACTATGAATAATTTTAAAGTATTGATGAACGGGATTGTAAAAGAAAATCCTACGTTTGTACTCCTTTTGGGTATGTGTCCTACGCTGGGTACTACCTCTTCTGCCATTAATGGTATGGGAATGGGACTGGCTACTATGTTCGTTCTTATCTGTTCGAATGTGGTGATTTCGTTGATTAAGAATCTGGTTCCTGACATGGTACGTATTCCTATTTTCGTTGTTGTTATCGCTTCGTTCGTAACCTTGTTGCAGATGGTGATGCAGGCTTATGTTCCCGCACTGTATGCTACCCTCGGATTGTTTATCCCCTTGATTGTGGTAAACTGTATCTTGCTGGGACGTGCAGAAGCTTTTGCTGCAAAGAATAATCCGCTTTCGTCGTTCTTCGACGGACTGGGTATGGGACTTGGTTTTACCATTGCTCTGACACTGTTGGGCGGTGTTCGTGAATTCCTTGGAACAGGTAAGTTGTTTAACATTGCCATCATGCCGGAAGAATATGGTATGCTGATCTTTGTACTGGCTCCGGGAGCATTCATCGTATTGGGTTACCTGATTGCTATTGTAAACCGTCTGAAAAAGGCATAACTCCTAAAAAGTAGAAGATATGGAATATATATTGATATTTATCACCGCTATCTTTGTGAACAACATTGTGTTGTCACAGTTTCTCGGTATCTGTCCGTTCTTGGGCGTTTCTAAGAAGGTAGAAACCGCTATGGGTATGGGAGCTGCTGTTGCCTTTGTGTTGACGCTGGCTACCATTGTGACTTACGTTATCCAGAAGTTTGTGCTCGATGCTTTCGGACTGGGTTATTTGCAGACCATTGCATTTATCCTTGTCATTGCGGCATTGGTTCAGATGGTGGAAATTATTTTGAAGAAAGTTTCTCCGGCTTTGTATCAGGCTCTGGGAGTATTCTTGCCGTTGATTACAACAAACTGCTGTATCTTGGGTGTGACTATTCTGGTTATTCAGAAGAATTATGATTTGCTGACAGGTGTTGTCTATGCGTTCTCTACAGCTCTCGGTTTTGCTTTGGCATTGATCGTCTTTGCTGGAATTCGTGAACAACTCAGTCTGGTGAATATCCCTAAAGGTATGCGTGGCATGTCTATTGCATTGGTCACAGCTGGTCTGCTGGCAATGGCATTCATGGGCTTCTCTGGTGTAGATAAAGGCCTGGCAGTTTTATTTGGACTGTAATCCGCACGAAACCTGATTGGTTAATATATTGAATGAGCAGAACTCTTTTCTGTCCGGAAGGATGAAAGAGTTCTGTCTTTTTTTATGCCTTTGCATATTTATTTGATAAATTTGAGAGTAGTTTTTTCTGACAGATGACGTGATATTCGATAATTATTTCTACTTTTGTTGAAGAAAAAATTTGAAGGACGTAATTTTATAGCAATATGAAAGAAAGAATTCTGGTAACAGGTGGAACCGGTTATATTGGTTCTCATACAGTTGTAGAGCTTCAGAATAGTGGTTATGAGGTAATTATTGTAGATAATCTTTCGAACTCTCGTGCTGATGTAGTCGATAATATTGAAAAGATTACAGGTATTCGTCCTGAATTCGAACAGGTAGACTGCTTGGATTATGCAGGAATGGATGCTGTGTTTACCAAATATCCAGGTATTAAAGGAATTATCCATTTTGCAGCAAGCAAGGCTGTAGGTGAATCAGTGCAGAAACCTTTGTTGTATTATCGCAACAATCTGGTTTCATTGATTAACTTGCTGGAGCTGATGCCTAAGCATAACGTTCCGGGCATTATCTTCTCATCTTCATGTACAGTATACGGTCAGCCCGACAAACTTCCTGTTACAGAAGAGGCTCCGATTAAGAAAGCAGAATCACCTTATGGAAATACAAAACAGATAAACGAAGAAATTATTCGTGATACTGTGGCTTCCGGCTCTTCGATTCATGCTATTCTGTTGCGTTACTTCAATCCGATAGGTGCTCATCCTACAGCACTCATCGGTGAATTGCCTAACGGTGTTCCGCAGAATCTTATTCCGTATCTGACTCAGACAGCTATCGGCATCCGTGAAAAATTGAGTGTATTTGGTGATGATTATAATACACCTGATGGTTCATGTATCCGCGATTATATTTATGTTGTCGATTTGGCTAAGGCACATGTTATTGCCATGAACCGTATCCTGGGAAACAAACAGAAAGACAAAGTTGAAGTATTCAATATTGGTACAGGTAGAGGTCTTTCTGTTCTGGAACTGATTCATGCTTTTGAATCGTCAACAGGAGTGAAGCTGAATTATCAGATTGCAGGTCGTCGTGCCGGAGATATCGAACAAGTGTGGGCCGATCCTTCTTACGCTAACAATGAATTGGGCTGGAAGGCTGAAACTTCTATCGAAGAAACACTGCGTTCAGCATGGAACTGGCAGCTGAAACTTCGTGAAAAAGGAGTTCAGTAATCGGTTGAATGAAAAATGATAAAAAACGTTATACATAAAACCAAAACGTTTGAAGAAATGTTTTATTGATGCAGACGCTTAAAACACTTGGATGTATGTGAATATGTGTAAGTGTTACCTGTTCCAGAAGTGGAAAAGGAGCGTTAATGCATAGTAGTTTTGTCGTGTTTTATTTTGTGTTTGTGTTGTGACTGTTTCTCGACGTGAGTCGGGAAACAGTTTTTTGTTTGCAGAATTTTGTATAACTTTGCAGCCGATTTTGAATTCTGTCCGATTTTACCGATTATTCAGGCTGATTCAAAGTCAGGGGAATGGGACTTCCCTGTTATAAACCGCTAATAAAGTAGCTGATAGTTCCTGCCGGAGTTGGTCTTTGGAGTAAGACTGGCAGGAAAATCTATATCTGCTTGTCTGAAAAAAGAATCCGGCTTCCGTTTTCGAAGAAGTTATTTTTATTGTTTGACAAAATATAGACAAGAGATGAAGATTCAGAAAAATCAAAACATTGCGATGAAACTGCAACAGTTTCCTTTACTTTTTTATTTATTCAAGTGGCTTTTTCTTTCTGCTATATCCGGAGCGTGTATCGGTTCGGCTTCCGCCTTATTGTTGGTTTCGCTGGAATGGGCAACCCAATATCGTGAACACCATCTGTGGATTATAGCCCTGCTTCCTGTAGCCGGTTTGGTCATCGGACTGATGTATCATTACCTGGCAGGTACGGCGTCACGGGGAAATAATTTTTTGATAGAAGAAATCCGTTCTCCGCATGACATAATTCCTTTTCGGATGGCTCCTCTTGTTTATATAGGAACAGTTCTGACACATCTGTTTGGCGGATCAGCCGGACGTGAAGGAACCGGAGTGCAGATGGGAGGGGCAATAGCCGACCGTTTTTCCAAGCTTTTCCGTTTGCCCAGACGCGACCATCGGGTTATGGTGGCAATAGGTATCAGTGCCGGCTTTGCTTCTATTTTCGGTACACCGCTGGCAGGAGCTGTATTTGGCCTGGAGGTAATCATTGTGGGAAGAATGCGTTATGAATCTATTCTTCCGGTCTTTTTGTCGGCTGCCTTTGCACATTTGACTTGCCATTCCTGGGGCGTAGAGCATACGCTTTATCCGGCTCCTGTAGTTCCGGAACTGGGCGTTTCAAATATCTTGTGGGTTGCTCTTTCGGGCATTGTATTTGGAGTTGTCGCGATGGCATTCTCACGTTCTATCGGTTTCTGGGGAGGAGTGGCAAAAAAGTTTATATCCTATCCACCTTTACGTCCGGTAGCAGGAGGTATAATAATTGCCTTGGCAGTCTGGCTGTTGGGTACGACCAAGTACATCGGACTGGGTGTGCCGACCATCGTAGCCTCTTTTTCGGAACAGCAGATGTGGTATGATTTCCTCTTGAAACTGATTTTTACAACATTTACGATTGGTGTTGGTTTTAAGGGAGGAGAGGTTACTCCTTTGTTCTTTGTCGGAGCTACCTTAGGCAGTGCCTTATCTTTTATCATTCCATTGCCCATGAGCCTATTGGCCGGACTCGGATTTGTAGCCGTTTTTGCCGGAGCCACCAATACCCCGATAGCCTGTACCTTTATGGGAATCGAACTGTTCGGTATAGAGCCGGGAATTTATCTGGGCATAGCTTGTGTCGTAGCCTATTTGTTTTCCGGACATACAGGAATATACACGTCGCAGGTTGTTGGTACTCCCAAACATTTACTCTATTTGCGTGATAAGGGAAAGACGCTGAAATAAGTCTTGATTTATAGCAAGATTTTGAAGATAAAAAATGAGAAAACTGTTAAATCGGCAATATTATCCATGGGTTTCCGTAATTTTGTAACCTATTTCAGAAACAGACACGGATATGGCACAATTAAGAGAAATGACAACAGGCCCTTCACTGCCGTTGATCTTCAATTTCACATTACCTTTATTGCTGGGTAACTTGTTGCAGCAGACTTATTCATTGGTTGATGCGGCTATTGTCGGAAAATTTCTTGGGATAAATGCCCTGGCATCGGTCGGAGCAAGCACTTCGGTGGTCTTTCTTATATTAGGCTTCTGCAACGGATGCTGTGGAGGATTTGCTATTCCCGTAGCTCAGAAATTTGGTGCGCGCGACTATGTGACGATGCGGCGTTATGTTTCTGTCAGTCTGAAAATAGCCGGAGTCATGTCGGTCATCATCGCATTGCTTACCAGCCTGCTGTGTGCCTTTATTCTCCGGACGATGCAGACGCCTGAGAATATTTTTCAAGGAGCATACAGCTATCTGCTGGTAACTTTCATCGGAGTGCCGTGTACATTTTTCTACAATCTGCTGTCCAGCATCATACGTGCGTTGGGCGATAGCAAGACACCTTTCTGGTTTCTGCTTTTCTCGACAATCTTGAATATTATACTTGACCTCTTCTGCATACTGATTATGGGGTGGGGGGGTAACAGGAGCTGCTGTCGCTACGGTATTTTCTCAGGGAGTTTCGGCTGTATTATGCTATTTTTATATGTACCGGAAGTTTGATATTCTGAAAACAGAACCTTCAGACCGTCGCTTCCGTCCGGAACTTGCCAGACAACTGATGTACATTGGCGTGCCTATGGGACTTCAGTTTTCCATAACCGCTATTGGCAGTATCATGCTTCAGAGTGCGAATAATGCGCTGGGTACGGCATGTGTGGCAGCCTTCACAGCCGCTATGCGTATCAAGATGTTTGTGATGTGCGCGCTCGACAGTCTGGGAATGGCGATGGCTACGTACAGCGGGCAGAATTACGGTGCGGGCAAACCAGGCCGTATCTGGCAGGGCATTAAGTCGGCTTCACTGATGATGATAATCTATGTAGCTGTAGTGGCAGCTCTTATCTGGGGATTTGCCGATAAGTTTGCCTTGCTGTTCATTTCTGCTGATGAAACGGAAATCATAGCCGATACAGCCTTATTTCTGCACTTCAATGTTCTTTCTTCCCCTTGCTGGGCATGCTCAGCATACTCCGCTATTCCATTCAGGGAGCGGGATATACCAAGCTTGCCATGTTTTCCGGCGTTTCAGAGATGATAGCACGTGTGCTGGTAAGTGTGATTATTGTTCCACTTTGGGGATTTGTAGGAGTATGTGTGGGCGACCCAACCGCATGGCTTTTTGCCAATCTCTTCTTGATACCCGCATTTATCTATGTATATCGCCGTTTGCAGGTCATTGTAGCCAAAGAACGTTAGTTCTTCACCGGCATCCGTTTCCAGATTCCCGCAGGGATAAGCTTCCAGAAGAATACTAGCAGACGGTATCTCCAGTCGATAACGGCAATGCGCTGTTTCCTGTGTAGGGCTCGTACGATATGTGCGGCTACTGTTTTCGGCGACATGAGCATGGGATAATGTTTCCCGTCGTTCAGAAGTCCGGTAGCGACAAAGCCCGGCCGGATGTCTGTGAAACTGATATGCAGATGATGCATACGCGATAATTGTTCGAGTGCATCGATATATGTATTCTGGAAACGCTTGGTTGCCGAATAAGCCGGTGCGATACCCAAGCCTTTAGTTCCGGCTATGGAACTGATGATTGCGATATGACCTTTACCCTGCTGGCGGAAGTGCCGGAAAGCATATCCTACCATACGTACGAATCCTGTACCGTTTGTTTCAAGCGTATTCAGTTCAATGTCGGGCGAAAGCTCAAAATTCTGGAAACCGATACCGGAACTTTGTAGAAACAAATCCATGCCTCCCAGTTCCCCTATTAGTTTCTCCAGTTCGTTTTCTGCCCCTTCTTTCCTGATGTCGAGTGCACAGATTTTTATTCTGTCGGGAGATTTCTTCTGAAATTCCAGCAGATTTTCCCGGCGTCTTCCTGCTATGCCGAGATACCATCCTTCGGCTAATAATAACTGTGCTACCTCATAGCCTATGCCCGAGGTTGCTCCTATGATGACTGCACGTCTGGTTTTCGGTGAATCCATATCAGTGGTTGTTATAGTGTGTAAATTATTTGTTGTACGTATTTCGTATATGAATGTTTCAGCGTTTGGAATATCCGCACCCTTACAGTTGTAAAAGAACT
>ENA-OQJO01000108-OQJO01000108.1-human-gut-metagenome-genome-assembly--contig:-NODE-108-length-11395-cov-3.350373_pt1 | contig 11395 bp, 8 predicted proteins | sample MGYA00242613_ERZ504780 | MGnify/ENA primary metagenome ERZ504780 (study PRJEB26092, sample SAMD00036368) | human gut metagenome | host: Homo sapiens | study: EMG produced TPA metagenomics assembly of...
TCAAGTACTTTCGTCGTGCAACTTTTTCCAGTTCCTCCGGATTTGAAGTCAGTTCTTTTAGTTCGCGACTGTCCCTTTCATATTGTTTACGGTAATGCTCTATTTCCGTATTTAATGTCTGGATTTCACGCCAGTGTGAGAAGCGCTGTATCAGACTGTTTTCTTCATCTAATACACCGATTATCAGCAAAAAGACAAGTATTGTAATAAGGTATTTATGCTGACGGATATATTCCCATGCTTTTTTCAGTTTGCTCATATGATGTTCTTAATGATTTACAGGCAAAGATAGTGATAATCTATGAAGTATATATGTTCGTTGATTTTATTTTTTCAGAACTGTCGATGTAAGGTTGTTTCCGTTTTTATAATCTTATGAAACCTCCTGTTTTCTTTTCTGTAAATTGAATGAAGAAATAAAGAACTTTGTAAAGAATAGAATCTTTCTTTATGTTATAATTATGCAATATTGCGATATTTTCTTTCAAAATGAATTAATTTATTTAATTTTATTGATTGTTGAAAATATTTTCTATATGTTTGTGACATTATTTAAAAGGTAAAAAAGAAAGGAAAACAGAATGGTTTACGATATTGAGATGCTGAAACGCTTTTATGCATCGTATGACAGTACATGTGGATGCAGCGCGAATGAAATTAGGTAAAGCCATGACATTGGCAGAAAAAATATTATATGCACACTTATATAATGCAGATACAGTTGCTTCTTTTCGCCGTGGTGAGGATTATGTAAATTTCCGTCCTGACAGAGTAGCTATGCAAGATGCTACGGCTCAGATGGCGTTGCTGCAATTTATGAATTCAGGGAAAGAAAGTGCTGCTGTTCCGGCTACGGTACACTGTGACCATTTGATACAGGCATATCGGGGATTTAAAGAAGACTTACCTGTAGCTGAAGAGACAAATAAGGAGGTATATGACTTTCTGAAGAGTGTTGCCTCTAAATATAACATCGGTTTTTGGAAACCGGGAGCTGGTATCATTCATCAGGTTGTATTAGAGAACTATGCGTTCCCGGGCGGAATGATTGTAGGAACAGATTCTCATACTCCCAATGCCGGCGGTTTAGGAATGATTGCCATCGGAGTAGGAGGAGCTGATGCGGTAGATGTAATGACCGGAATGGAATGGGAACTGAAAATGCCTAAAATTATCGGTGTGCGTCTGAAAGGTAAGCTTAATGGCTGGGCCTCGCCCAAAGATGTAATATTAAAGCTGGCGGGTATGCTTACTGTAAAAGGAGCTACCAATGCCATTATCGAATATTTTGGAGAAGGAACGGCTTCACTGTCTGCTACCGGTAAAGCGACCATTTGTAATATGGGCGCTGAAGTAGGAGCTACAACTTCCATATTCCCTTATGATGCGGAAATGGAGAAATATCTGTGTGCTACGGGACGTAAGGAGGTGGCTGCAATGGCTTCGGGCAATGCTTTGTATCTGAAAGCTGACGCAGAGGTAGAGGCTAATCCGGAAGTATATTATGATAAAGTTATTGATATAGATTTGTCTACATTGGAGCCATATATCAATGGTCCGTTTACACCCGATGCAGCATGTCCGATATCGGAATTTGCAGAAAAGGTGCGGACAAACGGTTATCCGCAACGGATGGAAGTGGGGTTGATTGGTTCGTGTACAAACTCTTCGTATCAAGACTTGACTCGTGCGGCTTCATTGGCCCGTCAGGTGAAGGCAAAAGGGTTGAAAATGACTGCCCAGTTAATTATAAATCCAGGTTCGGAGCAGGTTTACTGTACGACAAAGCGTGATGGAATGATAGCCGATTTTGAAGCGGTAGGAGGAGTGATTATGACAAACGCTTGTGGTCCGTGCATCGGACAGTGGAAGCGTGTAACTGACGATCCGCAGCGTGCCAATTCTATCGTGACTTCGTTTAACCGTAATTTTTGCCAAGCGTGCCGACGGCAATCCCAATACGCATGCTTTTGTTCGCTTCGCCTGAGTTAGCTATGGCGCTGGCTATTGCAGGAGATTTATGTTTCAATCCGCTGACTGATACATTGACAAATGAAAGAGGTGAGCAGGTCAAGCTCGATGCTCCGGCAGGAGAAACCTTGCCGGATAAAGGATTCACGGTAGACGACAACGGATATGTAGCTCCGGCTGCCGACGGAAAGAATCTGGAAGTTTCTATCGCTCCCGATTCTAAACGTTTACAGAAACTGGCTCCTTTTGCAGCATGGGATGGAAAGGATCTGACAGATATGCCGTTGCTGATCAAGACACAGGGTAAATGTACTACTGATCATATTTCGATGGCAGGACCGTGGCTCCGTTTCCGTGGACACTTGGAAATATTTCCGATAATATGCTGATGGGGGCTGTAAACGCATTCAATGGCAAGACCAATAGTGTATGGAACAGACTGACTGGTGATTATGAGGCTGTATCGGCTGTGGCAAAGCAATATAAGGCAAAAGGTATTCCTTCTATTGTAGTGGCAGAGGAAAACTACGGAGAAGGTTCGAGCCGTGAACATGCGGCCATGGAACCTCGATTCCTGAATGTACGTGTGATTCTTGCTAAGAGCTTTGCCCGTATTCACGAAACGAATTTGAAAAAACAAGGTATGCTGGCGCTTACCTTTATGAATAAAGATGATTACGACAAGATACAGGAACACGATTGCATCTCAATTGTAGGGTTGGATAGCTTTGCTCCGGGAAAGCCGTTGCAGGTAATCGTAAAACATGAAAACGGAACAGAAGATATGTTCTTGGCATCACATACATACAACGAAATGCAGATAGGTTGGTTTAAGGCAGGGTGTGCCCTGAATACATTCAGAAAACAATAAAAAGATTATGAGTAAGGTATATATGCAAGACGGTCGGTTGGTTGTGCCCGACTGTGTAACTGTCCCTTTTATAGAAGGTGACGGAGTGGGAGCAGAGATTACTCCCGTATGTCAGCAAATAGTAAACGAAGCTGTAAAGTTGGCTTATAGTGGAAAACGCTCTATCGAATGGAAAGAAGTTCTGGCTGGAGGAAAAGCTTTCGAACAGACTGGAGAATGGCTGCCCGAAGCGACTATGGATGCTTTCCGTGAGTATTTGATAGGTATTAAAGGCCCTCTTACTACACCGGTAGGAGGAGGTATTCGTTCGCTGAATGTTGCTTTGCGTCAGACACTCGATTTGTATGTTTGCCTGCGTCCGGTACGCTGGTTCCGTGGAGTAGTTTCTCCGGTTAAAGAACCTCAAAAAGTGGATATGCACATCTTCCGAGAAAATACAGAAGATATTTATGCCGGTATCGAATGGGAGCAGGGTACTTCCGAAGCACAGAAGTTTTATGCTTTTCTGCGTGATGAGATGGGGGTAAAGAAAGTACGTTTCCCCGAAACTTCTTCGTTCGGAGTAAAGCCTGTATCAGTAGAAGGCACGAAACGTCTGGTGCGTGCAGCTATCTTGTACGCATTGCAGCACAAATTGCCTTCGGTTACACTGGTACACAAGGGAAATATTATGAAATTTACCGAAGGAGGATTCAAGCGTTGGGGGTATGAAGTGGCAGAAACAGAGTTTGCCGGCCGTATATTTACGATGAACCAGTATAACCAGTTGAAGAAGGATCTGGGTGAAGAATCGGCAAAGGCTGCACTGGCTGAGGCTATGAATACAGGAAAAGTTATTATTAAGGACTGTATTGCTGATGCCTTCTTGCAGAATACCTTGCTTATCCCGGAAGAATATTCGGTTATTGCAACGTTGAATCTGAACGGAGATTATGTTTCCGACCAGCTGGCTGCTATGGTAGGAGGTATCGGAATCGCTCCGGGGGCCAATATCAATTACCTGACAGGACATGCTATTTTTGAGGCAACGCACGGTACGGCTCCTGATATTGCCGGAAAGAATGTAGTTAATCCTTGTTCGTTATTGCTGTCGTCTGTCATGATGCTGGAGTATCTGGGATGGAAAGAGGCTGCTTTACTCATCACAAATGCATTGGAACAATTGTTCGGAGCAGGAGAGGCAACGGTCGATCTGGCTCGTTTCATGCCCGACGGAAAAGCTTTGGCTACGAAAGAGTTCGGACAGCGTGTAATAGAGTCATTATAATCAAAAGAACGTATCAGAATGAAAAAAGAATATATCGTATATAAACTTTCGGAATGTGCCAAACAGGCATGCCGGATTTGATAATGAGCTTTTCACGAAATATAATGTGAAGCGTGGTCTGCGTAATGAAGACGGCACAGGTGTTCTTGTAGGACTGACTAAGATTGGTAACGTTGTAGGTTATGAGCGTACTGAAGAGGTTTGAAACCTATTCCCGGAAAGTTGTTCTATAGAGGATACGATTTGGATGACATCGCCCATGCATTGTTGAAGGAAAAACGTTTTGGATTCGAGGAAGTTGCCTATCTGCTGCTTTCGGGAGAACTCCCCGACAGTGAACAACTGGCTGCTTTCAAAGAGCTGATAAACGACAATATGCCACTCGACAAGAAGACGACCATGAATATCATCGACCTGGAGGGTCAGAATATCATGAACATTCTGGCGCGCAGTGTGCTCGAGATGTATACGTTCGACCCGAATCCGGACGATATTTCACGCGATAACCTGATGCGCCAGTCCATCGAGCTGATATCGAAGTTCCCTACCATCATAGCCTATGCGTACAGCATTTACCGTCATAGTATTCACGGACGTTCGCTGCATATCCGCCATCCGCATGAGAATCTCTCGATTGCCGAGAACTTTCTCTATATGATAAAGAAAGACTATACACCGCTGGAGGCTCGTATGCTCGACCTGCTGTTGGTACTTCAGGCAGAACACGGTGGTGGTAACAACTCAACATTTACGGTACGTGTTACCAGTTCTACCCGTACAGATACTTATTCCAGCATAGCGGCAGGTATCGGATCGTTGAAGGGTCCGCTGCATGGAGGTGCTAATATACAGGTAGTAAAGATGTTCCACCACTTGAAGGAGGTTATTTCCGACTGGACCAATGTGGACGAAATAGATACATATCTGATGCGTATGTTACGGAAAGAGGCATACGACGGAAGCGGACTGATTTATGGTATCGGACATGCTGTATATACCATTTCCGATCCTCGTGCAGTGCTTCTGAAGGAGCTGGCAAGTGAACTGGTAGCCGAAAAGGGATGCGAAAAGGAATTTGCTTTCCTCGAACTGCTGGAACAGCGTGCCATAGAATGTTTCAAGAAGGTGAAGGGAACGAAAAAGCAGGTTTGCTCGAATGTTGACTTCTATTCGGGATTCATTTATGAAATGATGGGACTTCCGATGGAAATTTATACGCCGCTCTTTGCCATGGCACGTATTGTGGGATGGACGGCACACCGCATTGAGGAACTGAACTTCGAAGGAAGACGAATTATTCGTCCGGCATATAAGAATGTACTCGATGAAGTAGCATATACTCCGATTGTAGAGAGATAGAATTTCTTTTAAAGAGATTAGAGAAGCTGTCTGGATTTGCGTATTGAAAACGGAAATCCGGACAGCTTTTTTATTGTATTTTCTGTTTTCGGAATAAAATATTTTGAACCGTTGGATGCTATTTCTCTTTTAGTTATCTTTGTCGTCGTAAATACAATAAGTAAACCTTATATGAAAAAACATTTGTTATTAGTGGGAGCATGTGTTTGGATGATGCTCTCGGCACACGCACAAAATTTGAAGCTGTGGTATCAGCAACCGGCAAAAACATGGGTAGAGGCACTGCCCGTAGGAAACTCATCGATGGGAGCGATGGTTTATGGAGGAACATCGCGCGAAGAATTGCAGTTGAATGAAGAAACGCTTTGGGGAGGAGGACCGTATCGGAATGACAATCCGAAAGCGCTCGAAAGTCTGGCTGAAGTACGTAACCTGATTTTCTCCGGAAAGACAATGGACGCCCAGAATCTGATTGACCAGACGTTTTATACGGGGCGCAACGGTATGCCTTATCAGACAATCGGAAGCTTGATTATTGAAGCGCCGGGCCATGAAAAAGCTAAGAATTATTATCGTGACCTTAATCTGGAAAGAGCCGTGGCGACAACCCGTTATCAGGTAGACGGAGTGAACTTTCAGCGTGAGGTTTTTGCCTCTTTTCCCGATCGGGTAATCATTGTCCGTTTCACGACCGATAAACCAGGTGAATTGAATTTTAAGGTAAGCTATGATTCTCCGCTGCAAAGTACGGTAAGAAAGCAGGGGAAAAAGCTGGTTCTTCGCGGCAAGGGTGGAGACCATGAAGGTGTGAAAGGAGTAATCGAAGTTGAAACTCAGAGTCAGGTGATAGCAGAAGGCGGTAAGGTCAGTCTGACGGATAAATATATTTCTGTTGAGCATGCGACTGCGGCTACCTTGTATATCGCTGCTGCAACCAATTTCGTCAATTATCATAATGTAAAGGGAAATGAAAGCAAGAAAGCTTCTGCTTTGCTGGCTGGTGCAATGAAAAAAGAGTATTCCGAAGCGCTGAAAGCACATACCGACTATTATCAGTCGCAGTTCAATCGTGTTTCGCTTTCGCTAGGAGGAGAAAATACTAAAACAGCCAGACAGGAAACGGTAAAGCGTATTGCCGGTTTCAGTCAGGGAAATGATCCGACACTTGCAGCTTTGATGTTCCAGTATGGCCGTTACCTGCTGATTTCTTCTTCACAGCCGGGAGGACAGCCTGCCAATTTGCAAGGCATCTGGAATCATCAGTTGAATGCTCCGTGGGATGGAAAGTATACCATCAATATCAATACCGAAATGAATTACTGGCCGGCAGAGGTTACCAATCTGTCGGAAACCCATGAACCTTTGTTCGGTCTGGTTCAGGATTTATCTGTAACCGGACGTGAAACCGCACGTACGATGTATGGTTGCAACGGATGGGTGGCACATCACAATACTGATATCTGGCGTGTCACTGGTCCGGTAGACAAAGCTTTCTACGGAACATGGCCGGTAGGAGGAGCCTGGCTGACTACTCACTTATGGCAGCATTATCTGTATACCGGCGATAAAGATTTCCTGAGAAAATCTTATCCGGCAATGAAAGGAGCCGCCGATTTCTTCTTGGGGTATATGATTCCTCATCCGAAATATGGATGGAAAGTTACAGCTCCTTCCATGTCGCCCGAGCATGGTCCGAAGGGTGAAGACACCAAGAAAGCTTCTACTATCGTATCGGGCTGTACGATGGATAATCAGATTATTTTCGATGTATTGAGCAATACACTGGCTGCTTCTGAAATTCTGGAACTTTCGGCTGCTTACAGAGATTCGTTGAGAACCTTGCTTTCCGAAATGGCTCCTATGCAGATAGGGCGTTACAATCAGTTGCAGGAATGGCTGGAAGATCTGGACGATCCGAAAGACGGACACCGCCACGTATCGCATGCATACGGATTGTTCCCCAGCAATCAGATTTCTCCGTTTACTCATCCACAGCTTTTTCAGGCTGTAAAAAACACCTTGCTGCAACGTGGTGATAAGGCTACCGGATGGTCTATCGGATGGAAGATTAATCTGTGGGCACGCCTGCTCGACGGCAATCATGCTTATAAGATGATTTCCAATTTGCTGGTTCTGCTGCCCAATGACGAGGTAAAAGAAGAATATCCTGAAGGACGTACGTATCCTAACTTGTTTGACGCGCATCCTCCTTTCCAGATAGACGGAAATTTCGGATTTACGGCTGGAGTTGCAGAAATGTTGCTTCAGAGTCACGACGGAGCAGTGCATTTGCTTCCGGCTTTACCCGACAAATGGGAGGAAGGTAAAGTCAAAGGATTGGTTGCCCACGGAGGATTTGTTGTCGATATGGACTGGAATGGCGTACAGTTGGACACTGCTAAGATTCACTCCCGCATAGGAGGAAACCTGCGTCTGCGTTCGTATGTTCCATTGAAAGGAGAGGGGCTGAAGCCGGCATCGGGAACAAATCCTAATCCACTGTTCCGCCAGGCTGCCATTAAAGAGCCTTTGGTATCGAAGGAAATCAATCCGCAATATCCGGTTATTCCGAGAGTCTATGAGTATGATCTGGCAACAGAAGCCGGAAAAGATTACGTTGTGACAAGAGGATTATAAGGTGTTTGAGGCCGATTGCAAGAACTTGCTGGTAAGTTATGAAAAAGAAGATGAATTATTCGTATAAAGAACATGAATTTTGGCTGTTTTTTTGTACGAAGTGACAGAAACTTTCGTACAGTTTTTTAGAAAATATCACGATGTTTTTGCAAAACTTCCTTGAGATATAAAAAAACATGTCTTTTACCTGTTTTCAGCTCTTTCTATTACTGTTTTGGAGTTGAGACTGAATCGGTAAAGGGTATGTTTTTTAGAAGTCTTTTTAGCTTTGTTTTCAGATTTTCCTTAAGAAAAGAGATATCTTTCGGGCACTGATATTTTGCATAGTAAAGGGTATAAAAAAAGAGTCCGGATAGATGAAGTGATGATTGGTTCAGGTCACTTTCATCATCCGGACTCCTTTTCTTTATTTATCTGATGTAAGTTGCTTCTACACCTACTTGTGAACAGTCGGCCCCCATCGGAGGATTTTGCTTGTAAAGTGCAATATTGATTTCACTTATTGTCTGGAAATCATCCAATAGCCTTTGGGCAATTCTCCATGCTACATGTTCAAGCAGTTGGGAAGGAATGCGCATTTCTTCTTTTACGGCATTGAATACATCTGCGTAGTTTATGGTTCCTTCCAGCCGGTCGGTTTCAGCAGCGAGTGTAAAATCTGTCTTCAGACGTAAGTCGATTGTATATTGCGTTCCTACACGATTCTCTTGAGGCAGTACACCGTGATAAGCGTACAGTCTGATACCTTTCAGATGAATATACATGTCTGTAGCCTGCTTCATCATTTTATCCGCAGCGTGATGTTCCACAAGTCTTGCAAATCAGACAGCCTTCCTGATAAACTAAGGTTTCATGTCCGCAGTTAGGACATTTCATACCTTTGGCTTCGGTTCCGTCTTGTACGTATTTCTTCAATGCACGCTGTACACCGTTTTTCCAGGTGTTGATGTTTTCACTGTCGAGCTGCAATGAACCTACCAGTTTGATAACCTGTTCGATAGGCATTCTCCAACGTAACACACCGGATATCAGTTTTGCATAGTTCCAGTATTCCTTGTTGAACTTCTCAGAAAGTCCTTCGATGGTCATCTTGTAACCACGTTTGTTTTCAAACTGGAAGTCGTAATGTTTCGTTCCGTCTTCATCGTAACTCTTGATGATACGTCCGGAAGTTACTGATTTCGGCAGCAGGATACCTTCCTCTTCGTCTTGCAGACCTGTGAAGATTTCGTATGGATGTCCGTCGAGTAGTCCTACGAAAGCCACCCATTTTTCTTTATTATTTTGGAATCGAACGACATCAGCTTCCAGAACACGAGGACGTACTTCTGTTACCTGAGGTGGTTTGCATTGGCACTCTTCTTCTTTCTTATCCTTTTTCTTCTGTGTAGAAACGAGAACTCCGGCGCGTGAACCGTCACGGTATACGGTACATCCTTTACAGCCTGAACGCCATGCTTCTACGTAAAGGCGGTTTACCAGTTCCTCGTCAACAGAATTTGGCAGGTTGATAGTGACACTGATTGAGTGGTCTACCCATTTTTGGATACGTCCCTGCATTTTGACCTTCATCAGCCAGTCTACATCGTTTGATGTAGCTTTATAATAAGGAGATTTGGCAACCAGGTCGTCTATTTCTTCCTGTGTATAATGTTTGTCTGGATCGTATCCGTTTATTTGCATCCATGTCAGGAACTTATGGTGGAATACAACGTATTCTTCAAAAGCATCTCCAGTTTCGTCTACGAAATCTACGTGTACATTTGCATCGTTTGGATTTACTTTGCGGCGACGTTTGTACACAGGCATGAATACCGGTTCAATTCCCGATGTTGTTTGAGTCATCAAGCTTGTTGTTCCGGTTGGAGCGATTGTCAGACAGGCAATGTTACGACGTCCGTACTTTTTCATGTCTTCGTAGAGTTTCGGATCGGCGTCTTTTATACGGTTGATGAACGGGGTATTTACTTCGCGTGCAGCATCGTATATTTCGAATGCTCCACGTTCTTTTGCCATATTGACTGAAGAACGGTAAGCTTCTATTGCGATTGTTTTGTGTACTTTTTCAGAAAATTCGGTAGCCTCTTCTGTTCCATAGCGCAATCCTATGGCGGCAAGCATATCTCCTTCGGCTGTAATACCTACTCCGGTACGGCGTCCTAGACCAGATTTGCGATAAATCTTTTCCCACAGATGACGTTCAGTTCCCTTTACTTCTTCGCTTTCAGGGTCTGAATCAATCTTTTCCATGATTTTTTCGATTTTCTCAAGTTCCAGATCGATAATGTCGTCCATGATACGTTGTGCCAATCCGACATGTTTCTTGAATAATTCAAAGTCGAAATATGCCTCAGGAGTAAATGGATTTACTACATATGAGTAAAGGTTGATGGCAAGCAGACGGCAAGAGTCATACGGACACAAAGGAATTTCACCACACGGATTGGTTGAAACAGTGCGGAAACCTAGGTCTGCATAACAATCGGGTACTGATTCTCTCAGGATGGTGTCCCAGAAAAGAACTCCTGGTTCTGCCGATTTCCATGCATTGTGAACAATCTTTTTCCACAGAGCAGAAGCGTTGATTTCTTTTTTTACCTGTGGATCGTTTGAATCGATAGGGAACTGCTGTGTATAGGTACGGTTTTCTACAGCTGCCTGCATGAATTCATCGTCCAGCTTAACTGAAACATTGGCTCCTGTTACTTTCCCTTCGGTCATCTTGGCATCGATAAATGCTTCAGAGTCGGGATGCTTGATAGATACACTCAACATTAGTGCTCCACGACGTCCGTCTTGAGCTACTTCACGGGTTGAGTTTGAATAACGTTCCATAAAGGGAACCAGTCCGGTAGAAGTCAGTGCTGAGTTTTTTTACAGGTGAGCCTTTCGGACGGATATGTGAAAGGTCATGTCCTACACCACCACGGCGTTTCATCAGCTGTACTTGTTCTTCGTCGATACGAATGATAGCACCGTAAGAGTCGGCTTTCCCGTCCAGACCGATAACGAAGCAGTTGGATAATGAAGCAATTTGATAATCATTTCCGATACCTGTCATCGGGCTTCCCTGAGGAACGATGTACTTGAAGTGATCGAATAATCCAAAGAGTTCTTCCGAACTGAGTGCATTAGGATATTTTGCCTCGATACGGGCTACTTCATTGGCAATACGCCAATGCATATCCACGGGAGATTTTTCGTAAATATTTCCGAAGGAATCTTTTACAGCGTACTTGTTTACCCAAACGCGGGCAGCAAGTTCATCTCCTTTAAAATACTCTAACGAT
>ENA-OQJO01000109-OQJO01000109.1-human-gut-metagenome-genome-assembly--contig:-NODE-109-length-11376-cov-3.224731_pt1 | contig 11376 bp, 9 predicted proteins | sample MGYA00242613_ERZ504780 | MGnify/ENA primary metagenome ERZ504780 (study PRJEB26092, sample SAMD00036368) | human gut metagenome | host: Homo sapiens | study: EMG produced TPA metagenomics assembly of...
GTATATCCACAAACCGATTTCGATAATGCTGAAAGATATTTGGGAGAAAGACACAACTTATCGGCATAAAAAAGCTACTCCCCTCTCTTGCATATAATACTTTTCAATCAACCGAATGAGCTTGATAAAAGTATCAATCTTATGTCCTGCTACATTTTTTTCTCGATAATCCGACGGCTGTAAATAGAACACAAACGGTAAGTCAATGCCAGTAACAACAACTTACACTCATGATTATCAAACGGATTCTGCGCACTCTTCCTATGTCTTCCCAGCAATGCAATATAACGTGCCAAATCGCTTTCTTCTCCGGAAGTCCATACATAGCATGGTTCGGGAGTCAGTGTCGTATACAAATACATTGCCACAATCGAACTGCCTAAAATCTCACGTATCGGATCTATATGATAAAACAGTATGCTCACACGCAAATCATCAGACAGTTCTCTATTGAAAAATTATTCCCTTCGGAAAGAAAAACCGTTTCTCCTGCCCGGGCTGTAAACTTCTTTTTTATCTACATCGAAACAGAAATATCCTTTTTCACACACAATCAGTCCCACATAATTCATCAGGAAAGGCTTACACAATATCTTCGGAAAAGCTTTAACTTCCCCTTCCAGGCAGCAAATATCTTTTCCCGCCGTCAAATCGCGCTCAAAACGTGTTAAACGCATTTCTTGTTCCTTAGCATCCATCCCCATAAAACTAAAATTAAAGTCTGCCACTAAGGTAAGATTTTTCTATATTCCCATCATGAAACAAGAAAATAAAAATACATCACGGGAAGCTTTCATAGGTACTTTTCCACCGAAAAGTCAGATTAAGAAATGAAATACGCTCCACCGTGATGTATAAAGCAAATAAATGAACGAGTGTAAAGTATTTTATGTCTGTAAATCCAGCTCCTTTTTCTCCACGGAATTACCAGCATAAGAACGGCACATGCTATACAACCGTAGAATGTCCATCCCGACATTCTTTTACAGCAGCCAGAGTAGCCTGTACCTGCACACGCCCTTTTGTTGAAAGAGCTGCCATATTATGTGCTTCCTTTTCACTTTTTCCCTGATACATCATCCCTTGAACCGTCTGATTATATGAGGCTGCTACCTCTGTATTCAACTGATCCATATCGTGAGCAAAGCGAGTTACATAGTGTTGCTGACGATGCTGCATCACATTGGTATAGATAGCAGTTCCAGCCCCCGGTCCCAGTACCATACGCACTGTCAGCATGATACAAATCCAGGTAGACAGATATTTATAAGGCATCCGCTGATTGGCATGTACAGCTGTCAGCGAATAAAGCAGCATCATTCCGGCAGAACGGATAATAACCGGATATTTCATGCGCTCGTACAAGCCGTCGGTCTGTACCTCAAAATACATAAACAGGCTGGAAAGTCCTATCAGAACAAAGCCCATCGAGAAAAGGTATTTCAGATGTACTCCTTTTGATCCCATGGCAATAGCAATAATGCAACCGATAAAATAACCGGCTATACTCCAGTTATTAAGCGACGCATTCTGCCAGTTGTCTATCTTCATACCAACTCCTGCAAACACACTGACAAACATGGCACTGGAATTGAAAATCATCAGCAACAGAAAGAGCAAGATACCCATACGGATAGAGCGCAACTTAAACACATCCATCAGAAAATAAGGCGAATTATGGTTACGTTCCATATAGACAAACAGTATGGCAAACACAACAGCCGTCGCAGTAGCCCAGCAAATAGACGGAGAATCGTACCAGTCGAGCACCTTTCCATACACCAGCACATAAATAGCAGCCGAACACATCACGCAAAATATTACCACACTGCCAAACTTACGCAAGTTGATAGGAAAACGTTTGCCCACATATTTATGATAAGGCATGGTGATAAACACAACCAGAATAGATAATAGCAACGCCCCCATCATGAAATAATACACATACTGCCATTCGTACTCATAAGCCAGCCATGCAGTGAGCGAAGTTCCTATCTGCCCCAGAATCATGAAAAACAGATAAATGGTAGGCATACTGGTACTCTTTTCACGGTCCAGCTTATCCCATCCTTCACCATCCACAGGTTCATTGCCCGGAGTTATATTTCGGGTAGCCTCCATCTTGAACGCATATTTGATAAGCGTGAACAGATTGACCATCATCAGCACCATGCGCAGAAATCCCATCACCACACTACAGACAGCCAGCAGGTAAATACTATCGGTCTTGGCACATACGTAACTCAATATATAAAGCAGCGAAAAGCCTACGATGCACATCATTTTCTCACGGCGGATACAGACCAGTTCGTAAAAGAACGGAGAGAAAGCCGCCATTCCTACAGAAGTAAGAAAACCAACAAACTGAATATGTTCAGACTGAATACCCAGCCCGCTCAGCATCTCGCCACTGTTTACCGTATACACTCCGCTTGCCGTAAGAATCGGAATAAACAACAGCAACAGAATAAGAATACCCAAAGGTTTGGGAACCCAATTATAAAACGGATAATTTTTCGGACACGAAGGCATAATTCTAATTTATTAGAAACTGAAAAACATGTTTGTCTTATTTTTACTGTCTGGCTTTTACCACTACCATCATTCCGGCAGCCAGACGTTCATTGTCTTCCGATGAAAGGTTCGTAAAATCAATACGTACCGGAATACGCTGCTGAATCTTGACAAAGTTTCCGGCAGAGTTATCAGTCGGGACAAGTGAATATTTCGAGCCGGTTGCTCCAGAAATAGCCGTAATCTTTCCGGTAAACTCCTTATCGCTGATTGCATCTACTGTAATACGGACTTCCTGTCCCACGTGAAGATTCTCTACCTGAGTTTCCTTATAATTAGCTATCACCCACTTCTGCGTATCAGGAAGGATATACGTAATGCTTTGTCCGGCACCGATATATTGTCCCTCTTCCAATGCACGACGTCCCAGTTTCCCGTCACAAGGAGCCAACACAACAGTATACGAAAGGTTAAGTCGTGCCATTTCGAGTGCAGCCGTAGCACGTTGTATGGCAGCTTCCGTACTTTCTCTGCGATTGGAAACTTCCTTAATGCCCGACATGGCAGCTTTTTGCTGGCGCTTTGTAGCCTCCAGTTTCTTTCGTGTAGCCTCATATTCCGTTTCAATCTGTTCCAGCTGTATCGGTGTTGCCGCATTCCGCTTCAGCAGGTTTTCATAACGCTGACGGTCTTTTTCGAGTTTAGCCAGACGAATTTCAATTTCGGCAATGGAAGCCTCATACACAGAAGCCGAATTCTGTGTAGTCTGTAAGGTAGCATCTATTACCGTAGCTCCAGCCATTGCATCTTTCAAGGCAGCTTCAGCCTCCATTACCCTAATGCGATACTCACGATCATCGAGCACCAGCAAGGTATCTCCCTTCTTGACCGACTGATGTTCGGTGAAATAAATTTTCTTAATATATCCCGACGCACGCAAGTTCACCGGAGAAATGTATTGTTCTATCTGTGCGTCGTTACTGGTTCCCGTCTGTTTATAATCGAGAAAAAGAAAGGCAACCTCTATTACTCCCCACACCAGAATAGCTATTCCAAGCAAACTGGCAATAATCCGGTTACGACGTTGTTTTTTCAGTTTCAAAGCTTTTTCCTGAAGTGTATTATTATTGGTTTTCATAATGCTGACAATTTTAAATGATTAATGAATAGAATTTCCGTTAAACAGTGTTTCCAGCTGTCCGGTAAGTTTTAGCAGACTCAGGTTAGTAACCTGGTAATTGTAATGTGCGTTGATGTAATTGTTCTGAGCTTCACTCATCCGCATCTCATCCTGTAGCACCTCCGTCATCGAAGCGATTCCCTCCCGATAACGGTCGGTCGTAACCTGATACACATCTTCTGCCAACAGATAATTATCTTTCTGCTTCCTGAAATTACGCTGGCTGTTCATCAGTTCGTTTGTAGCATTCAGGTATTGCGTCTGCATATTCTTGAGTGCATTCTCATAAGAAAGCTTCGCATTTTCTATCTCGATCTTTGCCTTCTTCATTTTTGCCCGCTTATCCAGTCCGTCGAAAATAGGAATACGGAGTGTCAGTCCGATACCGCTCGAATTATACCAATGATTGGACGGACCGGAATGGAACCAGTTCTTTGCCTTGTCGGTATATGCAGAATACATCCAGCTTCCGGTAAGGCTTAACGAAGGAATATAACCCTGACCAATCATCTTACGCTGCTGTTCGGCCAGTTTTTGCTTCGACTGCAAAAGTTGTAGTTCATACTGGTTATTATCCAGTCCGGTAAGCGATACGGATGTAGTATTTTCTGTATCAACCGGTGTCAAGGCTATTTCCTTATCAGCAGGATAATCGATCACATACTTCAACAGATTCAGCTGCTGTGTCAGCATAGACTGTGCGTTATCATACTGTACCCGCTGATTTTCAAGATTGATATTCACACGCTTCACATCGACTTCCATCGCCATACCGTTATCATAAAAGGCCTGTGTAATACTGCTCAGTTCGTTCAGACGCGAAATATTCTCTTTGATTAACGCTATCTGTTCGGCTGTATTCTGGCTCAGGTAATACATTTTACTGATTTGCAAAATCAGATCTTCCCGTGCCTTCTCATACGATAAACGGTTCAACTCATTCATTGTACGGGCAATATCTACTGCCATATAAACAGTCTGGTTGTACAAAGGCATTTGTAACTGTATACCCGCCGAGGCATTGTACTGCAAAGTTTTGGTAACGTTGTAAGGATTTCCATAAGCAGAACCATCGGTAACAGATACCGGAGGATTGAAATTGTCATTGAATCCGGCAACGGCATTAATCTGAGGCAGGAGTTTTGCACGATTTTCGCTCAGTGTATGTTCTCCTTTTCTAATCTCATTACGGCTGCTTTCCAAAAAGAGATTATTCTCTATGCCCAACCGCAGGCACTCTTCCAGTGTGAGGACATCCTGCGCTTTTACAGGAACGAGCACACAAAGAGAGGTAAAAATACTAGTAATTGCTTCATATTATTTCATTTCTTAATCTGAAGCAAAGGTACACTGTTAGCCTGTATGGGTATTATTCATATATCGTGAAGGGCTGTTCATATTTTCCTTTTCTGCATTCTAATCACTTATCATTTGCTAGCCGAAACGCCCATCCATTCTATTTTCAGGTGATGCAGCATGGTAGTGCTCTCTCCACAACTTCCCGTGTGCTGAATGCCCATACCTCCCCAAACATTAGGAACGATATCAGCCTCCAAACTTACAGATGGTTTCAGATTCTCGTCCGTTACAGGAGATGAAAGCGGAGTGGAAGTTTCGGCATGGGCCGTCAACTTATTTCCTTTAACCTCAAGTACAATGGTGCAGTCGGTACGGTAACAGGTGGAAGATACCGGAAGAGAAATCGCAGTAGTCCTGCCATTTTCGTATTTCATCAGCATGAAATCGACCGCATTGCTGTATTTTGTCGTACGGATAATACGCAAGGCATATCCAGTCAGTGTACGGGTATCGAACTTGATACAGATATCCATATATTGCCCCGTAGCACTTCCAAACCCTTGTCCTGCGGTTTTGCTCGGATCTACATTCAAGGTTATTTTCATATCTCCATATCTACCTTCCAATGGAGTATATAACAGCCGTGCTCCACGCTGCGCCTGCAGCAAACCCGTTCCGCGTGATCCGTTCATTCCCTCTCCATACACCCAATAGTCCTTATCGGAGAAAAGTTCCCAATCGTAACCTTCCGTATCAAGAGGCTTGTATCCTCCTATTGTCCATCCGCCGGAATACAATACAGGCTGATTGGAACAAGGAAAATTTCGAAAATCAGTTTCGAATACATCTACCGGATTTACCTGTTTACGGCCAACAGGTGATGAAGAAATTACCGTATATTCTTTACCAGGATGACAACGCAAATGTTTGGGTGCTACCGTTGCCATAAGATAATATCCAACGTCTTCTTTTGTTAATCTATAGGTTGTTTCGGGCTTAGCCAACCGTGACACTGCTACCGGATATTTCGTTTTACCCTCTTTGTCAACAGCCCGATACCAGGTAATCAGCGACTCATCTTTCCGTCCCTGCAAATCCAGTTCGTAACTTACCATTGCTTTTCCATCTGCTATTTCCAGCTTCGGCACTTCCACAAAAGCAGGAGCTTCCACAAAATCGGGAGCAACTGTCAATTCTACTGCACATTCCAATCCATCTTCCGTATAGGCTACAACAGTGAAATGTTTGGTTTCGTCCTCGTGATTCATTGCCTTGACCACACACGTTCCGTCTTCTCCGGCAGACAGGCTGACATACTTTTCATATCCCGGCTGAATCTTCCAGCGAACAGAGCTTCCCTGCTGCACATAATTGCAGTGTCTTTTTACGTTGGCAACCAACTTCACCGGATTACCTCCGGTCTGTACAGAGGCAACCAGCGGAGTGACCGACAAACAGACCGGCAGATTCGCATAATCCCTGCCATCATGTTCTCCGATTACCCGTACACTATCCTTCACTTGAAGCGGATCCCAGTCATCATCTCCCCGAAGTAAATTATAAGTGTTGTAAATTACCTTACCATTTTCATCTGTCAGGCGGTATGCATGAAGTACATTTTCCTGCTCCATACATACTGTATTATAAGGCTTGTCCGCACCTATTACGTAAGGCTGTCCATTCATCGTTACACCATACTGGTAACACCGTAACCAGTCGGACGGCTCGTGTGTCCAGCCTGCATATACAGGCTTTCGGACATGAAACTGGCAATCGACAACAGTCAAAGGTCCCACTCCTTTACAAAAATACTGACGGTCTTCGTCATGACATACATAAAAATCACTGTTCAAGAAAACAGCCCCTCCCATATCCGTCCGCCAGAATGGTTTCTGACCATAAAACTTCAACGTACAGTTCAGGTAGACTCCTGTACCAGTACAACGCATCGTCGGTACTTTCCATATAACATTTATAGAACAAAATACGTTTTGCCCCATTCAAAGGATTCATATTCAAGCGGCTGATGAAACGGACATTTTCTGCCACAATTTTATCTCCATGACAATAGGCTACATGCGCCTGGGTAATGGCAGACATTCTTTTTTACGTCCTAATTCTTTCTTTAAAGGAAATTCCAGATCGACATTACAATAGTTTCCCATCGTAAGATTCTTCACCGACAGACCATCTCCCCAGAAATCGAACATCGTGAAGTTTCCTACAGCTCCCTGTGTCTGACCGCGACTGGAAGCAAGCACTACATTTTCAGGATTTTTGGTTAACCCGACAAGATGCAGATAAGGACATTTTACTACCAGTCCGAAAGGTTCTTTACCGTCTTTTCCTACCCTAACCTGAGGATCATCAGGATTATCAATCCAATATACATAAGGAGCTATATATACTTTCATAGGCTCTGCTTCTGTTCCGGCAACAAAAGCCTTGGCTGCTTCATTAAAGCTATTGAAAACAAAAGGATATCTGGCCGTCACTTCATCGGACAGCTGCCCATCGATAAAAAAGGTTTTCTCCCCCAGCTCTATTTCCTTTCCTTCATAGAGAATCTTATTTCCTAATAACTCTATAGGATTTGTAACATCCAACGAACGATATCCGCATACAGACTGAGCCGGCAAAAACTCACAAAAGATTATCCAGCAAAGTAAAAAAGAACAAAATTGTGTTTTCATTATCATGTCGTGTTTTTCAATATGGTGATAAAAATACAAAGAATACGGAAAAAGGCATGACATATCACTAAAAATTTGATATGCCATGCCTTATAACAGAATATAAATCAGTTTGTCTACAAAGACTATTCCCAGAGATTCAATTATTTTTCTGTGCTTCCTCGACGTGAAACCGTCTTTACCTGTTTGGTCTTATTCTTTTTCACGAAGCTCACGGTATTCACTTTCCAGTTCTTCTGCAAATGTACTTCGAAGATCAAGATTCATCAGGCGTGCTGCCACCGGAGCATTCAGTGAAGCATCTTTCATATATACCACCGGAGCATGATAAACCGGAGCAATCTTCAAAGCTGTATGAAGTTTGGAAGTTGTAGCACCGCCAATCATTACAGGAATATCAAGTCCGGCACGTTCCAGTTCTGAAACGACATGCACCATTTCTTCCAGCGACGGTGTAATAAGTCCGCTCAAGCCGATAATATCTACCTTCTCACGAATAGCCGTTTCAACAATCTTTTCAGCAGGAACCATTACGCCCAAGTCGATAATTTCGTAATTATTGCATGCCATAACCACAGAAACAATATTCTTACCGATATCGTGTACATCTCCCTTTACTGTAGCCAACAGCACTTTTCCTGCACTGCGTGCCCCTTCCTTTTTTTCCGCCTCAATATAGGGCTGAAGGATAGCTACAGCTTTTTTCATAGTACGTGCTGTCTTTACAACCTGAGGCAAGAACATCTTACCGGAACCGAATAAATCACCGACATGATTCATTCCCGACATAAGCGGACCCTCGATAATGCTGACAGCATCCGGATATTTGGCAAGTGCTTCATGCAAGTCTTCATCCAGATAATCGCCAAGACCCTTTACCAGTGCGTATTGTAAACGTTCTTCTACAGTCGTCCCTTCACGCCAGGCAAGATGTGAACTGGCTGTTTGCTGCTCACCCGAGTTCTCCTTTTCCGCTTTCAGTTTTTCAGCTGTTTCAATCAAGCGTTCAGCTGCATCCGAACGACGGTTCAGCACCACATCCTCAATCCGTTCCAGGATATCCGAAGGTATATCTGTATAAAGTACAGAAGTTCCCGGATTGACAATACCCATATCCATACCCGCTGAATAGCATGATAAAGGAATACTGCATGCATTGCCTCACGTATATAATTGTTGCCACGGAAAGAGAAAAGAAAGATTACTTACTCCTCCGCTGACGTGTGCGCCGGAAGGTGACGGCGAATCCAACCTGTAGCTTTATAAAATCGACAGCATAGTTATTATGTTCCTCGATACCAGTAGCCACTGCCAGCACGTTCGGATCGAAGATTATATCCTGAGGACGGAAACCGACCTTCTCTGTAAGAATACGATAAGCCCGTTCGCAAACTTCTATCTTCCGTTCAAATGTATCGGCCTGTCCTTTCTCGTCGAAAGCCATTACGATGACTGCCGCTCCGTACTGCTTGACGGTACGGGCATGCTCAACAAAAGCTCCTTCGCCTTCTTTCAGTGAAATAGAGTTGACGATACATTTTCCCTGCACACATTTCAGTCCTGCCAGAATAACTTCCCACTTGGAAGAGTCTATCATAACAGGCACACGGGCAATATCCGGTTCTGATGCAACCAGATTGAGGAAGGTTGTCATCTCCTCAGCAGCATCAAGCAATCCGTCGTCCATGTTAACATCGATAACCAACGCGCCGTCTTCTACCTGCTTGCGGGCTATCGACAAAGCTTCATCGTATTTCTTTTCGTTTATCAAACGAAGAAACTTACGTGAACCGGCCACATTACAGCGCTCACCCACGTTGACAAAATTAATTTCAGGAGTCACTTCCAACAGTTCCAGCCCGGAAAGCCAGAGATAATCCGGTTTCGGAGCAGGCACATGAGGTTTGGCATCTTTAATAAGTTCCTGATACTTGGCAATATATGCTTCGGTAGTACCACAGCATCCACCGATTATATTCACCAGTCCTTCATCGATATATTCCTTGACTTCGGCAGCCATTTCTTCGGGTGTCTGGTCGTATTGCCCCAGACTATTAGGAAGTCCGGCATTAGGGTAAGCACTTATATAATAAGGAGCACGACGGGCCAACTGCTCCAGGAAAGGTTTCAACTGTCTGGCACCAAAAGAGCAGTTCAGTCCGATGGAAAAGATATCAGCATGCTGTACCGAAGCCAAAAACGCATCAAGCGTCTGTCCCGACAACGTGCGTCCAGCAACATCCGAAACCGTAACAGAAAGCATCAAAGGAACTTTTCTTCCCAAATTCTGCATAGCTGTTTCTGCGGCCAGAACAGCAGCTTTCGCATTCAGTGTATCGAAAATTGTTTCTATCAGAATAGCATCTACTCCCCCTTCAAGCAAAGCCTCCATTTGTTCACGGTAAGCTTCAGAAAGTTCATCGAATGTCAATGCACGAAAAGCGGGATTATTTACATCCGGACTCATCGAGCAAGTTTTGTTGGTCGGTCCTACCGAACCAGCAACAAAGCGTGGCTTTTCGGGAGTTCTCGCTGTATATTCATCAGCAATTTTACGGGCCAGACGAGCTGCCGCAAGATTTATCTCACGGCAATAAGCCTGCATATGATAATCTGCCATCGAAACAGCAGTTGCATTAAATGTATTTGTTTCGATGATATCAGCTCCTGCCTCTAAATACTTACGGTGTATTTCCTCTATAACATCCGGCCGAGTCAGGCACAACATATCATTGTTTCCTTTCAGCAATCCTGGAAGATCCTTGAAACGCTCTCCCCGAAAATCAGCTTCCGAAAGATTGTATTGCTGTATCATCGTTCCCATGGCTCCGTCGAGCACGAGAATACGTTCGTTTATTAGTTGTTGCATTTTGAAAAAGCTCTATTTAAATTTAAAACACAGGGAATCGTTTTCCTCATATGCCAAAAGCACGATGCAGACAACTTATATAAACTGTAATTGTCTGCACCATCTTTCCCGATCATCGCTTGAACATGCGATCCATCATACGCTTATCTTCTTTTTCTTTCAACGTCTGGCGTTTATCGTATTGTTTCTTACCTTTTGCCAAAGCAATCACAACCTTCGCCAACCCTTTTTCATTAATATACAGACGAGTCGGAACAATGGTAAATCCAGGCTCGGCAGAAGTACGTTCAAGTTTACGAAGTTCTTTTTTTGTCAGCAACAACTTACGGTCCCGACGAGCTGAATGATTGTTGTACGAACCGTAAAAATATTCAGCTATATGCATATTCTTTACCCACAACTCTCCACGGGAAAAGAAACAAAACGTATCAACCAAACTTGCTTTTCCCTGACGAATAGACTTTATCTCAGTTCCGGTCAACACAATTCCGGCTGTGTACGTATCAATAAACTCATAGTCGAACGAAGCACGTTTATTCTTAATATTTATATTACCGGCGTTTGTTTTCATTAATTCAATATTACTGATAACTTATTAAATATAAATTCGATAATAGCAGGACACACCAAAATGATGATAGTAGCCACAAGAGTAAAGGCAGTCTGTTTGTTCTCCTCAACCTTAAGCCATCTGCGTACCCCCTGAATACAATTACAATGGTATATATTTGCAATATCCAGTGCAGTACAACTATAGAAACAGTCCACTGACGATATTCAATACAAAAGTAACTACCACTAGAATAGACCCACAAACACAA
>ENA-OQJO01000111-OQJO01000111.1-human-gut-metagenome-genome-assembly--contig:-NODE-111-length-11178-cov-2.139263_pt1 | contig 11178 bp, 9 predicted proteins | sample MGYA00242613_ERZ504780 | MGnify/ENA primary metagenome ERZ504780 (study PRJEB26092, sample SAMD00036368) | human gut metagenome | host: Homo sapiens | study: EMG produced TPA metagenomics assembly of...
GGTTTGCGCAGCGCGAACGACGGCACGAACGATCGCACCGCCGGCCGGTCTGCGCAACGGAAACGCGATTGCCCGCGCGCCCCCGCAGCGGACGCCCTGCAATGCTATCGTTGTCAGCGGTACAACGGTTGCAGGCACAGACGAAAGGGGCATAATGACCGCGAATAACATGCGTGACGATTGGTGGAAGCAAGCCGTCGTCTACCAGATCTACCCGCGCAGCTTCAAAGACGTGAACGGCGACGGGTTGGGAGACATCGCCGGTGTCACCGAGAAAATGGATTACCTGAAGAATCTCGGCATCGACGCGATCTGGCTGAGCCCGTTCTACCCGTCCGACCTGGCCGACGGCGGCTACGACGTGATCGACTACCGCAACGTGGACCCGCGCCTCGGCACCATGGCCGATTTCGACGCGATGGCCGCCGCCGCGCATGAAGCCGGCATCAAGGTGATCGTCGACATCGTGCCGAACCACACGTCCAACAAGCACAAGATGTTCATCGAGGCGCTCGCCGCCGGCCGAGGTTCGGCCGCACGCGACCGCTACATCTTCCGCGAAGGCCGCGGCGAGCACGGCGAGCTGCCGCCGAACGACTGGCAGTCGCTGTTCGGCGGCCCGGCGTGGCAGCAGGTCGATGACGGACAGTGGTACCTGCACATGTTCGCCAAGGAGCAGCCGGATCTGAATTGGAAGAATCCGGACGTGCACGAGGAATTCAAGAAAACGTTGAGATTCTGGTCCGACCACGGCACCGACGGCTTCCGCATCGACGTGGCGCACGGCTTGGCCAAGGACCTCGATTCCGTGCCGCTGGCCGACATGGATCCGGCCGCGGTGCAGCATGTGCTGCCGGCGGACGGCGCGTTCAGCCCGCTGTGGGACCGTCCGGAAGTGCACGACATCTACCGCGAATGGCGTCAGGTGTTCAACGAGTACAATCCGCCGCGTTTCGCCGTCGGCGAGGCGTGGGTGAAGGCCGAATCGCAGCATCTGTACGCGTCCACCGACGAGCTCGGCCAGGTGTTCAATTTCGAGTTCGCCGAAGCCAACTGGTTCGCCGACGAGTTCCGTACGGCCATTGCTGACGGCTTGCGCGCCGCCGAGGAAACGCACGGTTCCACCACGACGTGGGTTATGAACAACCACGATGTGCCGCGCAGTCCGTCGCGTTTCGGTCTGCCGCAGGTGAAGGACGCTCCGTACCACCAGCTGGCGCACGATTGGCTGTTGCGTGACGGAGAGACCTACCGCGAGAATCGTGAGCTCGGCACCCGTCGCGCCCGCGCAGCCGCGCTGATGGAACTGGGCCTGCCGGGTTCCGCCTACGTGTATCAGGGCGAGGAACTGGGCCTGTTCGAAGTGGCGAACATTCCGTGGGATCGTCTTGAGGATCCGACGCCGTTCAACACCCGTCGCAACTTCACCGACAAGGGGTCGTGATGGCTGCCGTGCACCGATGCCGTGGAAGGCTGCCGATTGCGGCGAACCGGCTTCGTGGAGCCCGGACTTCATCACCGGCGGCACGTTCGGTTTCGGCCCGGAGCAGGGCGATTCCGCCGACGCGCACCTGCCGCAGCCGGCCTGGTTCAAGGATTTCGCGGCCGACGTCGAGGCCGATGACAACGGTTCCATGCTGCACTTGTACCGCAAGCTGTTGCAGTTGCGACAGACGGTGCTGACGGCGACCGGAGACACGTCCGCCGACCTGCTGGACATGGGCGATACGGTGGTCGCCTACTCGCGTCCGGCCACGGAAGGCCGTCGATTCCTGTCCGTCACCAATTTCGGCGACGAGCCGATCGCCCTGCCGGACGATGCGGTCGCCATCGCAAATTCCGTGCCGTTGACGGACGACGGCAAGCTGGATAGCGACGCCTCCGTATGGCTGCTGCTGGGCTGATCGACCGCTGAACCTGGCCGCTCCCAAATCGCCTTGCATATATGAAAAATTCCGGCCCTCCACAAGGAGGACCGGAAGTTTTGGTTTGTAAGGAAAGGGGAATGGTAAGTCTAAACGCTACTTCTCGCCGTTCATGATGGCGGCAAGCGATTGCACGCGCGGCAGATCGAACACCTCATCGGTGTGCACCACCTTGAGGTCCGGGCCTGCCAGCGGCACACGCCAGTTGGAGTATTCACTGGACGTGCCCGGCTGGTTCTGCGTGCGCGTCTCGCCCACGCCATCCACCAGCGCGGCCTGCAGCAGCACGGACGGCGACTTGAGCAGCATCTTGTGCATCGCCTCGACGATTTCCTGGATGTGGCCTTCCACATCGCCCGCCACTTCCGGCGTGATCAGGCCGGACTCCACAAGACGGTCCATCATCGCGTCGCGTTCGGCGGTGGCGGAAGCCTGGAACTCCTCGACCGGGCCGGACAGCAGGTGCAGCTGTTCGCGCAGCTTGACGTGCTCGAACTGCAGGTAGCCTGCGGTCGGCGGCAGATCGTGCGTGGTGACGGAAGCCAGCGCGTACTTGCGGTACGTGGACGGATCGGCATACGGGTCGCCGGCGTTGGGGGAGTCGTCCACGCGGGCGAACCATTCCACCATGCAGCCGAGCAGGCCGTGTTCGGCGAGCACGGTGCGCACGTAATCGGGCACGGTGCCGAGGTCTTCGCCCACCACCAGGCCGTTCACACGTGAGGCTTCGATCGTGAGGATTGCGATCATCGCCTCATAGTCGTACGTGACGTACGCGCCGCCGCGTGCGCCTTCGCCCTGCGGAATCCACCACAGGCGGAACAGGCCGAGCACATGGTCGATGCGCACCGCGCCCGCGTGCTCGTACATCGAATGCACCATCTCGCGGTACACCTGGTAGCCGGTGGCCTCCAGGTAGCGCGGGTTGAACGGTGGCTGGCCCCAATCCTGGCCCTGCTGGTTATAGAAGTCCGGCGGGCAGCCGACCGTGACGCCACCTGAGGCGAAGCGTTCCGGATTGGCCCAGGCATCCGCGCCGAGCCCGTGCACGCCCACGGCCATGTCTTGCATGAGGCCCAAGGCCATGCCGCTTTCGCGTGCGGCGGTCTGCGCGGCGGTCACCTGTTCGTCGGCGATCCACTGCAGCCAGCATTCGAATTCGACCATGTCGGCATGATCGCGCATGAGTTCGGCCACTTCCGGCGAATCACGGTTCGTCTCCGCGAACCATGTGCCCTCCCATGGGGCGCCCCCACATCTGGAATGCCACCGACCACGCGGCGAATGCGCGCAGATCCGGGCCGGCCGCCTCCTTGAACGCTTCGAATGCGGCCTGACGCTCGGCGGAACGCGGCACCTTGAACACGAGCTGCAGCGCCTGGCGCTTGTGCCACCACGCGGAGTTGATGTCGAGTTCGTCGGCATTGTCGTTGGCGGGAGCGACTTCGGCGTGCAAGCGCTCGACTTCGGCCAACGCGGCCTCGTCAAGCCCCGCATATTCCTCGATATCCTGCGGGCGAATGTAGGTGACGTTCATGAATCGGCGCGATTCCGGCAGGTACGGCGACGGTTCGAGCGGCTCGACCGGCGCGGTTGCGTGGATCGGGTTGATGAGCATGAAATCGGCATGCGACTTTTCGGCGGCGTCGGTGAGCAGCAGCTTCAGATCGCCGTAGTCGCCCACGCCCCACGATTCGGCGGAGCGGATGGAATACATTTGCGCCATCCAACCCCAACGCTGCTTTTCGGCAACCGCAGGCGGCAGCGGTACGCGTGCCGGGGCGCAGATCAGTCGCGCCTCGCCGTGCAGCGGGCCCGCGTTGACGCGCAGCGTGTGGTAGCCGGCGGGAATGTCGTCCGGCAGGGTGAGCGTGAGCGAGCCGTCGGTCTGCGGGGCCAAATACATGCACAGGTTGCCCTCATACCGCGTGCCGTCCTCAAGCAACAGGCGTAGCGTCACGTCGTGGCCCTTCGCGCGGATCGGCGTGGTCGCTTCCTTGCCGATGAACTTCACGATGGTCGGTTCCACAAGGGTGTCTGCGATGCGCTGCTTGGTGAGTTCGTACGATGCCGCGATCGCTTCATCGCTGGATGCGTCCACGCCGAGCGCCGCAAGTACGGAGACGAGCACTTCGTCGCGGATTTCCACGTAGGTGCCGAGCTGGTCGATATACGACGTTGAGATGCCGTTGAGTTTGGCGAGCTGAATAAGCGGTCGTGCGATGCGTTCCGCGCTTTCGGTTTGCTGGGTTGCCGTCATAGGTTCCTTCTTTCCGGGGTCGTTGCTGGCCGATGATGCTGCATTGCCACGCGATTGGCGCGCTTCGGTGCGTATACCAACCGTTCTGCTATGTACTGTAGCATATGATGACATCGTTTTCAATAGGCGTGTTATTGGGTGTAAACGTTGAAGTATTGCGATTTCTTAACTACTTTATAGACGTTAGATAGTGATAATGCTTTTTCTGTTTGCCTATCGTTTGCAAGGTGTTTGAAAGTGGATATGACTGCTGTCCTACCGTCGTTGCCACCGCTGTTTCCGAAGTGCGATGGCGTTGCCGATCCATGGGCGCACGCGGCTGGCGTGAACGGCCGTCGAAGCATGGTCGTCGACTTGCCTCGCACCGATCCCGAAGGTTGGGATGCCGATCGCATGCCGGAAGTGCCAATTGCGCAAACGGTTGTTTGGGAAACGCATGTCGGCGATTTCAGCAACGATCCCGCGGAGGATTCCCCGAATCCCATCGTGGAAAATATCTTGCGTTCACCGACCTGGGAACGACGTTGGGCGGTCATCCTGATTTTCCGACGGGATTGTCGTATCTCAAAAAGCTTGGCATTACCGCGGTGCAGCTGATGCCGATCTACGATTTCGGTTCCGTCGACGAAACGATCTGCAGCCGATACAACTGGGGTTACGATCCCGTCAATTACAACGTTCCTGAAGGATCGTACTCCACGAATCCGTATGACGGGTCCGTGCGCATCCGCGAGGTCAAGCAGATGGTGCAGGCGTTGCATAATGCCGGCATCAAAGTGATTATGGACGTGGTCTACAATCACATGTTCTCGCCCGACAACTGGTTCGAGCGCATCGTGCCCGAATACTTCCTGCGCCGCAAGCCGAACGGGGCGTTGTCGAACGGCTCCGGATGCGGATGCGATATGGCCACGGAACGTGCGATGTTCCGTCGTTTTGTTGGTGGAATCCGTGGCGTATTGGGCGAGGGAATACCATCTTGACGGCTTCCGATTCGACCTGATGGGCCTGATCGACGTCGACACCATGAACGCCGTGCGCGCCGCTTTGGACGAAATCCCCGACCGTGGGCCGAGCATTCTTATGTATGGCGAACCGTGGTCGGCCAGCGCTACCGCGGCTTTGCCGGGCACCGTGCTTGCCGACAAGGCCGGATTGCCGCAGCTTGATAATCGCATCGGGCATTTTTGCGACACCACGCGAGACGCCATCAAGGGGCATGTGTTCTTCTCGGACCGTCCCGGATACGTTAACGGGGGTATGCATGAGAATGCGGCCTCCGTGCGCGACGCGGTGAACGCCTGGCGCGCCAGCAAACAGCCGGAAGGTGTTGCGGGTCAAGTGATCCAGTATGTTTCCGCGCATGACGATCTGACCTTGTGGGACAAGCTTTGCGCAAGTCTTGCCGCGAAATCGCTGGGCAGCGCCGTTAGTGAAGGCGACAACGAGAATTCCGTGGACGTGCCGAAGGCGTTGTATGATGCCGATCTTTCGGAAGCTGGGCTCGCCTCGGCCGGTTCCGCGATTGCCGGGGCCATGGCCACGGTGATGGATGCGAATCGTATGGCGGCGGGCATTGTGCTCACTTCCGCGGGCATTCCGTTCATGCTGTCTGGCGAGGAGTTCGCGCGTACGAAATACGGCAATTCCGATTCGTACGATTCGGCGCGCGAGCTGAATTGGCTTGATTGGACTCGTGCCTGGCGCATGCGCGATCTGGTGGAGTATTACACGAAACTGATCGCCTTGCGTAAGAGCTCGGCGGAATGGTTTGACGGCGATCGTGTGATCGTCAGCGTGGAAGGCGACGAACTGGTGTTCCGGGTCGGCGACTACTTGGTGGCGGTGAATCCGGGACGTCATATTGGCGCGATTGACGTTGCCTCGACTGCGGTTGCGCCGGTTTCGGAGTCGTCTCGCGTGTGGTGCGGCATGGGTTCGTCCACAAACGCATCCGCGGCGTGCATCAGTGCGGGAGATGGCGATTATTTGATCGTGCCACCGCATACGTTTGCAATCTGGCGGTTGCGGTAACCTCGTGTATACGCATGTAACGCATTGGTTTGCAAGGGCGGCGGCTGCAAAGTGGCAATCGCCGCCGCCGGTAAAGCGGCGACGATGCCGATGAAAGGACCTGCTATGGAAAACGTGACGCATACCCCTAAATATGAGGTTGTGTTCTTCGATCTGTATGGAACGCTTATTGACATACGTACCGACGAACAGTGCGACGCGGCCTGGCAGGCCTTGTATGACACCGCTTGCGAGCTTGGAGCGCAATACGATTCGGTTGAGGCACTGCGTGAACGTTTCGAAAAACTTGAGGCGCGCGAAATGCTGCATCAGTCGAATCATGCCATCGTTCGCAATGGGTGGGACGAGTTCGACGTGCTGCCGGTGTACCGCTCGCTGCTCATGAATCGCAACGACGAGGCGGAACGGTTGCTGGCGTTGCCGCAGGCCGCTCAAAAGGCCGCGTGGGCGTTCCGTCAGGGTAGCACCAGCATGATCCGCCTGTATCCGGGTGCGCTGGAAATGATTGAAAAACTGCAGGAAGCCGGCATTGTCGTGGCGCTGCTCAGCAACGCGCAATCCTGCTATACCCGTGCCGAGTTGGAAATGACGGGACTCGCCAGCGTGCTTGACGACGTGATCATCTCCAGCGAGGAAAAGATTCGCAAGCCCGCGCGCGATTTGTATATGCTGGCGCTCGACCGTGAATTCGTTACCGCCAAGCATGCGCTGATGGTGGGCAATGACGAGAAGAACGATATTATCGGTGCGCGTTCGGCGGGCATCGACGGCGTGTATTTCCGCACGGAGATTTCGCCGGCCGACGATCCGGATGCGTCGAGTTATGCGGTGCGTTCGTTTAAGGGTGCCGATTATGAAGGATTGCTGGATTACGTGCTGAACGCCTGATCTTTCGCATTGCGTGCGTACTGCTCGTGTATTGCGGGGCTGCGTTGCGTTGCGCGTATTGCGCGGCGTGCGCCACGTTTACGGGGGTCACCTTTCGTAAAGCGTGTAAGGTATGTTGCATACATTTGCAGCATACGTTCGCAGGATTTTTGCAACAATGGCAAGATGATGCGAGTAAAGCTACGTGAAAGCACGAAAGACATAGTGTGAAACAATCGCGTGAAACATGTCGCACAGGGGTTACGTGAAAAACATATTGCGCGGAATGCTGTGCAAGCGCGTGAGACGCGAAGTTCCGCATATGGCAGCGATGCCGCAACGCGATACCGCGGCGTAATGTCGTGACGTGGCACAGTGCGCGCAGACGATTACGTGCGCGCATGATTGCTTGCGCGATGGAATCGAGGAAAACTCGAGGAGGACTTATGGAAGGCTACACCGAAAACGGGCGCCGGAACCGACGTCGCCGACCAGATTGGCTTTGCGGGCATGCGCCGCAAGAAAAAAGCAGCGCCGCGGATTGAGCGTATTCCAGCTCAAGGTAATCGGCGCGGTGGCGCTGGTGCTTTCCGCCGGCAGTACCACGCTGGTGCCACTGATTTTCGGATCCGACACGAGCAACATGACGTCGCTTACGGCCATGGTGCTATGCGAAGTGGTGTCGTGGTTCGCCGCGCCGATCTACGCGTGGCTGCTGGTGCAAGGCTTCCAGCAGACGCGCAATCGCGTGGCATACGGCGTGCAGCTGCTGTTGTTGGCACTAATCGCCGAAGTGCCGTACGATCTCGCCACTTCGGGCAAGCCGTTCGATTTCGGCTCGCAGAATCCGGTGTTCGGCCTGTTCATCGCCTTCGCCATGCTTGCAGCAATGAATGGGTGGCGCAGCGCTACAAGGTGCCATGCTCGTGATCTCCGACATTGTGCTGGTAGCGGTTGCCGTATTGTGGGATCTGCTGTTGCGTGTCGGACTGCGCCAGCATCTGATGAGCCTGGGTGCGGTGACGCTTGGTTTCGTGCTGATTTTCTGGCTGATGCGCTCGCGTGAAAACACCATGATGTTCACGACCGGTCTGTTCGGTGCGGTGATGATGATTGCGCCTGGCGTCGGTGTTGCATTCGTGCACTACTACAATGGCAAACTCGGATACAAACATTCATGGACTAAGTGGATGTTCTATGCCTTCTATCCGGTAATTTTGCTGATTTGCGCGGCTGTCGCATGAAATTTGATCATATTGCGAGAGTTTTGACAACGTTCGCACTATAATGAACACAGATTGAGAGAGCGTCGTCGCTCCAAATACCCCCCGTTCCACTGTTGGCAGGAGTGCGATGATGCTGTGAGCTGCAAAGGGGCTGACATGGACAAGGCTGGCATTCGTGAGGTGGCCAAGGCCGCAGGAGTGTCGATTTCGACGGTTTCGCGCGCGTTCACGCGTCCGGAGCTCGTTTCCGAGCGTACCAGGCGCAAGGTGCTCGACGTCGCGGACCGGTTGGATTTTAATATCTCCCGTTCCGCGACGTCACTGAAGTCAGGGCAAACGTACCGTGTCGCCATGCTGATGAATGAGGAAATCACCAGCTGGTTCAATATGGAAGTATTCGCTGGAATCAATTCCGTCATGCATGATGCCGGATACGACATCTCTCTGTTCCAGCATGTCGATACCGGTGAGAACAGGCGTGACTTCTTTACGAATCTTCCGGTGCGACGCAACGTCGACGCCGTGTTCGTAACGTCGTTCGGCGTCGAGCCGGAGGAAATCCAGCAGCTGCAGCGTATTCATGTGCCGATCATCGGCATCAACACGCCATCGCAGGAAGGCTTCGACGCAACGATCTCCATCGACGATGAAGACGGCATGTTCTCGTCCGCGCAGCATCTGATCAATCTTGGGCACAAAAACATTGTGTACGTGTGCTCCGATGCAGTCGATTCGATCAATTCGTCGATCGACGCGCGCGGGCAGGGCTTCATTCGCGCATGCAAGACCATGGAGGGCACGCACGATTTCAAGTGGCGCGTGCTTTCCGTGCCGCGCGGCAAAACGTTCGCCGATTCGGCGTTGACCGCGCTGCTTGCGTTGGATGAGTTCCCCGACGGCATTTGCTGCCAGACCGATATGATGGCGATTCCGCTCGTGCTGCGCCTTGACCGGTATGGGCATCGCACGCCGCGCGACTATTCGATCATCGGCTTCGACGATTCCGCATATGCCGACACCGTGAACCTGACGACCATGCGTCAGGATCCGTTCGCCATGGGTCGTGCCGCAGCGCGGAAGGCCGTGAAGCTGATTGCGGGGGAGACTCTCGAAAATCCGTATGAGGTGGTGCGTGCCCAGCTTGTGCTCCGCGGTACTGACTCCGTCTACGGCGGAGATCGCTGATTTTTCTGCCGCTCTTCTTCATGCCTCCGTACTTGCCGTTTTGATTCACGCCGACAATACGGGGGTATTTTGCATATACTGCCAGCTGCCGCCGTCTGCGCAACGCTGCTGGTGGTGTCTGCACAAGTTCCGTTGCGTGTCTTGGGCGTAGTAGACGACGGTGACTCGCTTTTTGCCGACCGCGTCGAGGTGCGATCCGGAGTGGATTTTCCGGTTTCGCTCGGGTACTTGCCGTCTTCGTAGGATGCGGGGCTTGCAACCATCATCATAGTTCATTTCGCAACCTTGGTTGTCACGGCTCGATCCCTTACGCGCCCTTGTCTCATATGTAGCTGTTGGAGAGTGTGCGAGCCCTGAAAATTTATCCCTGTGGTCGGAGGTTTTGCCGCCTGTTGCGAGGTTATGAGATTTCCATGGTTGATTTGTGATTGTTGATTGTAACGAGTATGGCTGGCACGGCTGTGGCGGCGCGGGCGCATCGTGAAAGCCGATCGCGTGGCTGCCGGGCGCCACTCGTCCGGCAGGCGGGCGTAGTTTCTCTTCTTCCTTCTCGTATTCTGCCGGTCTTGCGACGCTGCGATGTGTGGGAATGTACTATCGCAATTATCGCAAGATGAAGAAAGTGCGATGGTAGGGGAGAGATGAAGAAATCGGACATTTCCAATATTTCGAATGCTGAAAGTGCCGAACGCGCTGAAGAAAGTGTGCGATCGAGTGTGCAGCCGAGCGGGAAATTCGGCGGGAAAGCGGATCGACTGTTTGGCGCTGATCCTGCGGGACTCGACGAATCCGCGCGAGGCATTGCGGTGCTGGTGATCGGGGGGTCGCGTGGCAGTAGGACTGCTGTCAGGCATGTTCGGCATCGGCGGCGGCACGGTGATCGTGCCCGCGCTGGTATGGCTCGGACTGACACAACGCAATGCGGCGGCGACGTCAATGCTTGCGATCGTACCGACCTCGATTTCCGGCGTCATTTCTTACGCGACTTGCGGAAACGTGGACTGGCTCGCCGCGCTGCTGCTGTTTTGCGGCATGTTTGTGGGCGGGCAGATTGGCAGCTGGCTGCTTTCGCGCTTGCCGGAACTTGTGCTGCGATGGATTTTCGTAGTGTTTCTCGTGTTTGTGGTGGTGAACCAGATAAGTTTTGTGCCGTCGCGCGACCAGCACATTGCGATGAGTGCGCTGACCGGAGTTTGCCTGGTGCTGCTGGGCGTGGTGATTGGCATATTGGCGGGACTGCTGGGGATTGGCGGCGGGGCGCTCGCCGTGCCCGCGCTATCGATGCTGTTCGGCGCTTCCGATCTGATTGCGCGAGGCACGTCGCTGCTGGCCATGTTCCCGAACTCGATCACGACGAGCGTGGCAAACCTGAAACGAAGGCTGGTGCATGTGAAGGCCGCGCTGATTATTGGCTTGGTGGCTGCCGTTACCGCGCCATTCGGTACGTGGATAGCGGGCGCGGTCTCGCCCCGCGTCGGATCGATTCTGTTTGCCTGCTACCTGTGCGTGCTCCTGATTCGCAGCCTCTTCGTAGCCGTCAAGGCCACTCGTTCCGCCCGCGCCTCTTCCTGACGCGACCGCGCCCCTGCCTGACCCGTTTAGCCCTTCATAGCGACTAAAAGCATGAGTCATAATTCAGTATTTAGGGGGTATTGGGAATGATGGTTGACGAAAGAGGATT
>ENA-OQJO01000114-OQJO01000114.1-human-gut-metagenome-genome-assembly--contig:-NODE-114-length-11136-cov-3.192116_pt1 | contig 11136 bp, 9 predicted proteins | sample MGYA00242613_ERZ504780 | MGnify/ENA primary metagenome ERZ504780 (study PRJEB26092, sample SAMD00036368) | human gut metagenome | host: Homo sapiens | study: EMG produced TPA metagenomics assembly of...
CTTTTCCAACTGGCTTCAGACGAAGATAAAACCTTTGCTGGCTGTGTGGATGATAACTATCGGCGTTACACTTTTTATTCTGATTCCGGTGTCGCTGTTCAGTTGGGCTATTGTAAGTCAGATTTCAGGAATGCATTTCGATACTCAGGCCATTATCCAGCCGGCTCATCAGGTTATTGACATCATCGAAGAACGTACGGGATTCGATTTGCTGTCGGAGAAAAGTTTGTCATTTATGGTTGTACAGGCATCGTCTATTGGCCAGAAAATCATGACAGGTGTAAGTGATCTTATTGTAAACTTGGCTGTTGCTATTATGTTGATGTTTTTCATGCTTTGGGAAGGTCGGAAAATGGAACATTATGTATCTACGATCATGCCCTTTGAAGAAAGCAATAAGCGTGAAGTGTTGAATAAAATTCAGCTGATGGTTCGTTCTAATGCGATAGGTATACCATTGCTGGCTGTTATACAAGGAATTATTTCGTTAGGAGGATATTTATTATGTGATGCTCCCAATCCTTATCTGACAGCTTTGCTTACAGCCTTTGCTTCTATTATTCCATTGGTAGGTACTGCCTTAATCTGGATTCCCGTATCCATTTACTTCCTGATAATGGGCGAATGGATCAATGCGCTTATCCTTTTGGGATATGGAGGTATTATAATTTCCCAGTGTGATAATCTGATCCGTTTTCTCCTTCAGAAGAAAATGGCAAACATCCATCCGCTCATTACGATTTTTGGTGTAGTTGCCGGACTGCCTATTTTTGGCTTTATGGGAATTATTTTTGGTCCGTTGCTGGTTTCTTTGTTTTTGTTGTTCCTCGATATGTTCCGAAAAGAATATCTGTTGGATGGTACTGAGGAGGAAGAAAAAGCATGAGATCGGTCTGTATACATTCGTCGGAAAGGTTGAATCTGGATGCTTTTTTGCATGAACTGGATGTTCCTGTGCGTTTTGAGTTTGAAGGGTATGATGAAGAACGTTCTTATTACTATTTCAGCCGTCCGGGGATTTCCACTACTTTGTTTGTCATAGCAGAAGGTCCGGATGAATATGAAGTTATGATAGACGGACTTGCTTCTTATAGCGATTATAAATTCTTTCCATATCTGGCCGATTGCTTATGTCAGCATCTCAATCATGAATCATTGGCTATTCCCGAATCGGCAGGTCGAACAGCTTATCGTGTATACGATGAGTCCTGGATTGAAGACTCCATCGGGGAAGAGGTCGCTATGTTAAAGTCCGCCTTGTCTGTGTTTCCCCGCTATTATGTGGGATTTCCGTTGGAGGGTGTAGGATATATTTCCTTAGACTTGCTGGCACAATATGGGGTTAATCTGCATTCTTCAACTCCGCGGATTTATGGCTACATACAGTATATCATGAGAAATGGCTTGCTTCCTCAGGCGACAGATGCAGAACTGGAAGAAGACCGTAATCGGGAAGACCTGGAAACGGAAGTTGACGTTCCCCAGCATATATCGATAGGCAGGGTGAAATCGTGGCAAATTGACGGAGCGGAAACGTGGGAAAGTTATTCTCGTGAAGATACGGAGATGCTGCTTAAACTGGGTGAAGACTATCAGTCGGGCAGGGAAGTTGCAGGAGTCGTTTTGAATGATTTGGGAACCATTTATCAGGAAGGTATCGGTGTTGGACGCGACGGACTGAAGGCAGAGTATTGGTTCAAGCAGGCTTATCTTCAGGGAGCCCATTTGTATGCCCCTACTAATTTGGGAGATTTATACAGAAAAGGGTGCGGCGAGCTGCCGTCATCTCTTCCTCTGGCTTTCGAGGCATATAGAAAATCGGAAGATATCTATGCGCTTTATCGTATCGGACAAGCCTACGAGGAAGGATGGACAGGTACACCGGATATGGAAAAAGCTTTGTTCTGGTATCGGAAAGCAGCAGAAAAAAGGCATCATCTGGCAGTACGAAGACTGGAAGAATTAAGCAATAGTGCCTGCATGATGCCACGCAATGCCAGATAAACGATAAATCCCAGCCATAGCGCATGGTTATGCAATACGTTATGCAGGCTGTATAAATCAGGAAAAAAGACTTCCCCGAAGCTACAACCATCGCTTTCAGCATGATATGGGTGGAAGTGGCTCCGATGCAGATACCGTCTAGCAGAAATGCTGCAAATCCTGCAAGAGGGATGGCAAGTACCCAGTAGAAATAATCCCCCGACGCAGAGATAACCGATTGTTCGTTTGTAAGCAAACCTAGAAATTCTTTTCCTCCTATGCCATACAGCAGAGTAAAGGCTAGCGATAAGGCAATTCCCCAGCCAAACAAATGACGGATAGTGCGTTGTAATTCCTGCCTGTTTCCGGCTCCTATATATTTTCCGGTCAACGCTTCGCCTGCATAGGCAAATCCATCCATGATGTAAGAGAATAACGTAAACAATTGCATCAGCAATGTATTGACAGCCAAAACAACATCGCCGAATGCAGCTCCGGTTGATGTGAAGAATACTGTAACGGCCACCAGGCAGAGTGTACGCAGGAATATATCCCGGTTCACCTGAAACAGACGTTTCATGGCATCATGAGTAAAGAGTTGCTTACGGCTGATGTATTTTCGTAAAGGACGGTAATAACGCAGCCAGAGCAGATAAGCCATGAAAAGTCCGGCATACTGTGCAATGAGGGTTCCCAGGGCAACTCCTTCCACTTTCATGCCGAATACAAATACGAAAAGCAGACTGGCAACTATGTTTACGATATTCTGTGTAATGGCAATGAACATCGGGAAGCGTGAGTTTTGCATACCTATAAACCATCCTGAGAAACTATACAATCCCAGTGTGGCAGGTGCTCCCCAGATACAGATATGGAAATACAGCGTGGCAAGTTGTTGTACCTCGGCGCTTGTGTCGATCAGTTCAAAAGCTATCAGACGTATCGGATATTGCAGGATGAGAAGAGCTAGTGCCAGCATCAGGCTGATACCAGTAGAACGCAGCAGGATGCGGGTTACCTCCTTCAGATCGTGTGCTCCGTAGGCTTGTGCCGTCAGGCCGCTTGTTCCCATCCGCAGGAAACCGAATATCCAGTAAATCATATTGAACAGCATGCCTCCTACGGCTATGGCTCCGATGTAAGAAGCCGAACCAAGATGTCCTACAATGGTTACGTCTATCAGTCCTAGAAGAGGTACTGTGATATTTGAAATAATAGATGGTATGGCTATATGCAGTATTCGCTGGCTGGTTGGTGACATGTGCTGAAGTTATAATTCGAAAGATACTTCTTTAAACATATATTCTCTTCTTTTCCCGCTTTCGTCTTCCAGAATCAAAGCTCCGGATGGCTCAATTCCACAGATGCGGGCGCGGAAACTTCCGTCTTTATCTGTGTAGGGATAGAAACCTTCTTTACGGTAAAGCACGTCCTGATAGCGTGAGGCAATCAATTCGGTTTCTCCGTTTTTTCAGAAGTGTGTAGTAGTGAGCCACACGCTCCATCAATTGATGAAGTATTTCCTTACGGTCGTAGCGTTGTCCGGTTATCTGGAAAAGCGATACCGGATTGGGGGCGTCACTTATAAAACGCTCCTGATTCAGATTGACTCCTGTCCCCGAAATAGAACGACTGATGTGTATGCCTGTCAGGTCGTTTTCTATCAGTGTACCACATATTTTTTTGTCCTTCCAGTAAATATCGTTGGGCCACTTGATGCGGATTCCGTCGGTGTATTGCGATAAAACTTCTTGCAGTGCGAGGGCTGTAATCTGTGAAAGATAGAATTGCTTCCGGGCTTCCAGAAAGTCGGGATAAAGTACGAAGCTGAAAAGCAGGTTTGCTCCGTCTTCCGACTCCCAGCTGTTGCCTCTCTGTCCTCGTCCGGCTGTCTGAAAATCGGTATAAACGCTGGTCAGTTCTTCTACGGAAGAATTGTTGCACAGTTCGTCCAGATAACTGTTTGTCGAGGTGGTTTCATGTAAAAAAATAGGTTCTGGAAGATGCTCGGAAAATATGCTGATATTTTCCTGAAAACTTGCTGATATTTTATTGAAAACATCACGTTGTTTTTTCGTGAACTTCCCGACGACTTCTTCGTACGAATGATCTATCAGCTCGCGGATGAGGCTGTCGGGCACATCACTGTTTAAGGCGACCTGATTCCAGTACTTTTTATTGAAATGATAAGCTCCTTCTATTCCGTTATAATGTTCGCGCAGTTCGATGGCATAATCCGGATTACATTTCATGCTGACACAGTCTGGATGTTCCAGGTCAACCAGCAGGAACATGCGGTCTACCACTTTAAATACAAGGGTTGTTTCATCGAAAGGGAAACATTCTGTTACGGCTTTTTTGCTTAAGCAATATTGATGGAGTGCTTCTATATCCATAGCTTTTAAACTTTCTGTTTTTACAATTTTACCAAACGGGAGGCAGAAATGCCTCTTGGATATGTTCTATATGAAAGGGAGGTTCTGTGCCCGTTACTGTAATAATATCGAAGCGGACCGGAAGGTCTATTTCGAATCTTTTGATATATGTATCAGTCGAAATGATGATATTTCTTATTTTCCGGTCGGTGATAGCTTCTTCAGGCTTGCCGAACTCTTCGTTTCGCCGGGTTTTTACTTCAATGACAATCAGTTCACCGTCTTTTTGTGCAACAATATCCAGTTCTCTCTTGCCGGAATGCCAGTTGCGGTGACGGATGCTATATCCTTTGCTCATTAAGTATTCGGCAGCAGCGTTTTCCCCCTCTTTCCCTAGTTCATTGTGTTTAGCCATTTTGTTTTTTGCAAAAATACGCATTTTCTGTTTTGTATTTGGTTGAAGTGTACTAATTTTGTATTTGCAATGATGAATAAACGGAAAAAAAAGAAAAAGGTACCTCCATCGGTTCCGCCACGCAAACGGCGGATGGTGTGTTTGATGAGTGAAGAAGAAGTGCAGATTGTAGACCGTTATCTGGAAACTTACCAGATAAAGAACAAGGCGCGCTGGCTTCGTGAAACGATATTGGCATTCATTCATCAGAATATGGAGGACGATTACCCTACTTTGTTTAAGGAACACGATATGCGCAGATAAGTTTATGGCTGATGATGTTTTTTATATGAAGCAGGCCTTGATTGAGGCGCAGAAAGCTGCCGACAGGGGAGAGGTCCCTGTGGGAGCAGTTGTTGTTTGTCGCGACCGTATCATTGCGCGTTCGCATAACCTGACGGAAACCCTGAACGATGTGACGGCACATGCGGAGATGCAGGCTATTACGGCTGCTGCCAATACTTTGGGTGGCAAGTATCTGAATGAGTGTACACTTTATGTGACGGTAGAACCTTGCGTAATGTGTGCTGGAGCGATTGCTTGGGCACAGACGGGTAAACTGGTATTCGGTGCGGAAGATGAAAAAAGAGGTTATCAGCGATATGCTCCCGATGCCTTACATCCCAAGACGGTGGTAGTAAAAGGTATTCTTGCCGATGACTGTGCACAACTGATGAAAGACTTTTTCAAAAAGAAGAGATAAAAAAGATAATCCCCGCCGGTGAAGCGGGGATTTATTGTTTTAGATACGTTCGTAATCTACAAAGTGATAAGCATATTCATGCTTTTCGTCGGTAGAATGGCTTTCTCGTTGTACTTCTTTCCATTCTTCGGAATTGATGGGAGGGAAAAATGCGTCGGCTTTCTTTTCTGAATCCTCTATTTCGGTAATGTTTAACTTGTCGGCAAGAGGCAGCGCTTCGGCATACAGACTTGCTCCTCCTATAATATATACTTCTTCTTCCTCTTTACATTGTTCCAAAGCTTCTTGCAGTGAATGAAAACATTCAGCACCGGGAAAATCGTGGCAGCTACGGCTCAGCACGATGTTGCGGCGGTTGGGCAAGGCGCCTTTGGGCAGTGATTCGAAAGTCTTTCTACCCATGATGATGGTATGTCCGGTAGTAAGCGCCTTGAAGCGTTTCAGGTCATTGGGCAGCCAATACAACAGTTTGTTTTCGAATCCGATTCCTCTGTTTTTATTGATAGCAACGATAATCGACAGCATATTTTTATGTTTGATTATATGGGTTAAACAGATACTTTTCCTGCAATGTGAGGCCACGGATCGTAGTTTACCAGTTCGAAATCTTCGTATTTGAAATCGAAGATATTTTTTACATCCGGATTCAGAAGCATCTGAGGCAGTGGACGAGGGCTGCGGGTAAGCTGTAAGTCCACCTGTTCCAGATGATTCAGGTAGATGTGTGCATCACCTATCGTATGTATAAAATCTCCTGCCTTCAATCCGGTAACCTGAGCCATCATTTGCAACAGTAAGGCATACGAAGCAATATTGAACGGCACTCCGAGGAACGAATCAGCACTACGTTGATACATTTGCAGGCTCAGGCGTCCGTTGGCTACATAGAACTGGAAAAACATGTGGCAAGGCGGAAGATTCATGTTCTTCAGGTCGGCCACATTCCATGCGTTGACAATGATTCGTCTTGAATCAGGATTGTGCTTGATGGTTTCCACTGCTTCCGAAATCTGGTCGATGAATCCTCCTTCATAATCGGGCCATGAACGCCACTGATAGCCATAAATATGTCCCAGGTCGCCATTTTCGTCGGCCCATTCATTCCAGATACGTACACCGTTTTCTTGTAGATATTTTACATTGGTATCACCTTTCAGGAACCAGAGTAGTTCGTGGATAATCGATTTCAAATGGAGCTTTTTGGTTGTTACCAGCGGAAAACCTTCTTCCAGATTAAAGCGCATCTGATGTCCGAATACACTAATCGTACCAGTTCCGGTACGGTCTTCTTTCTTGACACCTTCCGTGCGGATGCGTTGTAGTAAGTCTAAATATTGTTTCATTAGAATGAGTTTCTTTATTTTTATTTGCAAAGGTATAGAAAATATCTTGGGGGAAAATGCTATTTATCTTATTTTTGCAGCACGAAAACCATATCGAACACATTATTTATATGAACCTTCCTTCCGATTTTGTTACACGTACCCGCAGTTTGATGGGAGAAGAACAGTTTGAAAAATTAGCTGAAGCTTTACAGCATGATACTCCCGTAAGTATTCGCTTGAACCGGAATAAATGTAAGTCTGTTCCTGCAGAAAGTACTTCTATTCCCTGGTGCGAAACTGGATATTACCTGAGTACACGTCCTACGTTTACTTTCGATCCCTTGTTTCATGCCGGAAGTTATTATGTGCAGGAAGCATCTTCCATGTTTGTGGAACAGGCTTTGCGCCAGTATGTACACGAGCCTGTTGTCATGCTCGATCTTTGTGCTGCTCCGGGAGGAAAATCTACACTGGCCCGTTCGGTTTTGCCTGAAGGCAGTATGCTGGTAGCCAATGAGGTTATGAGAAACCGTTCTCAGGTATTGGCAGAAAATCTGATAAAATGGGGAGATGAAGGAGTCGTTGTTACGAATAATGATCCGGCTGATTTTGCTCCACTGCAAGCTGTGTTTGATGTGATTCTGACTGATGTACCTTGCTCCGGAGAAGGGATGTTCCGCAAAGATCCGGTAGCGGTAGACGAGTGGAGTGTGGAAAATGTCGATATCTGCTGGCAGCGGCAGCGCTGTATTCTGACAGATATCTGGCCTTGTCTGAAACCGGGAGGTTTCTTGATTTATAGTACATGTACATATAACCGTGAAGAGAACGAAGATAATGTGTCATGGATTGCCCGTGAACTGGGAGCTGAAATTCTTCCTGTTGCGGTTGGTGAGGAATGGAACATTACAGGGAATCTGACCGGTGGCGAGTTTCCGGTATATCGCTTTCTGCCTCACCGTACGGTAGGAGAGGGATTATTTCTGGCTGTGCTTCGTAAGAATGAAGATGATACGTTAAGTTCCTCAGACTGTATGGGAAAGCGTCTGAAAAAAGATAAAAAGAAAAAAGGACAGAAAGCCGGTGGACAGACGGTGGCATGTCCGAAGGATGTTAAGGCATGGGTAAACCGTCCGGAAGACTATTTATGGACAGTAGATAACAATATCGTAACGGTTTTTCCTGTAGCATATCAGGATTTGTATGAAATGATAAAGTCTACTTTGAAAGTCTTGCATGCCGGAGTAACGGTAGCCGAGCTGAAAGGGAAGGATTGTATTCCCGACCATTCGCTGGCTATGTCGACAAGGCGCTGTGAAGACTGTTTCCCCGTAGCAAACCTGACGTACGAACAGGCTATTGCCTATTTAAGAAAAGAAGCGGTTGTACTGGATGCAGGAGTACCCCGTGGATATGTTTTGGTAGCATATCAGGATGTCCCTTTGGGTTTTGTAAAGAACATCGGAAATCGTGCCAACAATCTTTATCCACAGGAATGGCGTATACGTAGCGGTTATTTGCCGGAAAATCTTAAAATGGTTTTCTGAAAGTACATCCATTTTTCCATTCCGAACACCCGTAGGAAGTCTTCCCTTTGATAATATGCCCTTTGCCGCAGAGTGGGCAGAGGGTACCTATTATTTCATCTCCTTTTATTTCGTTACCTTCTGTTGATACCGAAAAAAGAGTTTCAGCCTGAGGTGTTTTCTCTTTATTGGTATTGCCACTCGCTTTACGTGTACGTTTAGGTTTAGCTGGAGATGCATCATTTTCGGTATCCGATGATTTTGTTTTCGAAGAGCTGTTCTTCTTTGTTTTTGCTTGCGGAGTTCCTTTTTCGGGTGCATCTTCGGGCATGATAGTTACCCGGCGGTTTGTATTGTCACGAAGTACACTGTATACAATTTCTGTTACCATCTGTTTCAGTTCGGTAAGAAATGTAGCGGCATCGTAACTGCGGCGTTCTATCTCACGAAGTTTCTTTTCCCATATACCGGTCAACTCTGCCGATTTTAGCAACTCTTCGTGAATAAGCTGTATCAGTTCCACTCCTGTTGGAGTAGCAATCAGATTTTTTCTTTCCTTGCGGATGTAGTGACGCTTGAAAAGTGTTTCGATGATAGCCGCACGGGTAGACGGACGGCCGATACCATTTTCTTTCAGGGCATCGCGCAATTCGTCATTGTCAACCAGCTTACCAGCCGTTTCCATGGCACGGAGCAGAGTGGCTTCGGTATAAGGCTTGGGGGGCTGGGTCCATTTTTCCGTCAAATCGGGAGTATGAGGTCCGCTTTCCCCTATGGTAAAGAGAGGAAGTACACGTTCTTCTTCATTCTCTTTTGTTTCTTCCTGCTGTTCTTTGGCAAAAATTACTCTCCATCCGGGTTCCAGAATCTGCTTTCCGGTTGCCTTAAATTCCACTTTATCGACTTCTCCCAATACCGTAGTTGTAGAAAATTTACAGTCCGGATAAAATACAGCGATAAAACGGCGTGCTATCAGATCGAATACACGCTTTTCCATGTCAGTCAGTCCCTGAGGCTGTACTCCGGTAGGGATAATGGCATGGTGGTCGGTAACTTTTGAGTTATCGAAAACTTTTTTTGATTTAAGTAGTTTCTTTCCGGCTAACGGGGCTGTAAAACCTGCATAATCTTTCAGTCCGGCAAGAATATTCGGACATTTGGGGTAAATATCATCACTTAGAAAAGTTGTATCTACACGTGGATAAGTAGCTACTTTCTTCTCGTAAAGCGACTGGATAAGCTGCAAGGTCATATCGGCCGAGTAGCTGAACTTTTTGTTACATTCTACCTGCAATGAAGTCAGGTCGAACAAGCGGGGAGGAGCTTCTGTTCCTTTTTTGGCCGATACATCGGTCACGGTAAAATCTGAATTTTTTACTGTTTCCAGGAATTTCTCTCCTTCCTCTTTAGAAGAAAATTTACCTTTTGTAGAGTTGAAAGTCGTTTCCCTGTATACAGTCTTAAGTTCCCAGTAAGGTTCAGGTTTAAAGTTCTCTATCTCTTGCTGTCGTTTGACTATCAGGGCTAGTGTCGGAGTCTGTACTCTTCCGATGGAAAGTACTTGACGGTTTTGTCCGTATTTTAATGTATACAGACGAGTTGCATTCATTCCCAATACCCAGTCGCCTATGGCACGGCTCAGGCCGGCTTCGTACAACGGCTGAAATTCGGACTGGTCTTTCAGGCTGGCAAACCCTTCTCGAATCGCCTCTTCAGTAAGTGATGAAATCCACAGGCGCTTGACCGGACAGTGTGCTCCTGCTTTCTGCATTACCCACCGTTGAATCAATTCTCCTTCTTGTCCGGCATCACCACAGTTGATAATCTCATCAGCCTGCTGCATCAGCCCTTCTATAATGTGGAACTGCTTTTCTATACCCGGATCGTTTATCAGCTTGATGCCAAACCGGGGAGGTATCATCGGCAAGCTGCTTAAGCTCCATGCTTTCCACGACGGAGTATACTCGTGCGGCTCTTTCAGTGTACAAAGGTGACCGAAGGTCCAGGTTACCTGGTATCCGTTTCCTTCGATATATCCTTCTTTCCGGTTTCTTGCACCTAATACTTCGGCTATGTCGCGTGCCACACTGGGCTTTTCGGCTATGCAGACTATCATCTTTCCTTTCTGATAATATTATGATTATTGTCGGGCAAAGTTAGTCAAAAATACTCATATAGTAATTGTCCGTTGCTTCAATTCGTAATTTATCCTCTTCATACCCTCTGTAAGTATAAAAAAATCTTTTTGGAAGGTTTTCTTATCCGAAAGGAAATAACTTGCTTTCTGGCGACGCAACTTTAAAATTATTACTTATTTTTGCGGCAATAATTATAAAATGTAGTTACAAATGTCCCAATTAACTCCATTAATAAGCGATTTGGCACTGATTCTGATTTGTGCCGGTATCATGACGCTTATATTTAAAAAAGCTGAAGCAACCTCTGGTACTGGGGTATATTGTTGCCGGCTTTATCTGTACCCCACATTTTAAGTTTACTCCTTCGGTTGTTGATTCTGCCAGTATTCATATCTGGTCGGAGATTGGTGTAATCTTTCTTTTGTTTGCATTGGGACTGGAGTTCAGTTTCAAAAAGCTGATGAAAGTGGGAGGCTCTGCTGTAATATCTGCCTGTACCATTATCTTTTGTATGATTCTGGTAGGAGTCTTCGTCGGTTGGACTTTTGGCTGGAATCGTATGGATTGTATCTATTTGGGTGGTATGCTTGCCATGTCATCTACCACTATTATCTATAAGGCATTTGATGATA
>ENA-OQJO01000117-OQJO01000117.1-human-gut-metagenome-genome-assembly--contig:-NODE-117-length-11052-cov-9.480183_pt1 | contig 11052 bp, 8 predicted proteins | sample MGYA00242613_ERZ504780 | MGnify/ENA primary metagenome ERZ504780 (study PRJEB26092, sample SAMD00036368) | human gut metagenome | host: Homo sapiens | study: EMG produced TPA metagenomics assembly of...
ATAGAGACCGAACTGTCTCACGACGTTCTGAACCCAGCTCGCGTGCCACTTTAATGGGCGAACAGCCCAACCCTTGGGACCTTCTCCAGCCCCAGGATGTGACGAGCCGACATCGAGGTGCCAAACCCCTCCGTCGATATGAGCTCTTGGGAGGGATCAGCCTGTTATCCCCGGAGTACCTTTTATCCTTTGAGCGATGTCCTTTCCATACAGAAACACCGGATCACTATGCTCTAGTTTCCTACCTGATCGACTTGTTAGTCTCCCAGTCAAGCGCCCTTATGCCATTACACTCTGCCGACGGTTACCAATCGTCGTGAGGGCACCTTTAGAAGCCTCCGTTACGCTTTTGGAGGCGACCACCCCAGTCAAACTACCCACCAAACAGTGTCCCCGCAACAACGGGTTAGAACTCAAATAATCAAAGGGCCGTATTTCAACAGCGGCTCCACGGACACTGGCGTGCCCGCTTCAAAGCCTCCGGCCTATCCTACACATCAATTACCCAAATTCAATGTTAAGCTATAGTAAAGGTTCACGGGGTCTTTTCGTCCCATCGCGGGTAATCGGCATCTTCACCGATACTACAATTTCACTGAGCTCACGGTTGAGACAGCGTCCAGATCATTACACCATTCGTGCAGGTCGGAACTTACCCGACAAGGAATTTCGCTACCTTAGGACCGTTATAGTTACGGCCGCCGTTTACTGGGGCTTCAATTCAACGCTTCTCTCAACGATGACGTCTCCTCTTAACCTTCCAGCACCGGGCAGGTGTCAGGCTGTATACAGGATCTTTCGATTTAGCACAGCCCTGTGTTTTTGTTAAACAGTTGCCTGGACCTATTCTCTGCGCCCTCCCGTCACCGGGTAGGGACCCTTTATCCCGAAGTTACAGGGTCAGTTTGCCTAGTTCCTTAACCGTGAATCACTCAAGCGCCTTAGAATATTCATCCCGACTACGTGTGTCCGTTTACGGTACGGGTACCTACAGGATTTAGTTTAGCGGATTTTCTTGGCAGCATGATTACATGCACTATTGCCTTGTCCCGAGGGACGCGGCATACTATCAGGTTCGATTCTCATGGTGGATTTGCCTGCCAAGATCAACATCTACACCCTTCAACCATCTATTCCGTCAGATGGCGGCATTGTCACTACTGCGTCTCCACATCACTCCTGGAGGTAGTAACGGAATATTAACCGTTTCTGCCATCGGCATCGCCCTTCGGCTGAGCCTTAGGACCCGACTTACCCTGATCCGATTAGCGTTGATCAGGAAACCTTAGTCTTTCGGCGAGGGGGTTTCCCGCCCCCTTTATCGTTACTTATACCTACATTTGCTTTTCCAGACGCTCCAGAATACCTCGCGGTACGCCTTCGACGCTGACTGGAATGCTCCCCTACCGATCATTTCAATGATCCCACTGCTTCGGTAGACAACTTAATACCCGATTATTATCCACGCCAGACTCCTCGACTAGTGAGCTGTTACGCACTCTTTAAATGAATGGCTGCTTCCAAGCCAACATCCTAGCTGTCTTAGCAGTCAGACTTCGTTAGTTTAACTTAGCTGTCATTTCGGGACCTTAGCAGGTGGTCCGGATTCTTCTCCTCTCGGGCACGGACCTTAGCACCCATGCCCTCACTCCTGAGGTAAAACTGATGCGCATTCGGAGTTTGTCAAGACTTGATAGGCGGTGAAGCCCTCGCATCTTATCAGTCGCTCTACCTCACATCAGTAACCCGCAAGGCTGCACCTAAATGCATTTCGGGGAGTACGAGCTATCTCCAAGTTTGATTAGCCTTTCACCCCTACCCTCAGCTCATCCAGAAGCTTTTCAACGCTTATTGGTGCGGACCTCCATCTGGTGTTACCCAGACTTCATCCTGGCCAAGGGTAGATCACTTGGTTTCGCGTCTGCCGCCGCTGACTTGACGCCCTGTTCAGACTCGCTTTCGCTTCGGCTGCGGGACTCATGTCCCTTAACCTTGCCAAAGACGGCAACTCGTAGGTTCATTATGCAAAAGGCACGCCGTCACATTTTCATGCTCCGACCGCTTGTAGGCGCACGGTTTCAGGTACTATTTCACTCTTCTGTTCGAAGTGCTTTTCACCTTTCCCTCACGGTACTGGTCCACTATCGGTCTCTCGGGAGTATTTAGCCTTACCGGATGGTCCCGGCAGATTCACGCAGAATTCCTCGTGTTCCGCGCTACTCAGGATACCGCTATGCTTCGTCTTGCTTAGAATACCGGGCTGTCACCGTCTTCGGCCGAACTTTCCAGATCGTTCTTCTCGCAAAATTTCTTGCAACGACGCGGTCCTACAACCCCGTCCATGCCGTAACATGAACGGTTTGGGCTCTTCCCCGTTCGCTCGCCACTACTGGGGGAATCATTGTTATTTTCTTTTCCTGCAGGTACTAAGATGTTTCAGTTCCCTGCGTTAGCCTCCATCATTGATGGATGTTACCTCTTCAAGGTAACGGGTTGTCCCATTCGGAGATTCACGGATCAAGGGTTATTTGCACCTCCCCGTGACTTATCGCAGCTTATCACGTCCTTCATCGCCTCCGAGAGCCAAGGCATCCGCCATGCGCCCTTTCCTACTTTCCTTATCACGTGCACACTATATATTATAGTGCGGGATGATATATACTTTTAGCTTTCGTACTAAAATTACTTTTTGCTTGTTACATCATGTCATAGACCTATCTTTATGGTGGAGAATAACGGATTCGAACCGTTGACCCCCTGCGTGCAAAGCAGGTGCTCTAGCCAGCTGAGCTAATCCCCCGTTTTTTTGCGGCTGCAAAGGTAAGCGTTTCCCTTCGTTCCCGCAAATTTTTAAGGAAGTTTTTTCTTCCTTTTTTTTCGGGTAGTCCCAGGCAGAGTTGAACTGCCGACCTCTACATTATCAGTGTAGCGCTCTAACCAACTGAGCTATAGGACTAGCTTTTGTGATTCAGTTCAACCTAGTCTGTTACCGACTCGGCTTCATCTTTCTCTCTTCTATATCGTTAAACAAACTCCCATGCAGCACAAGGGACAAAACCCTTATTCAGGTCACGCTCCAGAAAGGAGGTGTTCCAGCCGCACCTTCCGGTACGGCTACCTTGTTACGACTTAGCCCCAATTACCGGTTTTACCCTAGGGCGCTCCTTGCGGTTACGCACTTCAGGTACCCCCGGCTTTCATGGCTTGACGGGCGGTGTGTACAAGGCCCGGGAACGTATTCACCGCGCCGTGGCTGATGCGCGATTACTAGCGAATCCAGCTTCGTGGAGTCGGGTTGCAGACTCCAGTCCGAACTGAGAGAGGTTTTGGGGATTGGCATCCCGTCGCCGGGTAGCTGCCTTCTGTACCTCCCATTGTAACACGTGTGTAGCCCCGGACGTAAGGGCCGTGCTGATTTGACGTCATCCCCACCTTCCTCACATCTTACGATGGCAGTCTGGCCAGAGTCCTCAGCTTAACCTGTTAGTAACTGGCCACGAGGGTTGCGCTCGTTATGGCACTTAAGCCGACACCTCACGGCACGAGCTGACGACAACCATGCAGCACCTTCACAGACGCCTTGCGGCTTACAAGTTTCCTCGTAATTCGTCTGCAATTTAAGCCCGGGTAAGGTTCCTCGCGTATCATCGAATTAAACCACATGTTCCTCCGCTTGTGCGGGCCCCCGTCAATTCCTTTGAGTTTCACCGTTGCCGGCGTACTCCCCAGGTGGGATACTTAATGCTTTCGCTTGGCCGCTGACAGTATATCGCCAACAGCGAGTATCCATCGTTTACCGTGTGGACTACCAGGGTATCTAATCCTGTTTGATACCCACACTTTCGAGCATGAACGTCAGTTACAGTTTAGCAAGCTGCCTTCGCAATCGGGGTTCTTCGTGATATCTAAGCATTTCACCGCTACACCACGAATTCCGCCTGCCTCAACTGCACTCAAGGAAACCAGTATCAACTGCAATTTTACGGTTGAGCCGCAAACTTTCACAACTGACTTAATCTCCCGTCTGCGCTCCCTTTAAACCCAATAAATCCGGATAACGCTCGCATCCTCCGTATTACCGCGGCTGCTGGCACGGAGTTAGCCGATGCTTATTCATACGGTACATACAAAATCCTACACGTAGGAAACTTTATTCCCGTATAAAAGAAGTTTACAATCCGTAGGACCTTCATCCTTCACGCTACTTGGCTGGTTCAGGCTCTCGCCCATTGACCAATATTCCTCACTGCTGCCTCCCGTAGGAGTTTGGACCGTGTCTCAGTTCCAATGTGGGGGACCTTCCTCTCAGAACCCCTATCCATCGCAGGCTAGGTGGGCCGTTACCCCGCCTACTACCTAATGGAACGCATCCCCATCGTTTACCAATAAATCTTTAATGGTGTTATCATGCAATCTCACCATACTATCAGGTATTAATCTTTCTTTCGAAAGGCTATCCCTGAGTAAACGGAAGGTTGGATACGTGTTACTCACCCGTGCGCCGGTCGCCATCAAACTTAGCAAGCTAAGTTCATGCTGCCCCTCGACTTGCATGTGTTAAGCCTGTAGCTAGCGTTCATCCTGAGCCAGGATCAAACTCTTCATTGTAAAATATCTTTTTACTCTTGCGAGTACTTTTTGTCTCTGTTCAGGTGACCGAATGTTTCTTGATTATTTAATCAGATTGACGGTTTTATCACTTCATCACGGATACACATTATATATATCACATGACTACTGCTTGTACTACATTTCGTTTGTTTATCTAAAGTCTTTCAAAGAACTATTTCTTATTTCTAAGCTTCCGTTTGTTAGCGAAAGCGTTTGCAAAGGTAAGAGGTTTTTTCTTAACCACCAAATTTTTTCGAAGTTTTTTTCGAAAAAATTTTTCAGCGGTCAGAAACCGGAACCGCAAGCCCTTCTCGCTCCCTTAGCACCGCTAAGGTAAGATACAAGGCAACAACCGATAAACCGGAAACCTCACGTTCACTCTGTCAATGCTTCAGCGCGTTTCTCTCTCGAAAGCGGGTGCAAAATTACGCACTTTTTCGCAAACTCCAACTTTTACACGACTTTTTTTTGACTTTTCCTGAAAGTTTTTTCGTAAGACACTGGAAAACAGGTATGTTACGCGGCATATTTTTTCAGCATACGCAGAAGGAGGAGGAAAACATGCACAATAATATTTATTGCGCGGGCGGGCGCATGTGCGCGAAGGAAAATGCACCGCATTATCCGCAAAAAGCGGCACAATGGAAAAACAACGCCTTGTCTTCATCAAAACAACGGCATGTTTTCACTAAAAATACACCTTCTTTTTTAAAATACAGCATTATTTTTTTCAGGGTAATGAACAGACTGATTATCAGCAATGACGGAAAAAGGACTATATACTGAATTTTGCTATCAGTTTCTGACATAAATCCAGATCAAGCTAGCAGGTTAAATTCCCTATCATATACATGCAGGATATAAATTAAAGGTCTACACACATAAAAGTATTACAAATAGAAACTAAAACACAGAAAACAAATGCTTAAAATTTATCTTTTTCAAAAAATTATACAAAATATTGATTCGTTAATATATTTTCCATACGTTTGCATCCGTAATCTTACAATAACTAATAACTATGAATTTAAAGAAGCATTCTAATTGCTTGTCGCAAGCCATCCCCCCAATCAAAAGTTGGCTACATGGCAACAAGCTTAACTATCTGGCTCTGGCCGTAAGTGTTTTTCCAATCGCTAGCCCACAGATACATGCAGCCACGGAAAACAATCTTAACCAAACTTTCAATCTGCTCAAAGCGATAAAGTTACCTACCAAGGCGTTGTCATCAATGAAAACGGCAATCCTTTACCGGGTGTAAACATTACCTATAAAAATGCTCATGGAGTAGGAGTCATAACAGATATAGACGGTAAATTTACTTTTGCCATCCCCTCAAACATCCATTCGCTCATATTCTCATATGTCGGAATGAAAACACAGACGGTTCGTGTTTCCAATCCTTCCGAGAAATTAAAAGTCCGCCTGGAACCGGATGCCGTATCCTTACAGGAAACCGTAATTACCGGCATCTATACCCGAAAGGCTGAAAGCTTTACCGGATCTATGGCTACTTATTCGGAAAAAGAATTGAAAACAGTCGGCAACCAGAATGTTCTGCAAAGTTTGAAAGTACTTGACCCATCTTTCATCATTCTGGAAAATAATCTTGCCGGATCTGACCCGAATGCAACCATGAACCTCAATATCGGAGGTAACACCAACATCGTAGGTCTGGAAACAGAATATAGCACCAACCCTAATTTATTCTGGATGGATTTGAAACCACTCTATCGACCATTACTGACCTGAGTATGGACCGAGTAGCAAGTATCACGATCTTGAAAGATGCTTCATCTACTGCTATTTACGGTTCGAAAGCAGCCAATAGTGTAGTAGTTGTGGAAACCAAAAAGCCAGAGGCCTGAAGACTGAAATTTAACTATAACGGTAACTTCGGTATCGAATGGGCAGATTTGACTGACTATAACCTGATGAACTCTTCCGAAAAACTTGAATATGAAAGACTAGCTGGCTATTATGGTTCACTCGACTCAAACGGTAATATCATCGATGAGTATTACAGGAGTCTTTATAACCTGCGTTTGCTGAGAAGTAAGCAGGGAATTGATTCATACTGGCTGAACGAGCCTTTGCAAACAGGTTTCACTCAAAGCCATAACATCTTTGCCGAAGGAGGTGATGCCGCTTTCCGCTACGGTGTCGGTATGACTTACACACAGACAAACGGTGCAATGAAAAACTCCAGCCGTGACATTCTGAACGGAAACGTACAATTGACTTACCGTATTGATAAGTTTGCATTTACCAACCAGACCAACATCACTAATACTGATGTAGAAAATCCAACAGTTTCGTTCAGTAAGTTTGCACAAACTAACCCATTTTACGACAAATACAATGAATATGGAGAAGTAGAGCAAGTCATGGAAGAGATTATATCTGCCACTTCCGGAACCCAGTACATCACCAATCCTCTGTGGGACTTCAATCAGAGCAGCTATGACAAGAGCAACCAGCTGACCTTTGTCAACAACTTCCAGATTGAATACCGTCCGATATCGGAACTCCGCATCAGAGGAAAGTTCGGTCTTACTGTAGGACGCTATAATGCCCAGGTATTCAAATCACCGGAAATGAGTGAGTTTCTGACTACCGAAGTTCTAGAAAAAAAGGAGCTATAACGAATCGAACACAAAATCTTCTTCATACGACGGAAGCTTAGACGTTTCTTATGGTAAGACTTTCGGTAAACATACTGTCAACGCCATCGGAAGTATGCAAATCAGCGAAAACCAATCTAACTTATCTATCTTCCAAGCAATAGGTTATTCAGCGACATGTTCTCGAATCCGAACTTCTCAAACGGATATCCAGAAGGCGGTAAACCAAGTTCTTCGATTTCCAGAATCAGACATGCCAGCTATTATGCTAACTTCAACTACGGATATCAGTTGCGCTACTTGCTGGACTTCAACCTTCGTTCCGACGGTTCGTCTGTATATGGAGTAGATAATCCGTTCTCTACCATCTGGTCATTAGGTTTAGGATGGAACATTCACAACGAATCGTTCTTCCGTCAGAACAACATCCTCAACTACATGAAGCTGAGATACTCAGTCGGTAATCCGGGAAATGCCAACCTGAATGCTAAAATGGCTAACAGCGTATATACTTATTATACCAGCTATCCGAATATGTTCGGTCTGTCAGCTTTAGTCAAGACATGGGGTAACAGTGGACTGCAATGGCAACGTACCAATGAACAGAACTGGGGTCTTGATGTAGAAATGTTCCAGAACCGCCTGCGCCTGAACGTAGACTATTTCAGAAAGAAAACCGACCCGTTATTGCTGAACATCGACTTCCCGCCCTCTTCTGGTATTACATCTGTTCCGATGAACATTGGTGCCATGAGAAACCAGGGTGTCACTTTTACAGGAAGTTACATCATCATCAGAAAACCGGATATGAACTGGACAGTAAATGCCAACCTGCGTCATATTACATCGGAATATTACAACATAGGTGATCTGCTGGAGAAATACAACGAAAAAGGACGTACCAACCAGAGTCTGATCCGTTACTACGACGGAGCCAGCCCGACAGCTCTGTATGCAGTACGCTCAGCAGGTATTGACCCGATGACCGGTAATGAAATATTCATCCGTAAAGACGGTTCGTATACCTTTAAGTGGGATTCTGCCGACGAAGTAATCTGTGGTGACTCTACTCCGGATATTGAAGGAGCATTCGGTTCCAGCTTCTACTGGAAAGGATTCTCTATCAATGCTATATTCAGCTATCGCTATGGCGGACAAGCATTCTTGTCTACCCTGTTCAACAAAGTAGAAAATATCAGCGACGTTCAAGTAAAATACAATCAGGACAAACGAGCACTTTACGGCAGATGGCAGAAACCGGGTGATATTGCCAAGTTCAAACGTATCGACGATACCACTGTAACCAACATGTCTTCCCGCTTCATTGCCGACGACAACACACTGGAATTGTCTACTCTGTCTGTGGGATATGAAACCACTACCGGAAAATGGCTGCAATCCATCGGTGCTTCTTCATTCAATGTGCGCATCTATGGTAATAACCTCTTCCGCTTATCTACCATCAAAGAAGAACGTGGTATCGATTATCCGTTCTCCAGAAAAATATCAGCCTCTATAGGAGTTCGTTTCTAAATTATAAATCATAGTAGTATGAAAAAAACACTTATAACACTTTTATTTGGTCTGACACTGGCAACAGATACCGTAACAGCTCAGACCAATTTCCGCAACATTGATTTCAATGAAGCGCTTAAACAGTCACAAGCAGAAAACAAACTTGTATTCATCGATTTCTATACGGACTGGTGCGGTCCTTGCCGGAAGATGTCTAAAGAAGTATTCCCGCAAAAACAAGCAGGCGATTTCTTTAATGCACAGTTTGTCTGCATTAAACTGAACGCAGAAAAAGAAGGAAAAGCACTTGCACAGCAATTCAATATAAAGGCTTATCCGACTTTTATCATTGCCGACCAGCAAGGTAATGCAAAAGTAACCATTACCGGTGCTTTCCCGCGATGCTTTCATCACGAAGGTAAAGAACGAACTAAATCCGGAGCTGACTCCTGAGCGTATGAAACAACGTTACGAAAGTGGTGAAAGAACTCCGGAGCTCGTTAACGCTTATGCCATGGATTTCATGGAAAAAAAGAATACGATGAAGGGTATAAAATCATTAATGACTATTTCAATTCACTGACTGACAAACAGAAACTTTCGGCAGAAAATCTGTTTGTTTTCTCACGATTACACTTTTAACATCTCCGACCCGAAATGTCAATATTGGGTAAAACATATCAATCAGGCTGACGCAAAAGTAAAAGAAGAAGCATTGAGCCATATCCAGAAGCTATATCATTCGGCTCTTTCTACTTACCTGTCAGGCTATACGTTCGAAGAAAACAAATATAATGAAGCAGAATATCAGCAGACGAAAAAGGATATCCGTTCACTGAAACTTGACAAAAAGTATCCTTTCGCACCAATGTTCGAACTGATAGAATGTTATGCCAAAGGAGACAAAAAACAATTTTTCGAAATGGTAAAAAACAAGAAAGGAGAATTAGACCAAAAAGATTTCGAGCTTATCCTGCTCAATGTAACTCGTCTGTTCCCCAACTCACCGGAATTGACACCGGAAATTATCAGTTACATCAGAACTTCGCTTCCTGAGCTCCGTGGATCAACTATCATGATGCTGGGACGTGTATTAATGAATTTGGAAAAAAATTAATTGTCAGGCTTTTTTTAAAATTTCAAGAGAAACCTTGGCTTTTTGTCGGGTTTCTCTTTTTTTATATCCGGTACTTCCCAAAGTACGGACATAAAAAAAGGAGTACCGCTGTACTCCAACCTTTGTTAACCTTAAATCTAATACTATGAAAAACACAGTGCAAAGATACGGAGTATCTGGGAATTAGCAAATAACCAGGTCAAAAAACTGTGTTTTACAACATAAATTAAGAAAACAGACTCTGTTTGTAACAGTGATTCACAAATAAATGACTCCTTAGAGCCAAGAAAACAGACACAGCCACAAAAGAAAACTGAGTTCCAAGAGGCAACATGCCATCTTTAGAACTCAGTCTATCTTAAAAAACTATGAAGCAAAAATATATTTTAAAGAAATAAAACTCATTGTACAGTAACTTCATCGATAAAGAACCAAGAAGGATGTCCTACTCCGTAATGCCAGTGAGGACATACCTTTGTTCCGGTAACCTCTACTTTCAGATAACGAGCCTGCAAAGGTACTTCCGAATCGGCTTTTACACCTCTGAAAAGCACCATACCCGAACGCTCTTCAGGCATATCGATGGTCTTCCACAAATGATATTCTTTTCCGTCGGTTGAATAGCTGTATGACACACTCAGCGGGAAGAGAATCCACTGCCCTATCTGATGCAGGAAGTCAGTTTCAATACTTCTCACCTCTTTCACCTCGCCCATATCAAGAACGAAAGCTCCATCGGTTCCTTCCCAGCCTACCCAGCTCTCAACAAAACTGGAACCACCAAACAGTCCGTCGGTCAGTGCTGTTTCACCTAATTTCATATAACGGTCATGAGGTTTCTCCAGCCAGGTTACTTTGGCACCTTTAGCCAGATTGACTTCTTTTCTTGGCAAATAACGCTCGCGGTACAGTTTACAGTAATCCATTGCATGATTATTACGTTCGTTTAAAGCCGGATCACCCATACGTTCTACCTCTTTTTCAAAATAATCCAGTTTCTGAACAACAGCAGTAAAGTCTTTTTCCTGTTCAGTACGCAAAAGTTCCAACTCAGAATAGAGCAGCGGAAGACGTGCTCTCTTTACACGTTCCAACAGCACCGGATCATTGCTTACCGAAGCTTCAGCCTCATCGAAAAGCTGCTGATAGCGCTTCATCAAAGCCGGACGAAGCATACCGTTTTTA
>ENA-OQJO01000119-OQJO01000119.1-human-gut-metagenome-genome-assembly--contig:-NODE-119-length-10930-cov-1.927150_pt1 | contig 10930 bp, 8 predicted proteins | sample MGYA00242613_ERZ504780 | MGnify/ENA primary metagenome ERZ504780 (study PRJEB26092, sample SAMD00036368) | human gut metagenome | host: Homo sapiens | study: EMG produced TPA metagenomics assembly of...
CCGAGCGCTCGCGACCGATAGTCACCTGTGCGGAGGTGATGCTATGGCTCTCGCCGCTCACGACGTCGACGAGCTGGGCGAGCGGGCGCTGCGGGGCGCGAGTGCTCGCCATGTTGGAGGCGATGCCGGCTGCGGCGCCTAGGCCCACGGCGGCACCGGTCGCGGCGGCTCCGCCCATGCCGGCAAGCGCGTCGCGCGAGACGGTCTGCGGCACCGGGATGGGTGCTGCGGCGGGGTCGGGGACGCTAGGCGCGAAGGGGTCTGCCACGGCAAGCGGGTCGGGAGCGGCGGCGCGAGGCGTCGGCTGCTGCTGGGGCATGGCGACGGGGCGCTGCTGCTGCGGGGCAGCAAACTGCTGCTGGCCGGCGCGCGGGGCGCTGGCGGCACGGCTTGCCGCGGAGTTGTTTTGGCCCAGACCGTTTTGATAGGCGCGCTCTTCTTCGTACAGGCGGCCGAGCGTGGGGGCATCGACGTTCTCGGCAAAGACCGAGAACTTGCCGGCGCGCAGCTGCGGATCGATCATAAAGCGCACGAGGGGCTCGCCGACAAAGACATAGCGGCGCTTTTCGGCCTGCGCCTTCACAAACTCGCGGACCTCGCGCGAAAGCTCGGGGTAGAACGGGGCGAGCATGGGATCGTCGTCGGCGGCGATCAGGATGGTATAGAGTGCCGGCGCCGTGTTGACGCCGTTGATCACCAGAGTCTGATCCTCCATGTCGCGAGCGGCCTGCTTGGCAAGCTTCTTAAAGGAGAACGGGGCACGGGTGGCACCGAAGATGCCGGCCACGTGGTCCTCGAAGATGTTCAGGAAGTTCACGAAAGATCACTCTCCGTATAGGTTCTTTGGTATCCGAGCAAATATAGGCATATCCCAACGATTATAGAGGATAGGGTTCCCGCAACCGCCGCCTTGGCGACGACCGCGGCTGCAAGGCTGGCAATTTCCATATGGTGTGCAAGACAGGACGCCGCTGCGCAGCCGATGCCGGCGACAGCGATGGCGGCGATTACGGCAAGGTTTGAGCCCTGATCGGCACGCTTGGCATGGGCGTTGAGCAGCGCAGATGACGCCGCGGCAGTTGCCGCTACCAGCACAAAGGCAGCCCAAAGGAGTGGGTCTCCCAGCGCTGCGGCAACGTTACCGAGCCCCAGCACGCCTCCGGCTGAAAGCGCGACCGTGGCCAGACGGCAAAAGTAGCGCCCATGCCCGTTCGCCGCGGCGGCGCTTGCCGGGCCGAGCCAAAATGACGCGACGCCGGCCGGTGGACCCCACGCTGCCAGGAAGGTATTGCCGGTCAGACAGCCAAGCGCAAGCGCGCAGGTGAGTGCGGCGCTCGCGGCAGCCTCGGTGCGACCCCACGGCGATCCACCAACCGGACATGGCGGCGGCAAAGATCACCGCGACGGGCAACATCGACAGGACGCCCTGTGCCTGCATGGTGGCGTTGGCCATGAGCACCAAAAAGCCCACAGCCGAGATGGCCGAGCCAATCTGGGGGGCCAGGCCGGCCGCCGCTCCGATCGCGATAGCCGCAATGACCAGGCCGGGAAGCGCCGCGACGCCGGCCGTCTGCATCAGCAAAAAGCTAAAGGCGCCGCACGTTAGCGCCGAGATAGCGTGCATGGCGTAGTCGCGCGCATGGCTCCAGCGCGTGCCTGCCCAGCCGAGTGCGGGGTCGACTTCGATGGTGTCGTCCTCGTAGTGCGACGGCTCGATATCGTCGAGCTCCTGCTCGTCATCCGAAAGTTCGCCAACCATTTGCTCCAGGCTGCGACGGCCTTCGCGCACGCTGCCCAGACCGGCAAGGAGCTGGTCGCAAAATGCCTCGATGCTGTTGGGGCGGTCCTGCGGCATGGGGGAGAGCGCGCTCATGAGCGCGGCCTCGGCTCCCGGGGGAAAGTGTGGTATCAGCTCGCTGGGATAGGTGGCGCCGCCGATGATGCGGCCGAGCGAGTCGGCGGGCGTGGCCGCCATAAAAGGAGCGCTGCCGCACAGGCCCTCGTAGATCACACAGGCGAGGGCAAAGACATCGGCGCGCTCGTCGACCGTGCCGGTCTCGATATCGAGCTGCTCGGGCGGCATGTAGCCGATGGTGCCGCCGCGTGAGCCGCCAAAGCCACCGGCGGACGACAGCCGCGCCATGCCAAAGTCGGTGAGCTTTACATTGCCCGAGTGGTCGATGAGCACGTTGGCGGGCTTAATGTCCAGGTGGAGTACGCCATTACTGTGGGCGAAGGTGAGCGCCTGGCCCAGGGCATCGGCAATGGCCGCGGCCTCGTCAAAGGTAAGTGAGTGGCCGTCCGCGCGGTGCAAAAACTCGGCCAGCGACATGCCATCGACATATTCCATAACCAGGTAGGCATAGGCTGTGTCGTGCGTAAAGTCGATGACCTGCACGATGTTGGGATGTTGAAGCATGGCGGCAGTGTGCGCCTCGCGCAGGACATCCATGATGTCGCTAGCGGGCATGCCGGCACCGTTGATAAGGGGGATGCGTTTAATGGCGACGCGGCGGCGCAGGTGCGTGTCGCGGCAGATCTCGATGGAGCCAAAACCGCCGGTCGCAAGTGTCTCGAGCGGCTGGTACCGCTTGAGCAGCTCGCGAGAGCTGGTGCCCTCCAAAGGAACGTCCGGCGAGAACCGGGCGGTATGTTGCGAGAAAAGCGGCATGGCCAACCCTCGTGCGTTTAAAGTTCGTTTGCGAGCGGCGGGCGCGGGGCCGAGCCGTTCGCGGTGGCATAGATGCTGCTAGTGTAGCACGCTCGGGCAGATGGCGAGGATAGCGGGATGCGAGGTGGCCCGATCGATTCGGCCCGTTTCGGCTCGTTTGGAAAGCGCGTCTCAGTTTTCAGCCAAATTATGGGATGCGCTTTCCAAATGGGGTGGGCTGCGGAAACTGCATCCCAGAATATTGCCCTGGAACGGGATGCGCTTTCCGAACCGGCGTCCAAAAGGAAACCGCATCCCGCTTTGATGTGGGGACTGCGAACAAAAGCCGGACCGTGATCTGGCGCGGATTGGAGTTCGCCTGAATCATTGATGCTGGCTGGTGTGAGAACAGAGATAAACGAGCGGCTCGAGCGATATAATGACACGCTATGGAGGCCGTATGCTCTTTTCCCGCCGTTCTGCTACATTTGCCTGCGCCATTGCGCTTGTCGTAATGGCGGTCACCCCTTATCACCGGTTTTCATCTTCAATCGGCCTAGCGTCAGGTGCAATGACCTGGCTCGTTATCCTGGGCGCATGCCTCGCGGCGTTTGTTCATGGTGCTGCGCTATGCAAGGGGGGAATGAGAAGGCCGAGGCATCTCGGTGCCATCGGTGTTTTCCTTGGTGTTATTGCAACGGTTCCCGAATGGGCCGACCTGGCTTTCTATGCTCGCGGAGACTCTATTCCAATCGTGTTTGCACCGATTTGGTTGTTACATGGTGTTTCGTGTACCTTGTGCTTCACTGGGTCGTTGCTCCTCTCATATGTAATTTGGGATACGGCGGGCTCTCCTTTGATACGGGGGGCGGCGCGGGACGGCGAAAGGGGGACCCGCCGATCGCAGAGCGCGCTTTTTGCAGAAACAATAGTTGTCCTGTCTTGCCTGCTGTTTTGCTGTCGAGTTTCATGGAGAGTCGTTCCCGAGCCATGGGGGATGCCCCCTGTAACGGCCGCGTCAATTGGCCTTGCGCTTTTAATTCCGTTGGTCTATCTCGCATTGACTGTGGCCCCGCCGTTTTGCCGCCCTCGTGCCTTTGGCCATGGGCGGCGCGACGTGTTTGCCTGTTCTGCGCTCGTAGCAGTTCCTATTGGTCTTATTCCGGCTGTTGAGGCGGCATACTTCGCAAGCGATGCCGTGGTCATTGCATTGCTGGCGATGGGGTCCGTTATCGCTGCTGCCTTCGTATGCATGTTGCTAGGGGAAACGGGACAACAATTCGGATATCGCCTGTGCGTCCGACACATTCGATGCGGGGGTGTTTTCCCCTGCCCTGTCGCCTAGAGAAGAGCAGTTTGTTCGACTGCTGCTCAAGGGAAAACGACCGGCGGAAATTGCCAAGGAGACGGATACGAAGCCATCGACGGTGAGAACAACGCTTCACCGAGCATACGGGAAGGCGTCGGTTGCGGGCTCACGCGAGCTCGTGGCGCTGTTTGCGGGTGAGGGCGATACTGTAGGGCATGAGCTACCGCAGCGGCATGCTGACGATATAGTGGCATCAGCTCGAACGCGCCGGCTGTTTCGATACCTGCTCACATTATTCTTTATCCTCCTTGCGGCGGGGCCCTTGGTAATGGCGGATAGCGATTGGGGGTCCGGTGTTTCGCGGGCTGTCGCCTTTTCCCTCTTAAGCTACGCATTGGGTCTCGGACTGCTTCTGTCCGCTACGCTACGCGGGTGGAAAAGCGAATCGTGGCGCTGCGCTGGATAGAGCGGGTGAAGCGATTTGGCTCGGAAGCCCGTACGTATGGGCGGTGCTATCTGCTGTGGAATGGTCTTTTATCTATATCGCGGCATTGATGTGCATACGCGTTCCGTTGATGGCTGTGCCGGTCCTGTTTTGCGGCGTGGCGTCTACGGCTTCGCTCGCTGTTGGGCTGCGTCCGTTTAAGGTGCATGCCCATGCTCGGGCTATCGTGCCGTTGGTGTCAATGGGCATGGTTGCCTTAATCTATGCGGTCGCTAGGGGGCGAATCCATGGACTTGCGGTGCTGACGGGGGTGCTGCTCACATATATAGTGATGCGAAGCTGTCCGCAGCGCAAAATGCTTGGGATATGGATGCTTTGCTTCGGGGCGACGGCTCCTGTTTGGGCTGTCTTGCTCAATATGGTGCAGGATCTGACGGTTTTCGAGCCGTTGTTCCTCGCGTCGTTGTTGGGGCAAAGATCGGCTGTCAATGTCGTCGTGGCAACGGTGATTGTTTGCTGGTCTGTGCCCATGTTCGTTACGCACATCGCGCTCGCCCGCTCGGTTGAGGACGAGAAGGCCGTCTTGGAGTACCGGGCGAACGGGTCCACCGAAACGGCCCGCGTGCGCCAGCTGGCCCTGCTTACGTCGCGCTCCCTTTCTGATGTTCAGTCGCAAATTTTGCTGATGACGGCAGAGGGGGCAACGACAAAGGCCATTGCGGAGGATGTCGGTTACGCTGCATCTACGGTGCAAGCGCTGCGGTCTGCATCTTACCGCCAGTTGAAGATCAAGAATAAGGCGGAGCTAATTTTATTGTTATCGCAGGTAAATAACGTGTAAACGCCTGAGCAATCAACTCAATAGCGGGTGTTTACAGACATCTTTCTCTATTCATGCGAAGGTTGCCGTGCGTCGACGCATTGTTAACCGCTTTTGATTGGAGAAGGCCATGATTAAGCCAAGGAGCGCTATTGCTCGAATCGGAGTCGGCTTGGTGATTGCAGCTGGTCTGTCCCTAGGGGTTCCCGCTGCATCGTTTGCACAAGAGGAGTTTGACACCTCTCAGGTTTCCAGCATTACTCAAAACGCCGATACGGGAATTACGACCTGTACGAACAATGCCGATAAGGCATTTAGTTTTCAATGTGCCGGGACGAGTGCAACTGGCTACCGTCAAAAGGATGATTCCTCATCGCTCTATCTGGATATCCAGGGCCATACGGGAAATCCGCTTCGGTTATATACAGACGGTGCGTATAACACAAGCGGTAGCGGCAGCATGAATTGTACTCAGGGAACGTATCGTTCGAATCACAAGGGACAGTGGGAAATGTATAACCTCGTCCGTGAGAACGGGCGATCTGCGGCGCGACTGACTGCATGGGCGGAGTCTGGCTACGGCACTGTTATTGGCGTATGGAGCCCCGACTGCGTCGGGCATTTCCACAAGCTTCCCGCATAGTTGTTTGAAATGGCTCCCTTCCGGCTTTCTGGGTCGGAAGGGGGAGGAGGACGTATGAACCAAAAGCTCGCAAGATACGAACTGTCGAAAACGATTAGACGTCCAGCTTTTATCCTTGCTCTCTTGATTGCGGTCGCAGTTGCAATAGCTGCCGCGCTGGAGCCGTGGGCGAATTTGGAAAAAGAGCGCCACAACCTTCTTTCTTTTGGTTACGGCGTTGGCGTGCAAGCCGAAAATTATCTCGGTCAAACACGTGAAAGCAGCTTCGGTAACTGGATTGTTGTGAGCGCGAACGCGCCACTGTCTGCGTCGGTGTTTTTCTATGCACTGCCCCTGCTTGCAATGTTGGCTGGATCTTGGTCGTGTCTCTTTGAGCGTTTGAGTGGTTATGACATGCAGATATGCACGCGCGTTTCCAGAAAGGCGTACGTGAACGTAAAGATGCTGTCTGCTTTCCTCTCCGCGTTTACAGTGACTGCCATTCCTCTGCTCGTCAATTTCCTGATCGTCTCGATGCTTTTTCCTGCGTATCTTCCTCGGGTCGATGAGTCGACTTACGTAGGACTTTACCTGCATAGCTACTTCTCCGGTCTATTTTATCGCATCCTTTGTCATATGTGCTCGCATACACGCTGTTCGATGCTGTCACGCTCGGGACTTTATCCATGGCTGTAACTGGCTTCTCAATTTTGTTTCGTAGCAGAATCAAAGCGATAATTGTCCCGTATCTGCTAATGGTTGCGTGGCATTTTGCAAATGGCTGGATCTTCGGCGTAATGGCTTGTGTGGGGTTTAACTGCAATATCCTCAACAGCATCAGGTCGGAATCGCTGAATAACTGGCCAGACATTCGAGCCGGTTTTGCGGAAATCATATTATTGACCCTTGCTTCGTTGGCTTTTTCTGGGGCGTGGAAAAGACGCGAGGTGGTCTGATGCTGTTTAGGCTGGTCGCCGCGGACCTGAGGACCGTTTTGAAGAAGAACATCCTTACTTTTATTGCAATTGCGGCAGTGACCGTTGCGAACTTGGTGTACGCCTACGGATTGTCTTCTGTGTATGGGGTTAGAACGGATACCTTGGGGTTTGCGGATAATCTTGCGCTCGTGTTTGCCGGATCTGCTCCGTTTGAGCCTAGGCCCGGGGTCATGTTTGTGCCTCCGCTAGGATGGCTATTTCTCATTCTGCTTATTCTCTATACAACACTCGACTATCCGACCGAATCGTTGCACGGGTTTGGTTTGCAAGCGCTTGTTCGATGCCGGGCAAGAACCCTTTGGTGGGTCTCGCGTTTTATCTTGGTGGCGGCAGTAACGGCATTTTCACTGCTCGTGGTGGTTTGCTCTGTTGTGATTTGGAGCTTGGTGGTGAGCTCCTCGTTCAGCGCGGTCATTCATGGTGAGTCGCTTCAACTGGCTAATTTGGCGCCGTGGTTTCTCAAAGCTGCCGAGGCAGATGCGCTGCCGTTTTTCATAGGTCTCTTATTTGCTTTTGAGGCGCTTGCGTTTGCGCAGGCAGCGGTTGGGTTTGTGCTTGGGTCGTCAGTCTCGTTTGTGGTTTTAATGAGCTACCTGATCTGCTCGGCATATGCACGACATTGGGCGCTATTGGGTAACGCCTTGATGCTGTTGCGCTGGGGTGGAATTGTCAAAGAGGGAATCGCGGCGGGCTCGAGTGTCTTGTCATCAATTGGGCTTATGTCGTTATGCCTATCGTTGGGTGGACTGTGGTTTCGAAGGGCCGACCTTATAGAAAAGGGGGGACAAGATATGAGTGTGATCGTAAGGGGCGTATCGAAGCGCATGGGGTAAAAACGATGTCCTGCGCAACGTGTCCATCGAGGTTGACCCTGGGACTGTGGTCGGGCTTCAGGGGATAAACGGTTCGGGTAAGACCATGCTCATGCGAGCGGTTTGCGGGTTGATCAAGCCTACCGAAGGCGAAATCTCTATCGATGGCCAAAGGCTTGGGGCGGACATCTCGTTCCCGCCGAGTCTGGGGATGTTGATCGAGGCGCCTTCCTTTTGGGATATCTGTCTGGCTACGACAATCTGAAGCTCATCGCTCAGATCAAGGGCGTTGCCACCCCCGAGGACATTCGCTTCTGCCCTGCGGCTCGTGGGGCTCGATGCAGCGAAAAAAAGAAGTTCCGAGCATACTCGCTTGGGATGAAGCAGCGTCTGGGGATAGCTGCGGCAATTATGGAGAAGCCGAAGCTGCTTGTTCTCGATGAGCCAACGAATGCCCTCGACGAAGCGGGCGTTGAAATGCTCAAGCGCGTTGTGGCGATGGCGGCATCAACGGGTCGTGAGGTCCTTCTGTCCAGCCATGACGGAGAGGTGCTCGAGGAACTGGCCGATCGGGTTTACTGCATGCGCGACGGTGCCGTTGTGAAAGTTCGGGAAAGGTCGTGAGCGCGATGAAGAAGACCCTGTGGACGAGAAGATCGGCGCTCGCGCTTTTTTGCTGTGCTGCTGCCGGCCTTGCGGGCATGAGGGTGAGCGTCGTTAACGGGAACCGGACGGTCATTCCTGAGAAATATTACGCGGAGGGCGAATGGCTCTCGATGGATGGAGCGTTTCTGGGGTCGAAGGATGTGGTGACTGATGGGTATTCGTTTTGCATAGACGGGGCAGAGTTGCTCACGCCGCGCGAGTATCTCAAACGAGCACATGACGATTATTCAAAATATGGCACCGTGGATACGAAAACGAGACTGAAGGATGCCGACATCACGTGCGTTATCGCCGTAAAGATGCATGTCAGAAATAGGGATAATATCGACGGTGGAATCAAAGCGTATGTTTGGCATCTGGTCCCGGAGTCTGCGCCAAACTATGATTTTGTAGTCAATACCGATCTGATAACGCAAGCCATGCCGGTCCTTGGCGGCTCTGCTGCGTTTGCCGTGGAGGTTGGGGCAGAAAACGAGTTGCTCGTCCCATTTATGATGCAGAACACCAACGACTATTTCGAAGGTTACGAGACCGTCCGTTTTGAGAAAGCATTTCCCGGGACTTACACGATGAAGATGACCGATCTGCCGGAGCGGAGGCTCTTAAGGTTTGAAGTGAAATAGCTCGAGAGCAAGGCAAAACGGGTCCATTGGCGGTACGCGCGCCCGATTCCAGGCGCCCCGGCCCGGAATCGGGCGCGGGACGAGGCGCCTTCGGTGTCGGCCGGCCTACCGCTTCTTCTTGCTCTTCTTCTGCTTGCGCTGCTTGCCCTTGGTCTCCTGGGGCTTGTCGCCCTGTTTTGCTTCGGCAGCGGCCTTTTCTGCCTTCATCTTCTTGCGTTTGGTCTCGATGCGGAGCTTTTTGTTGATGCGCGCCTTAAGGAAGGGACCGAACTGCTCGGCATCGCCGCGGACAAAGGTGTCCTTAGGGATCGTCACGCCCTGGTCGGCGAACATGGCCACAAAGATGCGCTCGCCGTCGAGCACGTGGTCGAGCTTTTCAAACGGGAAGAACTGCGACTTGCCGCTCGTGCCCCAAACCATCAGGCCGTCCTCGTTGGCGGCGACGCGGCGATAGCGGCCACCCATGGACTCGTCGGCCTCAACGGCGTCGATAAAGTCGCGGGCGAGGGTGTGGTGCAGGTTTTTGCTCCACCAGGCCAAAAAGGCGCCGAATACGATCAAGACGACGCCAAACTTGATCCAGTTGCCGCCGGCCACCAGCATGCCGATGCCGATGAGCGCGGCAATTGCCGCGGCGACATACAGCGAGCCGCGACGCCTGGGCGAGGCGACCAGGCGGGCGAAGTCGGTGACGAGGTCGTTTTCGTATTGGTACTCGTTGAGGTACAGGATGCCGTCGTCGGCTGCGGCCTGCTCCTCGAGCGCGACCTCGACCTGGTCGGCTGCTTCGGAGGGAACGAGGTTGCTCTCTGCGTCTGCCATGCTCTTTGGACTCCTATCGCGGCGGGCTCGCCGTACGGGTTATTATGGAATGCAGTATGCCGTGCGACCGCATGGCCGCCGCGGCAACAAGACTCAGTATACCCGGGGGAGCACCCATGGAATCGTTGTACCGAAAGTATCGCCCGCTCACCTTTTGACTCCGTGGTGGGCCAGCAGCATATCGTCTCGACGCTCGAGCACGCCATCACCGAGGGGCGCCTGTCCCACGCCTACCTGTTCTGCGGACCGCGCGGCACGGGCAAGACCACCATGGCGCGCATTCTGGCCAAGGCGCTGCTGTGCCGCAATGCCGAGGCGGCGCGCGCCGAGGGTGCAAGCGGCTGCATGCCCGACGGTACTTGCGAGGAGTGCGAGCTCATTGCCGAGGGTAACCACCCCGATGTCTACGAGCTCGATGCCGCCTCCCGCACGGGCGTGGACAATGTGCGCGAGGAAATCATCAACTCCGTCAACTTTGCCCCGGTGCGCGGCAAGTACAAGATCTATATCATCGACGAGGTCCACATGCTCACGACGGCGGCGTTCAACGCGCTGCTCAAGACGCTCGAGGAGCCGCCGGCACACGTGATCTTTGTGCTGTGCACCACCGACCCGCAAAAGATTCTGGAGACCATCCTCTCGCGCTGCCAGCGTTTCGATTTCCATCGCATCGGCAACGAGGATATCGAGCGTCGCCTGGCATACGTGTGCGAGCAGGAGGGCTTCGATTACGACGATGAGGCGCTGGCTATCGTGGCGCGCCATGCCAAGGGCGGTATGCGCGACGCGCTGTCCACGCTGGAGCAGCTGAGCGTCTTTGGCAACGGTTCTGTGCATGCGGACGACGCCCGCTCGCTTTTAGGCGAGGTTTCGGACCAGATTCTGGGCGAGTTTTCCCGCGCCATTGCCGATCGCGATGTTGCCGAGCTCTATGGACTGATCCGTGCGCAGGTCGAGGAAGGAAACGACCTGCTGGAGCTGACGCGCGACCTGGTGGCGCATGTGCGTGACGTGTACGTTGCCTGCGTTGCCGGTGCCCGTGCCGAGCTGTTTGAGGGCGGCTCCGAGCAGGCCGAGGCGCTTGCTGCCGAGGCCGCTGCCTTTGGCGAGTATCCTGCCGACCGCCTGGCCCGTGTGCTGACGGTGCTCGACGATCGCCGCAC
>ENA-OQJO01000121-OQJO01000121.1-human-gut-metagenome-genome-assembly--contig:-NODE-121-length-10868-cov-3.165720_pt1 | contig 10868 bp, 15 predicted proteins | sample MGYA00242613_ERZ504780 | MGnify/ENA primary metagenome ERZ504780 (study PRJEB26092, sample SAMD00036368) | human gut metagenome | host: Homo sapiens | study: EMG produced TPA metagenomics assembly of...
TTGTAGAGAACCACGCCAACGAGTGCGTGGGCTTCTACACGGGATACATGAGCGGCACTCCTTGCTCTTATGTGCGGTCTGAAACGGCAACTGGTGACGGCGAGGAAATCGCCCGCCTGTCCAACGCATTGCAGTATGAGGGCAAGGATGCGCTTGATCGGCGGCTCTGGCAGTGGATGTTGGAGTGCGGACAGGGATACCGCATTGTTCTTCCTGACAAGGGGTACAACGGCAACTACCCTGACGAAACGCCCTTGCTGGTGGACGTTCCAGACCCGGACATGGCGTATGTGATTTACAACTCCGGCATCGGACACAAGCCCATCGCCAACGTTCTGCACATCCCACGCAATTATCAGAATGACCTGAACGACCTGATTTGCGTGTATACGCCAAACCAGTACTTTGAAATCGACAACGGCAAGGTCACAAAGTCGGAGAACCATTCTCTCGGAATGCTGCCGATGGTCGAATACAAGCTGAACCCGGAGCGGATGGGCTTGTTTGAACCGGCTATCCCTGTGCTGGATGCCATCAACGACCTTGAAAGCAACCGTCTGGACGGCGTGGCGCAGTTCATTCAGTCCATCATGGTGTTTACCAACTGCCTTGTGGATGATAACGCACTAAAACAGGTCAAAGAACTTGGGGCAATGTGCTTGAAATCTACAACCAGCTTGCCCGCTTCCGTTTCTCAGATTGCAAACGAGCTTGACCAGCAGCAGAGCCAGACCCTGCTTGATTCCATGTTGAACGTGTACCGCAGCCTGACTGCCATGCCTAGTGCCACTGGTAGCGAGAACGCAACGTCCGACAACGTGGGCGCGGTCATCGTCCGTAACGGCTGGAATCACACCGAAGCAAGGGCACAGCAGTACGAGAATATGTTCAAGTTCGCTGAACGCCAAAGCCTGTCTGTAATGCTGAAAATCCTGCGTGACACGGCTGGTTCTAAGCTGATGGCAAGTGACATCAACATCAAACTTCCTCGCCGCCAGTACGACAACCAGCAGAGCAAGGTTCAGATTTTCACACAGATGATTCAGCAGCCGATTGACCCGCAGCTGGCGTTCACTACGCCCGGCCTGTTCCCTGACCCGCAGGCTGCTTACGAAATGAGTAAGCCCTTCCTGATTGCTGCTGGCAAGCTAAGTGAGGACGGGAAAGCGCCGAAGCCGCAGGAACAGCAGACAGACCATATTGTTGACGCTAACAAAATGGTCAACGAACGGGCTGATGGGGCCAATAAAGAAACAGAGGACGAATAGTCCTTTGCCATAAACACGGCAGGGAAGCCGGGATACAAATTTCGCAGCGTTGCAGGGAAGCAACGGTAAAAAAACGCAGGAGGAAATTAACGATATGAAACTCAATGTATTGCTTGGTGATGCCTACAAAGAGGGCATGACCGCCGATGAAATTATTTCTGCGCTTGAAAAGGTTGCAGACCCTAACGCAGAGGTCGAGAAACTGCGCAACGCCGTGACGAAAGCCAATGGCGAAGCTGCTGAGTACAAGAAGCAGCTCAAGGCAAAGCGTACCGATGACGAGAATGCTGCACAGGAACAGGCTGACAAGATGGCAGAGATGCAGAAGCAGATTGAAGCCCTGACTGCCGACAAGGAAAACCTCGTCAAGGAAAAGACCCTTGCATCTTATCGTGAGAAGTTCGTCGCACAGGGTTATGACTCTGAACTTGCCAACAAGGCTGCGTCTGCACTGGCTGACGGTGACATGGACAAGGTGTTTAAGTTCCAGTCGGAGTTTATGACTGCCCACGACACCGCATACAAGGCTTCTCTTCTGAAGGATATGCCCACACCTCCTGGTGCGGATGGCAAGGGCGGTTCTGACAGTGAGGGCGTAGCGTTTGCTAAGAGCCTTGCACAGCAGAACGCAAATACTTCTAAGGCATCGAGTGACGCAATGAGTGCTTTCCATTAACAAGGAGGAAAACATGAAGTTTACCCGAAACACGGTCAACGGAATCAACGATACCATCCTTGCTTCCAATGACTACACCGCCATTCCCTTTACCGTGACCGAAGCTGCTGCGGTTAAGGCTGGCTATCCCATGACGCTGGCTGGCAAGAAAGCTGTTGCTGCTGGCGAGACTGGTTCTAAGACCATCAACGCTGACGGCATCCTGCTGTATGACGTTGACCCGGCAGAGAACCCCAACGCTTCCCTGCTGATTCGTGGCGTTATTGACACCAAGAAGGCAGCAGCAAGTTCCAGCTTCACCTTTGACGCTGACGCAATCAAGGCACTCAAGACCGCCGTCCCCGGCATCTTCTGCCGTGACAACATCAGCGTGAACGCTTAATAGGAGGTAAAACAACATGGCACTGAATCTTAAGGAAGTCTTTGCCCCGGCTGCGATTGCCGCCTATTGGACGAATGACCCCACCAATGCGATGCCCTTTGCATCTGACGCACTGTTCCCCGCCAAGAAGAAGGCCGGTCTCGACCTGAAGTGGCTGCGTGGTCACAAGGGCGTGGGCGTGTCCCTGATGCCCAGCGCATTTGACGCAAAGGCTACGTTCCGTGCCCGTGAGGGCTTCAAGTTCGATGAGACCGAGATGCCGTTCTTCCGCGAGGGTTACCATCTGGGCGAGAAAGACCGTCAGGAAATCCTGCGTGTCCTGGACAGCAACGACCCTTATGCTCGTGATGTGATGAACCGTCTGTACGATGACACCGCACAGCTTATCACTGGTGCTCGTATCGTTTCTGAGCGCATGATCTGGCAGCTGCTGGCTCCCGCCAATGGCGTTCCGGGCATCACCATCAAAGCAAACGGCGTAAATTACACCTACAACTACGACCCGGACGGCACTTGGAAGTCCACCAACTACAAGGAAGTCTCTGCCGCAAAGTCCAAGTGGAACGTCACCACCGCTACCCCCATTGCTGACCTGAACGCCGCAAAGGATGCTGTTCTGGCAAGCGTTGGTGAGGTCGTGACTGAGGTGTACATGAACACCGCTACCTTCCGCAACATGATTGCTGCGGACGAGGTGAAAAATCGCTTCATGACCGTCACTGCAAAGGCAAACGCCGTCCTGCTGGACGCCGAAGCGCGGCAGATTATCGAATCTGCAACCGGTCTGAAGATTCATCTGTACGACAAGATGTTCAAGGCAGACCAGTACAGCGCAAGTGAGAAGTATCTGCCTGACGGCATGGTGGTGGTTGCTCCGTCCGGCGCTCTGGGCAGCACTTGGTACGGCACTACCCCTGAGGAAGCCGACCTGCTGTCTGGTCAGTCTAGCGCATCCGTGTCCATCGTGAACACCGGCGTTGCCATCACCACTGAGCTGACCATTCATCCGGTCAACGCCAACGTCTATGCTTCCGAAATCGTCCTGCCGTCTTTTGAGCGCATGGACGATGTGTACTGCATCAAAGCTTACTAAGGCGAAAGGAGGAAAGCAGCATGGGAGACCAGTATTCCGAAGCGGCAGTCAAGCTGGGACAGTACATCGCCCCTGCACTTGACCGTGAAATCACGGACGAGGACTACCCACTCTTCGACCTGCTACTTGATTTCGCCAAAGACAAGATATTTTCGCAGGGCTACCCATTCGGTAACAGACCGGACGAGTTGCCCTCGCAGTATCAGTCGTTGCAAATACGCATTGCAGCGGAACTGTACAACCATATCGGCGCAAATGGGCAGACGAGCTATACCAACAATGGCATTACTCGTGTGTGGGAAAGCTCCGATGTGGCGCAATCCCTGTTGAATGAAGTGGTTCCGAGAGTAGGTGTTATCGGCTGATGTTCAATGGAAGCCCGCTGGATAAACGCCCGCTGTGGTATTCAAACCCGGTCGGCAAGAAAACGTCTGTTGTGGACGAGTGGGGAAACGAGACTGGCGAATCCGCATACGAATCGTGGAGTACCCCTGCAAAGCTGATGCTGAATGTCAGTCCTCCTACTGGTTCTGCGGAAGCGAACCCTTTTGGAGCGTTCACGGATTACAGCTACGTTGTCAGTTCGTCCAGCAAAAAGCGCAACACGCCTCTTTATGAAGGTACGCACGTCTGGTTTCAGACGGACGTTTCAAAGCCATTCAATTACATTGTGGTCAAGGTCGCAGAGCATATCACAGACACGTTATATGCGCTGAAAGAGGTGGCTGCAAGTGAAAATTAAAGTGAGGTTGAGCGATGCCGGACTTCGTGACGCGGAACGTCAGATACAAGAGTACAAGACCACCCTGAACAAAAAGGCTAGAGCGTTTGCTTTTCGCCTTTCTTGGTTGGGGCTTGAAGTCGCAAAGGTGCGTTTCGCTAATGCGGAATACGCTGGCTCCAATGACGTGAAATGCCATATCAACCAAAAAGACAAGACTTGTACCATCGTTGCAGAGGGCAAGTCAGTTGCCTTTATCGAGTTTGGCACTGGCGCACATCATAACGGATATGGCGGCGAGCTACCGCCCGGTGTTGGCACGCATGGCTCCTACGGCAAAGGGCAGGGCGCAAACCGCAGATGGTACTATTACGGCGAACCCGGCAATGCTGGCACGCCTGTCAAACAGGTGGATGGCAAAGGCCAGTTGAATTACACCAGCGGCAACGAGCCAGCTATGGCTATGTGGGGAGCTGTTGAGGAAATGGCTTCTCAAGTCGAAGCAACGTGGAGGGAGGTTTGGAATAGTTGATCGATTATTTCAATTCTATCTTCACGGCTGTTGCTAAGGAGCTGCGAAAGCAAGTGCCCGGCATCTTCGTTACTGGTGAAATCAACGACAGCAACGTTAAGAAGTTTCCGTGTGTGCAGATAGAGGAAAACAGCAACCTTCCTGTGCACATTGATTCTGCTGGACACAGCAAGTACGCTGCCGTTTCTCTGCGTGTACGTGTATATTCCAACAAAACCAGCGGACGCATTGCAGAAGCTCGTTCCATCGTTGAAATCGTAGATTCTGTATTGGAACCGCTCAATTTCTATCGAAAGTCATTTGCCCCGTTGAATGGGCTGTATAACAATTCCGTCTATCGGATTGATTGCAGCTACGGGGCAACAATCGGAGAGGACGGAATGATTTACCGAAACTAAGGAGGTAAACATTCTATGAGTATTGCTATCTCCGGTCTGAATACCACCCTGTATTGTGGCGACAGCGCAACCGCTCTGACGAAGCTGTGCGACATCAAGGATGTGCCCGACCTGATCTCTGAGCCAAACCTTCTGGATGCAACCACCTTGTCTGACCCCATGCAGGTCAACATCTTTGGCATCATTCAGAGCGACACCAAGTCTTTCACCGCCAACTACAACAAGACTGACTACAAGAAGGTCAAGGAAGCTGGCTACGATGAGACTTCCGAGAGCAACGCCGTAAAGTACTACGCCCTGAAGATGCAGGACGGCTCCGGCTTCACTTGGCAGGGTATGCATCAGGTTGGCTTGTCCGGCTTTGGCGTGGACGAGGTTGTGGAAATGACCATCAACTGCATCTTCACCAAGAAGCCTGAGTTTAGCGAGACCCTGACTGTCACTGGCGGCTAAACCGCAAAAATCGAATCAATCAAACCGGGCAGAACTGAACAACGGATTTGGTTCTGCCCCTATTTATAAAGGAGAGCATTTATTATGGCTGCTAAGGTTATCAACTTTCATTCCCCCGATGGCAAGAACACTTACGAGCTGACCTTCACTCGTGACAGCGTGGAAGCTGCTGAGCGTGCAGGTTTTCAGATTGGTCAGTACACTCAGATGACCAATCTGCTGTCCAACTCTCGTGCCCTGTTCTACGGCGCTTTCATTGCTCGGAACAAAGGCATCCGGCGCAAGGTCACTGACGAGATGTTCCAGCACATCGAAGAGAAGGAAGAGCTGATGAGCGCTTTGCTTGAGATGTTCATGGACGCTTCCAAGTCCCTGCTGGCAACTGACACTGAGGACAAGACCGCAAAAAACGCAACGTGGGAGATTGTGTAACTGCACAATCTCAGGAAGCAGACGGAGAGGGAGCGCCATTCTCCTTCTCCAAGCTGTTCCACGATGTAGAAGCCTATTACATCTCCATCGGCATGACCTACGACCAGTTCTGGTACGGCGATGTCTGGCTGGCGAAGGTCTACCGTGACGCAGAGGAGCTGCGGGAACACAGAGCCAACGCAGAAGCGTGGAGAAACGGCTTTTACATGGCATCTGCGCTTTCCTCTACGGTTGGCAATATGTTCCGAAAGAAAGGGTTTAAGCCCATCAAGTACATGGATAGACCGCTTCCCCTTACTCAAAAGGAGAAAAACGAGTATGAATACCAACGCGCAGTTGAGGCGCAGGAGCGAATCAAGAGAACGATGTTCTCTATGATGGAAAGTTATGGTGGTAGTGATGGCTGATGTTGATATTACAAGCTTATCCGTAGAGATTTCTGCGGAATCGCAGGGCGCAGAGCTTAATATCGACAAGCTCGCTACCGCCATTTCTAATTTGCGCACAAAGGGCAATGTGGCAAAGGTTTGCAGTAGCCTTGATAGGTTATCTGCTTCTATTTCCGCTCTTAAATCCGCATCTACTGGGCTGGACGGTCTTAGCAAAATCACGTCTTTTATGAACGGCCTTGCTAATGTAGACCTTACTCAAAGCGCAAAAGGCATCCGCTCTGTTGCTAATGCTTTGAACAAAATTTCGTCCGTCAATCTTGGAAACATGGATTTTTCCGGGCTTGGCAGTAAGATGAACAGCTTGAAGAACGGCCTTTCCCCTATTTCTTCTATTAGCGATTCTTCCATTAAGAGTTTGCGTGGCGTAAGCAGTGCAATCAATTCCATTGCTAAAATCCCAAGCATTACAAAGAAGCTGGACTCTAAAACACTTGATGATTTTGCGGAAGTCTGCAAAAAAGTAGCATCTGCTATTTCTCCGCTTGCTTCTAAGTTAGACAAGGTCGGTAGCTCTTTTTCTTCGCTTCCATCTAAAATTAAAAGTGCTGTCAAATTCTACAGCCCACTTTTCTTCGGCAAACCAGAAAGCAAGTACCAGCCTTTCAAGCTTGGCAAGCCAGTTGGAAAACATCAAGAAACGTGCAGCACAGCTAGTTTCCCTGAAAGCTATTGCCACTTATCTTGCCAATGCCGTTACCAAGTTCAATGACTTTTATGAAGCAACAGACTTGTTCAATAACGCAATGGGCGAGTTAAGCGGTCAAGCAACAGAGCTTATTAATAAGATGGAGTCTCTGCTTGGCATCGACCCGACAGAAGCAATGACAAACATTGCTACGATCCAAAGCCTTGCAACTTCGTTCGGTCTGGCAAGCGATAAAGCGTATATCTTATCCAAGAACCTGACCCAACTTGCCTATGACGAATCGTCTTATTGGAATAAAGATACCGCTACTACCTTTACCGCAATTGCTTCTGCTATCTCTGGAGAACTTGAGCCTATTCTCCGCTTGGGCGTTGACTTGTCTCAGGCACGGTTGCAGCAGGAACTTCTTGCTTTGGGCTTTAATAAACAGGTTTCTAGTCTGTCTCAGGCAGATAAGGCAGTTCTTCGCTACATTGCCATTATGAAGCAGACCACAAACATTCAAGGCAACCTCGCGCAGACCATTAGTAGCCCCGCCAATATGGTACGCATCTTGAAGTCTGAAATTTCGCAGCTCGCAAAAGCTGTTGGCCAGCTTCTTTATCCCGCGTTTAAGGCAATTCTCCCTGTTCTGATTGCAGCGGTTGACCTTATCAAAGAATTTGTTGTTTCGCTTGCATCTGTGTTCGGGCAGAAATTGAATTTACCGATTTTAGCAAGACACAGAAAGATATTGGTGGCGTGGCCAACGCTATGGATGACACCGCCGATGCTACAAAAGCGGCAGCAAAAGCAGCCAAAGACTATACGATGGGTTTTGATGAATTAAACATTATCGACCCTTCACAAAACTCTGGCTCTTCCGGTTCTGGTGGTGGTGGCGCTGCTGGTAACCTGCTCGGCGACGTTGACCTCTCTCAGTATGATATGTTCAAAGATTATGCTGGAAGCGCTGTTGATGAGATTAAGGCGAAGTTAAAATCTCTCGATTCTTTTCAAATCGGAACCCAAATCGGTGAACAGCTAAATAAACTTATGGGCATGATTTATGATGCCATCCATTCTGTTGATTGGGCCTCGCTTGGAGCGGTTTTTGCAGATGGCATTAACGGGCTCGTGGATTCTGTAGACTGGGATTTATTTGGCCGATTACTTGCAGACCGATTCATTATCGAGTTTGAGCTTCTTGGTGGCTTTCTGTCTCAGCTTGACTGGACATCTGTATTAAATGCCTTTATTGATGGCTTTTCTGGATTCTTTCACGAACTTTCAGATTGGATAGCAACAGTAGATTGGACTAGCATTGGAAAGCAATTGACTGATAAGATTTCCGACGCTCTTCAAAATGCTGATATCGAAAAGCTTGCAAGAGTTCTTTTTAACTTTATCACTGATAGCATTAACGCTGTTTCTGATTTCTTGGCTGGAACAGACTCTTACCAGCTCGGTCAAGACCTCGTTGACTTTGCTATTAGAGCTGTTACTTCTGTAGATTGGGCCGGGCTAGCTCAAGCCATCGGTCGTTTCTTTGGCGAAGCGTTCATTGAAGCGCTCGACTTCATGGGCGGTCTAGTTTCTCGAATTGCCGATTATTTTGAAAAGAAAGTTGCAGAGGGGCCGTTCGATAATGTTGGCCTGAATATCGTCTACGGTATTTATTACGGTATTCAAGACGCAATCACGAATGTTGCTTCTTGGATTGTTGAGAATGTGTTCAATCCTTTTATCAATGGTTTTAAGTCTGCCTTTGGAATTAATTCCCCGTCTACCGTAATGGCCGAACAGGGCGGATACATTATCGCCGGATTGAAGAAAGGTATTACTGATGCTATTTCTAGCGTAACTGAAACTGCAAAGAAAATTCTTTCTGCAATCAAGAGCGCATTTGACAATTTTAGTCTTTTTGATATTGGCAAGAACCTGATTCAGGGCCTTATTAATGGCGTGAACAATATGATTGAAACAGCTAAAAATGCTGTCGCAAATGTTGGAAACGCAGTTATCGACAAGGTTAAGAACGTTCTCGGCATTCACTCCCCTTCTACTGTGTTTGCAGAGATTGGCGGTTACATCGACCAAGGCCTTGCAAACGGTATCGCTGCTGCTGTCTCCTACGTCGCCACTGCTATGCAGGGCGTTGTAAATGCTGTGCAGGAAAAAGGCAACGCGCTGATTGCCGCCGGTTCTACTCAGGCGACCAACTACGTTACCGGGTTCTTGAACGGTCTGGATACCCAGTGGCAACAGATTGACCAGAGTTTACAATCTGATTTCTTTGGTAGCATTGGTACTCTGTGGGATGCGATTTCTAACGGCGACCTTGAAAAGCTCGGCACATGGGCGGCTTCCTATTTCTATCATGCAATGGATGATGAGCAGCGAAAGCAAATCAAGTCCATTGCCAATAACAGTTTGCAGTGGTTGACACAGGGCTTGAGCAGTGTTTGGAACAACATTGCTGGTATGGCTTCTAGCTTTATTAGTCAGTTCGTTCCTTCCGCTATGGCTGCAACGTCTGCTCAGACGAGTTTGAACATTGCAATGGATGCAAACCCTGTTATGCTGGTTATTTCCCTGATTGGTATGTTGGTTGGTGCTCTTGTCAATTTTGCCAATAAGAACAAGAGTATCGCTTCGTTCCTGTCTAATCTTTGGTATGGAATCGGCGATTTCTTCTCGATTGTTTTTGAGGGTATTCTCCGCGTTCTCGGAACGGCAATTCAAGGCATTGTTGCTGGAATAAATGTTTTAATTGACGCACGCAATTTCTTTAATCCCTTTGATAAATGGGGGCATATCAGCAACCCTCTTTATGATTGGGCTGACAATGTTGCGAGTAGTCGTGCGGAAAGCCAGCGTAAACGTCAAGAAGCAGCCAATAGCAGCTTTGATGATTCCAAAGACCCAACTAACTACGAACAGCAGTACAAGGAACTGCAAGAAAAGTACAAAAATGGTTCTTATCCAGGAACGAAAGAATGGGATAAGAACAACGGAACATTCTCCGGTTCTTATGGCGGCACCACCAGCGTAAACGTCAACATCAACGAAGAGGAAATGCGTGAATCTGTTTACAATGGCACTTACAACGCATTCCTCGATATCTTTCAGCGGTATGGTGATGAACTGACCGGTGGCAAGGAACTCAAAATTTACCTTGACGGAAAGCAGATTACAGCATCCGTTGAGAAGCGGCAGAACGCCCGTGGGCAGTCTTTGATGGGCAGTGAAGTTTACAGCTACTAAGGAGGTGGCGGTTTATGGCAATTCCAGCACTGGTAACGGTAAATGGCGTAGACTTGCCGGAACCTTCTTCTTACGAAGCGACCACTAGCACCATCGTGGATTCTGGACGAAACGTTCAAGGTAAAGTAGTTGGCTCTGTTGTGCGGCATGATGTAGCAAAGGTGTCCCTGAAGTGGAACTACCTCACCGCACAACAGTGGGCCACTATTCTCAGCCTGTTCACGACACGATTTTACTGTTCTGTTCGCTTTTATAACCAGGCAAAGGCCGGATACGACACGCGGCAGATGTACGTTTCAGACCGAACATCTGGTATGTGGCGGCGCGGGCCTAAAACCGGTAATGTGATGGGCTGGACGGATTGCTCGATTGCGCTTGTGGAGGTATAGCCTATGGTACAACCTTCTCAGAAGTGGCTTGACAAGTTTTCCGAAACGCTTGTGCCGGAGATGTTTGTACGCATCACCTATGCGTTACAGAACCCGGTTTGCAAGAAGCGCGATTCCTAGCACAAAACGGCGAAAACGTTCTTTAGCAATGTATCTTCTATCGTTGACAGTGAATCTCAC
>ENA-OQJO01000122-OQJO01000122.1-human-gut-metagenome-genome-assembly--contig:-NODE-122-length-10864-cov-4.392754_pt1 | contig 10864 bp, 8 predicted proteins | sample MGYA00242613_ERZ504780 | MGnify/ENA primary metagenome ERZ504780 (study PRJEB26092, sample SAMD00036368) | human gut metagenome | host: Homo sapiens | study: EMG produced TPA metagenomics assembly of...
GACAAACAACTTATCCATATTCCGGGACCGGATATGATAGATAAGGTATGGATGAATTCCGACAGGAATATCCGTACATTGGAAAGTTTGCAGGCTTTATACGGACATGGACGTCTGGCCAATACGGGCTATGTATCCATTCTGCCTGTAGACCAGGGCATAGAACATTCTGCAGGAGCGTCTTTCGCCCCCAATCCGCTTTATTTCGATCCCGAAAACATCATAAAGCTGGCCATTGAAGGAGGGTGTAATGCCGTGGCATCCACATTCGGTGTGTTGGGCGCCGTGGCACGCAAATATGCACACAAGATACCTTTTATCGTCAAGCTGAACCATAATGAGTTGCTGACTTATCCGAACAGCTACGACCAGGTAATGTTCGGTACGGTGAAAGAGGCATGGAACATGGGAGCCGTAGCTGTCGGTGCTACCATTTATTTCGGTTCGGAACAAAGCCGCCGCCAGATAGTGGAAGTGTCACAGGCTTTTGAATATGCCCACGAACTGGGAATGGCTACTATTCTGTGGTGCTATTTGAGAAACAGCAGCTTCAAAAAGGATGGTACCGACTATCATGCCGCTGCCGACTTGACAGGACAAGCCAACCATATCGGGGTTACCATTAAAGCCGATATCGTGAAGCAGAAGCTCCCATCCAATAACGGCGGTTTCAAGGCTATCGGATTCGGAAAGACAAACGAGTGTATGTATTCGGAACTGACCACTGACCATCCGATAGACCTTTGCCGTTATCAGGTGGCGAATGGCTATATGGGACGTGTCGGATTGATTAACTCGGGCGGTGAATCCCATGGGGAATCCGACCTGCATGATGCTGTCGTAACGGCAGTAGTAAATAAGCGTGCAGGTGGTATGGGGCTGATCAGCGGTCGTAAGGCTTTCCAGAAACCGATGAAAGACGGAATTCAACTTCTGAACACCATTCAGGACGTATATCTGGATTCTTCAATAACCATTGCATAAAGAAGAAGTATCCATGAAAAGAATAGTGTTATTACGTCATGGCGAAAGTCTATGGAACAAAGAAAACCGTTTTACTGGATGGACGGACGTGGATTTAAGCGAGAAAGGAGTTGAAGAAGCCTGCAAGGCAGGCGATGCATTACGGGAGGCTGGATTTTCTTTTGAGGCAGCTTACACTTCTTACTTGAAACGTGCCGTAAAAACGTTGAACTGTGTCTTGGACCGGCTGGATAAAGACTGGATTCCGGTTGAAAAGACCTGGCGGCTGAACGAGAAGCATTACGGCATGCTTCAGGGACTGAATAAGAGTGAAACAGCGGTCCAATATGGTGAAGAACAAGTACACATCTGGCGAAGAAGCTATGACGTGGCTCCCGCTCCGGTAGGCAAAGATGATCCCCGTAATCCGGGCATGGATATCCGCTATGCCGGTGTACCAGATAGCGAACTTCCCCGTACGGAATCCCTGAAAGATACTATTGGGCGTGTCATGCCTTACTGGAAATGCATCATCTTTCCCGCATTGATGTATAAGGACAGCCTGCTGGTAGTCGCCCATGGTAACAGCCTGCGCGGAATCATCAAGCATCTCAAAGGAATTTCCGATACGGATATTTCCAACCTGAACCTGCCTACGGCAGTTCCTTATGTCTTTGAATTTGACGACAGGCTGGTTCTTGTCAAGGACTACTACCTTGGAAACCCGGAAGAGATACGGAAACGGGCAGAAGCTGTGGCCAAACAAGGGATGGCTAAAAAATAAAAATCTGTCTATCAAGCAGATGCTTTTTTTTAAGTTTTAATTATTAACTTTTAAAGAGGAGGTAAAAATGGTACCTGTAAAAACAAACCAGAATTGGTTACCGAGTATTTTTAACGATTTCTTTGACAATGAATGGATGGCAAGAGCAAACGCTACGGCTCCAGCCATCAATGTGATTGAGAATGAAAAGGACTACAAGGTAGAACTGGCAGCTCCGGGAATGACCAAGAATGATTTTAAGGTAAGTGTGGATGAAAGCAACAATCTGGTAATCTGCATGGAAAAAAAGGACGAGAAAAAGGAGGAGAAGAAAGACGGAAAATACTTGCGCCGTGAATTCTCCTATTCCCGATTCCAGCAGAGTATCCTGCTGCCGGATAATGTGGAAAAAGATAAAATTTCGGCCAAAGTGGAACACGGGGTCCTGTTTATCGATATTCCCAAAGTCGTAGATAAGAAGGTTCAGGAAACCACCAAAACTATTGATGTCAAATAAGATATCTTGATGAGACTCTACAGAAGGCATTTCTTATTATCAGGGAATGCCTTCACCCGGATATTTGAATTCCAAAATAAATATAATGAGAGGATTTGATTTCGATAAAGCGCTGGTAGCCCTTCAGAATGAACTGCATTGTTTTGCATATAAACTGACTGCTGACAAGGATGAAGCAGAAAACTTGTTGCAGGAAACAATGTTGAGGACGTTGGATAATAAGGATAAGTTTGATTCCGGTACGAATTTTAAAGGCTGGATGTATACCATCATGCGCAATGCATTTATCAATAATTGCCGGACAAAGAAAATACGAGGGAATTTATATGTATTATCAGAACCTGAATATCATTTCCTGTTAAGGGACGACTCTTTCATTTTCGTGGATAACGGGCATGATGCAAAAGAGATAAGGGAAGCCCTTAAAACATTGCCTAAAGCACATTATGTCGTTTTTATGTTGTACCGGAGTCAAATATCGGGAAATAGCCGCAAAGATAGGAGTGTCACTGAGTACGATAAAAAGCCGTATCTTTTATAGCAGAAAAAGGCTAAAACAGTTGCTTTCTAATTTTGCCTGATTAATTAAAATATAAAAAACAAATTATGGATAACAAGTATATTGGAATTCTGACTTCCGGAGGGGATGCTTCAGGAATGAACGCGGCTATCCGTGCCGTGACCCGCGCCGCCATTTTTAACGGATTTAAAGTGAAAGGAATTTATAGAGGTTACGAGGGGCTGATTGCCGGTGAAGTGAAAGAACTCACGACGGAAGATGTAAGTAGCATTATCCAGAGGGGAGGCACCATACTGAAAACAGCTCGCTCCGAGACTTTCACCACTCCCGAAGGACGCAAGAAAGCTTATAAGGTCATACAGAAAGAGAACATCAATGCTTTGATAATTATCGGTGGAGACGGTTCCCTGACGGGAGCCCGTATCTTTGCGGAGGAGTATGATGTGACGTGCATAGGATTGCCCGGCACCATTGACAATGACCTATATGGTACCGATTTTACCATAGGATATGATACGGCATTGAACACCATTGTGGAATGCGTGGATAAAATCAGGGACACGGCAACCTCCCATGACCGTATCTTCTTTGTCGAAGTGATGGGGCGTGATGCGGGCTTCCTGGCACAAAACAGCGCAATAGCTTCCGGTGCTGAAGCGGCCATCATCCCGGAGGACAGGACGGACGTGGACCAGTTGGAAACATTCATCGGGCGCGGATTCAGAAAGACGAAAAACAGCAGCATCGTAATTGTGACCGAAAGTCCTGAAAACAAGAATGGAGGTGCCATATATTACGCCGACCGGGTAAAGAAGGAATATCCCGGGTATGATGTCAGGGTTTCTATCCTGGGCCATCTGCAACGGGGTGGTGCTCCGAGTGCCAATGACCGTATACTGGCAAGCCGGCTGGGTGAAGCCGCAATCCAGGCCTTAATGGAAGGCCAGCGAAATGTTATGATAGGCATACGGAACAACGAGATTGTTTATGTTCCTTTTGTCCAGGCAATCAAAAAGGACAAGCCTATTGACAAAAGCCTGATCCGGGTCCTTAACGAATTATCGATCTAAAATAACCGTTAATATGTCAGAAGTTGCTCCTTTAATATCGGATCTTGCCATAATTCTGATTATTGCCGGTATTGTAACCGTCATTTTCAAGTGGCTGAAGCAACCGGTCATATTGGGCTACATTGTAGCCGGTATTATGGCGGGTCCTTCCGTTTCTCTGGTCCCGACTGTTTCCGATCCTGCCAATATCAAAATATGGGCGGACATCGGTGTCATTTTTCTGCTGTTCGCGATGGGACTGGACTTTTCGTTCAAGAAATTGATAAATGTGGGCATTACGGCTATCGTTGCCACTGTCACTATTGTATGTGGCATGATGTTCATAGGTTATACAGCGGGGAATGCAATGGGGTTCTCCCACATGAGCAGTATTTTTCTGGGTGGAATGTTGTCCATGTCGTCCACGGCCATCGTATTCAAGGCCTTCAATGACATGGGACTTCTCCAACAGAAATTCACTGGCATTGTCTTGGGGATTCTTGTTATCGAAGATCTGGTGGCTGTAGTGATGATGGTTGTTCTTTCCACGTTGGCGGTAGGCAAACATTTTGAAGGGAAGGAGATGCTGGAAAGTATATTGAAGCTGGCCGCTTTCCTGATTTTCTGGTCGGCATTGGGTATCTATCTGATACCTACCCTGCTGAAGAAGATACGCCGTTTCACCAGCAACGAGATTTTATTGATAACCTCTCTGGGACTTTGCCTGGGAATGGTGATGATTGCGACAAAAGCGGGATTTTCTGCCGCATTGGGAGCCTTTGTCATGGGGTCCCTGCTGGCAGAGACCGTTGAAGCGGAAAAAATCGTACATATCGTACAGCCGGTAAAAGACCTGTTCGCTTCCATATTTTTCGTGTCGGTAGGAATGATGATCGATCCTGCCATGATGTGGGAATATGCCGTCCCTATTTTCATCCTGACATTGCTGGTACTGTCCGGTCAGGTACTGTTCGGGAGCTTTGGTGTCTTGCTTTCCGGCCAGCCGTTGAAAATTGCCATACAGTCCGGCTTTTCACTGACACAGGTCGGTGAATTCGCATTCATCATCGCATCTTTAGGCGTCAGTCTGAATGTTACGGACAAGTATCTCTATCCGGTCATAGTGGCAGTATCTGTCATAACGACTTTTCTTACCCCCTATATGATACGGCTTTCGGAACCAGCATACCGGTTTATAGACATCCACATGCCTGAATCCCTGAAAGATTATCTCGTACACTATACGTCCGGGGCAATGACTGTAAAACACCAGGGTACTTGGCATAAACTGATCCGGTCTATGCTGGTGTCTGTCACACTCTATCTGGTCGTATGCGTTTTTTTCATCACTTTATATTTTTCCTATGTGCATCCTTTGATTAGGAAAAGTCTGCCGGGAATGGAAGGGAACTTGTTGGGCTTCATCATCATCTTTCTTGTCATATCCCCGTTTCTATGGGCCATCATCATGAAAAGGAACAATTCAACCGAGTTCCGTAAACTCTGGACGGACAACAAGTTCAACAGAGGGCCTTTGGTATCAATAGTACTTGTCAAAATACTGATCTGCACGATTATCATGATGAGTATCATTACCCATCTTTTCAATGTTGCCTTGGGAGCCGGGTTGGTAGTCTCTTCCATTATCATTGCCGTCATTTATTTTTCCAAGCGGATCAAGAAACGGTCGCTGACTATAGAGAGACAATTTATGGCAAACTTTCAGGGGACGGACGGGAATGGACTTTCTACAGAAAGTGATACAGGCTCCACCCTTGGCAGCAATATCCCGTTCAAGGAATTACATTTGGCGGATTTCACAGTATCCCCTGATTCCATATATGTGGGCAGAACATTAAAAGAAAGCAGCTTGCGCACCTTGTTTCAGATAAATGTGATTTCAATCACCCGTGGAGAAAAACGCCTAGATATACCACAAGGGGAAGAACATCTCTATCCATATGACAAGGTTACGGTCGTAGGTACGGACCGACAGTTGGAAAGCTTCCGGACATCCATGGAGCAAAAGAAGGTAGAAAGGAACGGGAACGGAACATCCTCGCAGGATGAGATGGAAATAGGGCAATTTCCTGTCGAAGGAGGTTCACCATTGATCGGAAAGACGATCCGGGAGGCAGACATATCGGATAGCATCATTATCGGAATAGAGAGAGTACCGTGAATATTATGAATCCAGACCCTGATACAATTTTCAAGGAGAATGATACGGTATGGATTGTCGGTAACGAAAATAATAAAAGGACTGAATAAAGATTAGGACTTATTTAATTAAAATGTCATGGAATATTCAAGTTATAATGTAAATACCCCTCAGTGGAGGGAGATTACAGTAGGTTCACATCTTCCTGCAGAACTGCGAAAACTTGCAGAAATCGCACATAATCTCTGGTGGACATGGAATGATGACGCAAAGAAACTGTATTGTGATTTGGATTCGGAACTTTGGAAAGAGGTGGAACAGAATCCGGTATTGTTTCTGGAGCGGATAAATTATGAGAAGCTTGTAGCGCTGGCACATGATGAGAACTTTGTCTATAAAATGGATGCCGTCTATTCCGCCTTCAAAAAATACGTAGATGTGGAACCGGATCACCAGCGCCCGTCAATAGCTTATTTCAGCATGGAATACGGCTTGGATGAAGTCCTTAAGATATATTCCGGCGGTTTGGGAATGTTGGCGGGGGATTACCTGAAAGAGGCGTCGGACAGCAATGTGGACCTTTGTGCCATAGGACTTTTGTACCGTTACGGTTATTTTGACCAGTCGCTTTCCATGGACGGCCAGCAGACAGTCAATTATAAAGCGCAGAATTTCGGGCAGCTCCCGATTGAAAAGGTAATGCAACCGGATGGGAAACAACTGGTAATCCACGTCCCCTATGCCGACAGTTTTGTGGTACATGCCAATGTCTGGAAAGCCAGTGTGGGGCGTATTCCCCTTTATCTGCTGGATACGGACAATGAACTCAACAGCGAGTTTGACCGCCCTATCACTCACCATCTGTATGGAGGCGACTGGGAGAATCGGCTAAAACAGGAAATACTGCTTGGCATAGGCGGGATGATAACGCTGAGAGCTTTAGGTATAACGAAAGATGTATATCACTGTAATGAGGGGCATGCCGCACTGATCAATATCCAGCGGCTTTGTGATTACATAAATGGCGGCTTGAATTTCGGGCAGGCCATGGAGCTGGTACGTGCTTCCTCACTTTATACCGTACATACTCCCGTACCCGCTGGTCATGATTATTTTGACGAAGGGCTTTTCAATAAATATATGAAGGGATATCCTGGCAAGTTGGGTATAACCTGGGATAACCTGATGGATCTCGGGCGTCACAATCCGGGAGACAAGGAGGAACGTTTCTGCATGTCTGTCTTCGCCTGCAAGACCTGCCAGGAGGTAAACGGTGTCAGCAAGTTGCATAAATCGGTATCCCAGCAAATGTTTGCGCCGATCTGGAAGGGATACTTCCCGGAAGAGAACCATGTGGGTTATGTAACCAACGGGGTACATCTGCCTACCTGGTGTGCGGCAGAATGGAAAAAGCTTTTCAAGGACAATTTTGATGAGAATTTTTTCTGCGACCAGTCCAATCAGAAAATCTGGGAGGCCGTCTATGGCATCCCGGATGAAGAGATATGGAATACCCGGTTAAAACAGAAAGCAAAATTGCTGGACTATATCAAAAGCAAATGCAGCAAGGACTGGCTCAGGAGTCAGATTGATCCGGCATTGAGCGTTTCCATTTTTGAGAGATTCAATCCCGATGCTCTTCTAATAGGCTTCGGACGCCGTTTTGCTACATATAAGAGGGCTCATCTTCTGTTCACGGATATAGACCGACTTGCCAGGATTGTGAATAATCCGAAATATCCGGTACAGTTCATCTTTGCAGGCAAAGCCCATCCCAATGACGGTGCCGGGCAGGGGCTGATCAAGCAAATCGTGGAAATATCCCGGCGTCCGGAATTTTTAGGTAAAATCATATTCTTGGAGAATTACGACATGGACCTGGCACGCCATCTTATCTCGGGGGTGGATATTTGGATGAACACCCCTACGCGGTTGGCAGAAGCTTCGGGTACGTCGGGCGAGAAGGCATTGATGAACGGTGTGCTTAATTTCTCCGTGCTGGACGGTTGGTGGTATGAAGGATACCGTAAGGATGCTGGATGGGCACTGACTGATAAAAGGACTTATCAGAATGAACAGTACCAAAACCAGCTGGATGCCGAAGCCATCTATTATTTGTTGGAGCATGACATCCTGCCACTGTATTACGAGCATGGGGGGAAGAACTATTCGGAAGACTGGGTCAAGTATATCAAGAACTCAATCGCACAAATCGCTCCCCATTTTACCATGAAAAGACAGTTGGACGACTACTATGACAGGTTCTATAACAAACTGTCAGAGCATTTCCACATTCTGGCAGCCGACAACTTTGCGAAGGCGAAAATGATGGCTGACTGGAAAGCAAACGTCCGAAGCAGATGGGATGCCATAGAAATCAAATCCATAGAGGCAGGGAATGGGCTGAATGCCACGGTTGAAGCCGGAAAGGAATATGAGGTGACGGTTGTCGTTGATGAGAAAGGCCTGGATGACGCAATCGGAATAGAATCGGTCATTATCAGGCGTGAAGACGGTCAGGATCACATATATGAGGTTATTCCCCTTTTGCCGGTTTCCAAGAATGGGAATTTATATACCTTTAAGGCGACATCCGGCATTTTCAACGCTGGAAGCTTCAAGCAGGCCTTCCGTATGTATCCCAAGAATGCTTTGTTACCTCACCGACAAGATTTCTGTTATGTACGATGGTTTTAATGAACAGTAAAAGGATATGCAAAAACAACGTATGAGCGGGCAAAATCAAAAAACAGATAAACGGATAGCATGGCCGATCATCATCATGAACTTCACGGGAGTGTATGACTACGAGGCGTTTGCCTGGAACAATAAATTTATATGGCTGGATTGTCGTCATCTTTATGGTACAGATGGCTACTGTGACAGGGAGGGGGCTTTGGCTTTGAAGGGGATGATTGCTGATTATCCGGCGGAGGGAGTCCATTTCATCGATTCAGGCAATTATCATTATTTGACTAAATTCTGGACAGACAAACTTGAAACTCCGTTTTCGCTGATTGTGTTCGACCACCATCCCGATATGCAGCCACCGTTGTTTGACAACATACTTTCTTGCGGAAGTTGGGTAAAGGATATATTGGACCATAACAACAACTGCAAGAAAGTAATTATCGTAGGTTCTTCAGACAAACTGATACAGGCTGTGCCGAAAGGATATGAAAGACAAGTTCGGTTTTACAGTGAAACTACGCTCATGCACGAAGAGGGTTGGCAGAACTTTTCTTCCGGACATATCAACGGACCGGTTTACATTTCCATAGACAAGGATGTCTTGAATCCGGCTTCGGCAGCAACAAACTGGGATCAAGGTTCTCTCAGCTTATGGGAATTGGAGAAACTGCTGGCTGTTATTCTTCAGAAAGAACAGGTAGTAGGCATTGACATCTGTGGGGAATGCTCCACAACACTCAATCTTTTTGAAGAAAAACGGGAAACCGTCATGGATAGCCAGGCAAACAAAGAATTGCTCAGATTTATCCGGTCATCCTCCGGCCTTCAATAGAATTAGTTTTTTTGTTATTATAATTATCATATAAAAATAAAATAATTTAGCTTTATGGAAACAATTGTTCGTAGAATTGGACTTGTTGCACACGATGCAATGAAAAAAGACATGATAGAGTGGGTTCTCTGGAACTCGGAACGTCTGATAGGACATAAATTCTATTGTACGGTACAACCGGTACACTAATTAAAAAAGACCCTTGAAGAAAAACATCCTGAAATCAAATGGGATATCACAATCCTGAAATCTGGTCCTTTAGGAGGTGACCAGCAAATTGGTTCGCGGATCGTAGAAGGAGAAATAGACTATCTGTTCTTTTTTACAGATCCGATGACACTACAGCCGCATGATACGGATGTGAAAGCATTGACCAGACTGGCTGGAGTTGAAAATATTGTTTTCTGCTGTAACCGTTCGACTGCGGACCACATTATTACGAGTCCCTTATTCACTGACCCAACTTACGAACGTATTCACCCGGATTACACCAATTACACGCAGCGTTTTGAAAACAAGGGAATCATATCTGAAGCAGTGGAGCAAGTGAAAAAGCGGAGGAATAAAAGTGAGAATAACATTTCTAAATGAACTGTAATAAGTAGTAGAATATTTATAAGGCTATCTAAGAAACAAGTTGTTTACATCTTTCAGAATAGGTATCAGCTGAATAGTAATCTGCTAAGTTTGTGTCAAAACGTTGGCACAAACTCTTTTATATTTTACAGTTCTGCTATATTTTCTTTTGGCTATGCTGCTTTTTCCAGGGGCAGCGGATTTTTCCGGTTGGCAAGCTTTCCTTTAAGCGTATAGCCTAGCCAGTCTGAACATGAAGAATTTCAGATCAGCCACCCCTCTAAACTGGCTTCGAAGAGCTTTGATTTTAGCATTGAACGACTCCGCTGAAGCATTTGTCAATCGTTCTTCAAAATTTTAGGGGAAATACCTAAAGATACAAAAAGCCAACTAATTCGCAATACTTTTAGTATGAATTAGTTGGCTAATTTTATAGGATTTACTGAATATCCCCTAGTTAAAACAGCTATGCACAATTCCTTTTATTCCGTTTTCAGGTATATGGCATACAAATTGTCAATAATACCATCTGCTAAGCCAATGACCGGAACATGGATATACTCAGCTTTGACAATACCTGCAATTATCAGAAATATCTCAGCGGCGGGAACAATAACATCTGCACGGTCAGTTTTCAGATTAAATTCTTCCATGCGCTGTTATACCGGCACCACGAGTGACCGTTTCTCCGGATGGTATGAATTTGAAGTATCAACATAAAATCGGATTGTTATGGAAACCGTATGTTTTGAAAGGAAGGCGTTCGAGGAATTTGCCATGAAAATCGAACGG
>ENA-OQJO01000123-OQJO01000123.1-human-gut-metagenome-genome-assembly--contig:-NODE-123-length-10822-cov-3.023843_pt1 | contig 10822 bp, 13 predicted proteins | sample MGYA00242613_ERZ504780 | MGnify/ENA primary metagenome ERZ504780 (study PRJEB26092, sample SAMD00036368) | human gut metagenome | host: Homo sapiens | study: EMG produced TPA metagenomics assembly of...
CTTATGCAAAACCCTTCAAAACAGAATTCGGATAAGAATCCTTTCTTTCCGGTTAGAATCTGCGTATTTCCTCAAGTCGCATCGTGGGGTAAGGGGATGTTGGCTACATATTGATGTTGTGCTGTTGCTTTTTACTGAAAGCTACTACTAACGACTCATAAATCTACCCTTAATCGTGTATTGGATGATAGTTGCGGATTTTAGGATTAAAACTCATAATCGATACCGATTGAGATATTTCTCCATCAAAGTAACACCAAAGCCATCAGCTCCTCTGAAATAATCATCACGATAACCGGCAAAACCTACTTTGGTAATGAAGCTGAAGCTATCATTCAACTTAATAGCAAGTCCTGGTTTCAAACCTATTTCAAATCCATTTACAGAATCTCCATGCTTAGGTTTTGATGTAGAGAAGCCCATTCCCATATCAATAAACAAACGTACTATCTTATTTTCATAGAAAGAATAACGAGCATATGGAGCTATGGCAAAACTGTTAATATGAGACGAAACCTTTTCATCTCCCACATCATAATGTGTTCCTTCATGAGAAAAAACAACTTCGCCACCTACAGCCCAACGCTCATTCAAATTATAGCCAAAATCGGGTGAGATAGAGAATGAGGTTACATCGGCATCACAGTCTCTCCAAAGGCTGATACCACCACCCAAATACATCTCCTGTGCATATGATGACAAAGCGGCCATCATTACAACTACAATCATTAAAATCTTTTTCATAATTACATAAATTAGTTAGTTATTAAATAATATGTCTAGTATCCGTTTTTCTTAGTTTTATCCATTCTTATGACGGTTAGCACGTCGACGACGGTATTCAGCTTTCATCTTTGCAGAGCCTGAGCCATGCAATCCGGTGATATACGTTTTCTTCTTTGCCTTTGTCTTTACCTTATCTTCTTTTTTAGCGGTAGAAGGCTTGCTGCCTTTAAAGACAATTCCTTCGGTCAATATCTTTTCTATATCCATACAATGATTTTCTAAAATGATTCTTAATTTATTTTTTAGGAACTAATTTCACATGATTTCCAGTTTTTGTACAGACCAGTGTGCGCTTCAGCAAGTTACCGGTTTTCATATCAAAAAGAAGTCCCGGATTAAGGTGCTGTCCATTTATTCTGATCTCAAAATGCAAATGTTCGGTTGTAGCCCGTCCTGTACGTCCCGTTAGGGCAATAGGTTGGCCAGCCTTTACAGTATCTCCCGCTGCCACCATATTCTTTGAATTATGACTATAAATGGTTTCGATTCCATTGTCATGACGTACAACTATCACTTTGCCATATCCACCATAATGTTTAGCCATACGCACAACACCATCGAAGACACAACGGATAGTATCGTTGGCACAGGTTTTAATATCCGAACCACTATGTCCTCCACGAGCACCGTATGCCGATATAACCTTTCCTTTCGGAAGAGGGAACACCACATCGAATCGGACAAGTTTTCCAGATGAATCTCAAAACTATTTCCGTTTGCAAAAAGCTCCGGAGTCTTTACACGAATGTGATTACGCTCCATTACCGAAAAAGATCGTACAATCGGATCGGACGCATACATCAATGACATACACCCTATCCATCCCAAAAGCAATAAAACGACGTGTATTCTTAGTTTCATCATTCGAAATATACAATTTTCACTTCCTGAGCCTCAGCAAATTCTTTTAGTAAATCGACCATATAAGTTACATTTTCTTCCAGTCCTTCGCTTCCACTATATCCATTCATTATAGCAAGCAGGTGTGTAGTACCTTCGCTTATTTTGGTCCGTTCGTTATCGCTGGTAGGAGTACCTACACCACCTACAGCATCACGATATACAGGCATGCCTTCGATATTCAGTTCTCCTCGGCCTATTCCTTCGTAAGGTTCTCCCGCTTTTCCTATACCTAATACCAGACGGTCACCTTGTATTTTATCCAGATCAAATCCGCCAATGGAATGTCCACTGTATATGGAAGCCAGATTAATCAAATCGACCAGGGTATCTATCTGATACAAAGGAATACCCCTCAATATACGGCGACACAAGGCTTCTGAAGAAGGACGATAGCGACTGGGGGCTTTTCCACATTTTTTATAAGCCTGCCGGGTTGCCTGAATGGCCGGCATTTCTTTGATGGAGTCGGTGGTATATTTAGAACGGTATAACACAGTAAACTCGTCAATACGTTTCCACAATTCCTCATTATAGGCAGTATTTTTTTACAGTTGCAAAAACAGCTGCTCCCCGAAACTGCGGCCAAGCCTGTTTCAGCTCTTCAGATACTTCTATCACTAAATTCTTCATTGTATACTGATTTATTATTTCTAAAAACAAAGCCTCCAGACAAATATAAGTCAGGATTAAACCGATTTCAACATAATGCCTGACAAAATACGTCCCGAAGCTATACCTTGCCTGCGTGCCGAGAAAAAATCGGCATTTTCTTTCCACGTACAAATACCACTTAGCTCTATATTTGATGGGAGTACACCAAAATCAAGCAGCTGCATACGGTTTGCTTCCCACAAATCAATATGCCACTTTTCCTGACGCGATGCTATACGCTGCATATCGAATCCCTGCTGTTCGAAGCAAGTATAGACCTCATCACCTACCTCAAAAGCTTCCAGTGATATGCTAGGACCTATACAGGCTACAACATCCTTCCCCTGTGTTCCATACGTACGGTTCATTACCTGCAACGTTTCGGTTATGATACGTGCTACCGTACCTCTCCATCCTGCATGTATGGCAGCAACCACACCCTGCTTTGTATCGAAACACATTACCGGAACACAATCGGCAGTCGACACACAGATACACTTGCCAGGAACGTCAGTAACCAACGCATCCACACCTTCCAGCAAAGAAGCTCGCAAACTCTCCGGCTGTTTACAGAATTCTCTATCAACAACCCGAACCTCTGCACGATGTACCTGATGTGGAATAACCAGTTCTTTCTCTGTACCAGGTAATAAAGAGCACAGCAGACTTCTGTTTTTCAATATGTTCTCCATAACATCGCCGCAATAGTTGTTGCAATTAAACGAAGCATATTCTCCTGTACTATATCCTCCGTGGCGAGTTGTAGAGAAACAAAAATGCCGGGGTACGATTTCATTAAACCATACTCCAACATTCTTTTATCTTCTGAATAGTGAATCATTACTTCTGTGGTTCGTCGTCCCAATCTATTTCCTCGTATTCGTAGTCGAAATCTTCATCGTCGTCAGCATCTTCATATTCGAAATCGAAGTCTTCATCTTCACCCATATCCTTCAATTCCTGCTGAAGCTTAGTAACATCTTTTGCACGATGCACAATAGACGCCTGACGAAGTCCTTCCAGGCGGTTACTGTCTTTATTCAATTCCTCCCACAATATATCTTTCAACTGCTGAATTCCGATATTGGCAACAGAAGAAATAAATACATAAGGTATATTTTCAGGCAATGTAGGTGTCAGCATTTCTATCAGCTCTTCATCCAGCATATCACATTTAGTGATAGCAAGTACCCGCTGCTTGTCAAGCATCTCCGGATTGAACTTAGCCAGCTCGTTCAGCAAGATATCATATTCACGGCGAATATCATCAGCATCACCGGGAACCATAAAGAGCAACAACGAGTTACGTTCAATATGCCGCAGGAAACGAAGTCCGAGCCCCTTACCTTCACTTGCACCTTCTATAATACCCGGTATATCTGCCATCACAAAAGACTTGCCTTCACGATAAGAAACGATACCCAGGTTCGGTTCCAGTGTAGTAAACGGATAATTGGCTATTTTCGGACGCGCAGCCGAAACTGTAGATAGAAGAGTGGATTTTCCGGCATTCGGAAAACCGACCAGACCAACATCTGCCAATAGTTTCAATTCCAAAATAACAGTCATTTCCTGCATCGGCTCACCAGGCTGTGCAAAGCGTGGAGCCTGACGGGTTGCCGTACGGAAATGCCAGTTTCCTAAGCCTCCACGACCACCTTTCAGCAGAATGACTTCTTGTCCGTCGTCAGTAATATCGCATACATATTCGCCTGTTTCTGCATTGTAAACGACAGTACCGCACGGCACTTCAATAACCTTGTCTGCACCATCTTTACCGAAACTTTTGTTCTTCGAGCCATTACCACCATGTTCAGCAAACACGTGACGCTCGTACTTCAGGTGTAGCAAAGTCCAGTAATTGCGGTTTCCCCGCAAGATAACATGACCTCCTCTACCACCGTCGCCACCGTCAGGACCTCCGTTGGGCATATACTTTTCACGGCGCGATGTGTACCGATCCGCGCCCTCCCTTACCGGAGCGGCAGTAGATTTTTACATAATCAACAAAATTCGATTCAGCCATAATATTTCTTTGAAAAATTAAATGAGTCAACCGTCTGTCTGACGGTTTTACTTAATGCAATCGAGATTGCACTGTCTGTTACAAAAAAGAGAACGAGAAACCTCCAAACGGAAGTTTTCTCATTCTCCGTTTTTCATATCTTCAATTAGAGTTTATCGATAGCAGAGCAAATATCTGCAAAGATACCATCCATAGAACCCAAGCCATTGATGTGGCAATATTTGCCATCATTCTTGTACCAGTCAATCAGAGGAGCAGTCTGAGAATGATAAACTACCAAACGTTTCTTGATAGTTTCTTCATTATCGTCAGCACGACCAGATTCCTGTCCACGTTTGATCAGACGAGTCATCAGTTCATCTTCCGGAACTTCCAGGTCAAGCATGATAGAAACTTCCTGACCGCGTACTTTCAACATTTCTTTCAAAGCTTCTGCCTGAGCGATTGTACGTGGAAAGCCATCGAAAATAACACCTTTGCTATCCTTGAAGCTATCGAATACGCTAGCCAGGATATCTATCATCAAAGCATCTGGAATCAACTGACCGTTGTCGATATATCCTTTGGCAGTTTTACCCAGTTCTGTACCATTCTTGATTTCTGCACGCAAAACGTCACCAGTAGAGATGTGGTTCAAACCATATTTCTCTACGATACGAGCACTCTGAGTTCCTTTACCTGAACCCGGTGCGCCGAAAATTACAATGTTCAACATCTTTATTACCTTTTATTTTAATTATGAATAATTATTCTATCACAGTATAAATATCACGATAGTTTCGTCCCAGTCCGTCGTAGTCAAGTCCATATCCTACGATAAAGTCATTAGGAATGTTCATTGCCACATAGTTAATGTCAAGCTCAACCTTCAGCTTATCCGGCTTAACCAGCAATGTAGCAATTTTAATGTCTTTCGGACCGCGGGCACGCAATGTTTCTACCAGCTGCTTCATAGTCAGTCCCGTATCGACAATATCTTCTACAATCACCACTGTACGTCCCGTGATATCATCACCCAAACCAACCAGTTCTTTCACTTTACCGGTAGAAGAAGTACCTTCATACGAAGCCAGTTTTACGAAAGAAACCTCACAAGGCATAGTCAAGTGCTTCATCAGATCAGCCGTAAACATGAATGAACCATTCAACACACTTATGAAAAGCGGATTGGTTCCCGGCAAATCACGATTGATTTCATCTGCTACACGAGCCACTTCCTTCATTATTTGCTCCTCAGGAATAAAAGTCTTAAAGCGTTTATCTTTGATCTGAATTACACTCATAATATATAAGTTTATAAAATTGGGACAAAAATACGAATTATCCCTCAAACTTCTATACTTTTTTCGTACTTTTACCGACAAATAGCTATTTAGAAAAAAGATGAAAATACTTAGTTGCACTCAGCAAAAACAGGCGGACGCATATACAATCACCCAAGAAAACATACTTTCCATCAATCTGATGGAAAAAGCAGCCTCGCTGCTAACTGATGAAATTTGCCGTCGTTGGGATAAATCTCACCGAATAATCATATTTGCAGGCTCTGGAAACAACGGAGGAGATGCCGTTGCCGTAGCACGCATGCTGTTCCTGAAAAATTATACAGTAGAAGTATATCTGTTCAATATCACCGGAGTCTTGTCGGACGATTGCATGAAGAATGTACAGCGCCTGCAAGAATGCGGATTCCCTAACTATCACGAAATCAGTAACAGCTTCGACCCACCTCAGCTGACAAAAGATGACATCGTGATAGACGGACTTTTCGGTTCAGGACTGAACAAACCGTTAAGTGGTGGATTCGCATCGGTAGTGAAATACATCAATGCTTCACAAGCTACGGTTGTATCCATCGACCTGCCTTCCGGATTGATGGGAGAAGACAACTCAAACAATATCCGCCAGAACATCATACGGGCTGACCTGACATTAAGTATCCAGTTGCCGAAACTGTCTTTCCTGTTTGCCGAAAATGAAGACATCGTAGGCGAATGGAAAGTACTGGATATAGGCATCAGCAAAAACTTCATAGAAGAAGCCTCTACTCCGTACTTCATCACTGAAGCAAATGAAATACGCCAGCTGATCAAGCCTCGCAGCCGTTTCGCACATAAAGGCAATTTCGGACACGGCCTGCTGATTGCCGGCTCATACGGTATGGCAGGAGCTTCCATATTAGCTGCCCGTGCATGCCTGCGTTCGGGTATAGGCTTACTGACAGTTCATACTCCTGTCCGCAACCATGACATTGTACAGACCAGTGTACCCGAAGCAATGGTACAAAACGATGTACACGAACTCTATTTTGCCGAGCCCGTAGACTTGGATAACTTCCAGGCACTGGCTATCGGTCCGGGAATCGGTCAGGAAGAAGAAACCGCACTCGCTACATTCGACCAGCTGAAAGAATGTTTCATTCCTCTGGTTCTCGACGCTGACGCACTGAACGTATTCAGTACACACCGTAATTACCTGAACCGGATTCCGAAACGGACAATCCTGACACCGCATATCGGAGAACTGGAACGTATTATCGGAAGATGCAACAACAGTTTCGAACGTCTGACCAAAGCCAAAGAGCTTTCTGCCTATCTGCAATGTTACATTGTACTGAAAGGAGCTTACACTGTAGTTATTACCCCCGAAGGCAACTGCTACTTCAATCAGACAGGTAATCCGGGCATGGCAACAGGAGGAAGCGGTGACGTACTGACCGGTATCATCCTCGCCCTGCTGTCGCAAGGATATTCACAGGAAAACGCTTGCCGTATAGCCGTATACGTACATGGTCTGGCAGGTGATATTGCCCGCAAACGTGTAGGAGAAATCAGCCTGACAGCAGGCGATATCATTGAAGCCCTACCCGAAGCATGGAAAAACATTACAGAAACTAAATAACAAACCATTATGAACAGAACGATTATTGCATTGGGATTGTTGGCATGCTCAACACACATTGCAGCACAGGATGTAAATATATACACACCGGGCACAGACGAAGGCATCGTATACTTTCTGCCTAAAACAGCTCTGGAAGTAAATATTATAGCCACACGCATAAGCTATCAGCCGGGAGAGCTATGCCAGTATGCCAATCGTTACCTGCGCATGAACAATGTAAATCCTCAACCGGAAACATACTGGGAAATCAAACAGATTGACGTTCGCTCTATCGGAGTTCCCGATTCTACCAAAGCATATATCATCAAGCTGAAAGATAAAAGTACCTTATCAAATATTGAGCTGACAGAAAGCGGGATAGCCAAGGCTATAAATACCACTTTTCCTAAAGAATACGAACAGCAGCAAGGATACGAACTGGAGAAACCTCTTCCACATGAAAGTACACGCAAGTACATGACAGAAGAGATCCTGATGGCAGGTTCGACAGCGAAAATGGCGGAACTGACAGCTAAGGAAATTTACAATATCCGCGAAAGCAAGAATTTGATCTTGCGAGGACAAGCTGACACCATGCCTAAAGACGGAGCTTCACTCAAGCTGATAATGGACAATCTTGACAAACAGGAAAAGGCACTTACACAAATGTTCGCCGGAACAACCGATCGCGAAGACAAGGTATTTACCGTACTTGTTACTCCGGAAGACAATACAAAAGATAAAATCGTATTGCGTTTCTCACGCCTGTTAGGAGCCTTGTCTACCGACAACCTGGCTGGTGATCCTATATATATCAGCATGAACAGTACAGCTCCTATACCAGCTCAGACCGATGACAGCAAGAAGAAAAAGAAACCAGAGGGAGCTATCTATAACATTCCGGGCAAAGGAAATGTTTCTGTAAGCTACCAAGGAAAAAAATATTTCGAAAAAGACCTTCCTATTACTCAGTTTGGTTCTACAGAGGTTTTGGTAAATGAGCTTTTCAACAAGAAAATAAACACACGAGTAGTGTTTAACCCCGAAACCGGAGCAATTCTGAAAATAGATAAAGACTAACTAGCAGTCGTTATCCTGAAATAAATAAAACCGGCAGGATTCTGTTCATTCAGAAATCCTGCCGGTTTTTATTTATTTCGTCACTCAACCGCCCTGATCGTTACTTGATATTAGCTTCTTCCAGCTTATATCCAAATTTCTTGTCGGCTACCTTCAAAGCGAAAGCAATAATCAGCGACAATACTGCAATACCTGTAAATATACACATCGGTAATGTATAGTCGTACAGATTAGCTCCATTTGCCTTTCCTACCACACAATACTTATCCAATACGATACCAATCAATGTCGGTATTCCCCACAATCCGATATTCTGAATAAAGAATATCAACGCGTACGCAGTACCCAACTGGTGAGCAGGGAATATTTTAGCAACCGAAGGCCACATAGCAGAAGGTACCAGCGAGAAGGCAATACCCAGCACAATCATCAATACGATAGCAATCCAAGAGCTTGTAATGAAAGGCAACGCATATATACAGTGTACAGCAATCAGCATAGCTGCACCAAGCATCATGATAGAAGCAGCTTTTCCTCGCTTATCTACCATACCACCAAACACCGGAGTAAGGAACAAAGCTCCTAAAGCAGGAAGTCCGGCAAAGAATCCGGCAACACTTTCATCAATACCATATTTACTGATCATCAGCTCGGAAGCAAATTTCTGGAACGGGAATACGCATGAGTAAAACAATACGCAAAGCAAGGCTATCAACCAGAATCCCGGATTAGAAAGAATCTTGGCAACATCCTTGAATGAGAATTTTTCTTCCGGAGAATTATCAACTTCAGCTTCAATCTGGCGATCCAGTTTCTTATCAAGAACAGAGAAAGCAAAGAAAGCTATCAATCCACCTATCAGACAGATCAGACCCACCAGCACCGGAGTTGTAATCTCATACGCACGTGCCATCGGAATAGCAACTGCATAAGCGGCCTGCGAACCTACACGTGCCAGCGCAACCTGTACTCCCATGGCTGTTGCCATTTCTTTTCCGCGGAACCATTTGGCAATCATCTTCGTAACTGTGATACCTGCTACTTCAGCTCCTACACCAAAGACAGAATAACCAGCCGATGCAACAAACACACTTACTTTATATCCCAGAATTGTGCCTGTAGCATCTGCCATACCCGTCATAGCATAATACTCCAGTCCTGTACCCAATACCATCAGAATAGTAGCCAGCTTTCCGGTAAACCGAATACCAAAACGGTCAAGAATCAGCCCACCCCATATCAGCATCAAAAAGAAAACATTCAGGAAGCTATAAGCTCCGGTAAAAAGTCCGAACTCACTACTATCCCACTTCAAATCGGTTTCAAGCATCGTCTTCAGCGGTGCAACCACATCGTTCACATAATATGCCGCCATCATCGTGAAGGCAACAATTGCCAGCGCTCCCCAGCGAATAGCCCGGGAATCATTCAGTTTTTTAAGATTCTGTTCTTTCATCTATTTTTTATCTATTTTTTATATATTTCTTAAAAATGCGACAAAGATACGTTTTTTTTCATCGTTTCTATTTCATTTTTCAAAATATATTCTAACTTTGTAACAGAACGTAACACACATTATATAAGTAAAACGCGTGCAAGGTTCATTACAATTTTAATTTACCAACTAATAAAATCAACCATGAAAAAAACAAAACTTACGGTTCTCTGCGCCATAATGAGCGGAAGCCTATTATTTTCTTCCTGCATCGGTTCTTTCGGACTGTGGAGCAAATTGAAAGATTGGAATCAAGGACTTGGCAATAAATTTGTAAACGAAATCGTATTTTTGGCTTTCCACATCGTTCCGGTGTACGAAGTTGCTTATTTTGCCGATGTACTGGTTTTGAACTCTATTGAATTCTGGTCAGGTTCTAACCCTATAGCACAGGTAGGCACTGAAAAGACAGTACAAGGAGAAAACGGAGAATACCTGGTACGTACAAATGCCGATGGCTATACCATCATCAAGAAAGGTGAAGAAGACAAACCTTTAGATTTGGTTTACAACAAAGAAAAACGTACATGGAACGCCGTTGCCGACGGACAGACATTCGAACTGATAACCATGAATGAAGACGGCACTATTACATTTAAGCAGAAAGACGGCACTCCGATGACCGTTACTCCTGACATGATGGGTATGTCGGTTGCGAGAGCAGCTCAAAACAATTCATTATTCTTTGCAGCAAGATAACTTCCAAAAGAAGCAAAATCATAACAAAAACGCAGAACTGTCATAAAGATAAGTTCTGCGTTATTTTTAGGGCATTCAGTAAATGTCTCTAAAAATAAGATGGCATATGAAGTGATACTGGCCTATTATCTTCATATGCCATTATTATTAGCTATTTTTTTCGTATTTTCTCACATTAATTTTATCTGACAGGACATAACGCTCTGGAAGAAGTGTGATGACTTACCTCTTCTGATTCTGTGAAATAAAACCATGTCATGCTGCTTTAGCTAGTTTTGTTCCTGTATTTTTCTATCTAT
>ENA-OQJO01000126-OQJO01000126.1-human-gut-metagenome-genome-assembly--contig:-NODE-126-length-10785-cov-2.135954_pt1 | contig 10785 bp, 12 predicted proteins | sample MGYA00242613_ERZ504780 | MGnify/ENA primary metagenome ERZ504780 (study PRJEB26092, sample SAMD00036368) | human gut metagenome | host: Homo sapiens | study: EMG produced TPA metagenomics assembly of...
GTGGATCCCAGTCACGTGTTGCTGGCTGCCGCGGTCGCTGCTTTAGCCGCCTGTGCCGCCGGACTGGTCGCTGTCGTCATAACTGGTCGCTGGTGGCTGATAGCGCTTGGCGCAACCTGTCTGGTGGCGGCCTGGGGATATACCAACGGTCGGCATCCTTACGGATATCGGGGTCTGGGCGAACTTGCGGCATTCGTATTCTTCGGGTTGGTTCCAGCCCTCGGCACGCAGTATGCGCTAAGCGGGTCGATCACCGTGACGGGGGTGGCCGGTTCGGTGATCTGCGGCCTGCTGTCCGTCAGCGTCATGATGGTGAATAACCTGCGTGATCTCGAAGATGACGCCGCGCACGGTAAGCGCACGCTGATGGTGCGCATCGGCAGTGGGAAGGGCAAATGCTGGTGCATGCGTGCGCTGGGATGGGCTGCTGGTCTGACGGTGGTTTTCGCCATGCCATTATCGGTGTATGCCAAACTTCTGGATCTGCTCATAAAGCTGCCTGCGGAGGTGGATCGCGACCGTTCATGCACGGAATATGGCATATGCGGTGACTGGTCGTGGGGAAACGCCGATTGGATGAGCCTTGCGGCGTTCGTATCCATCGCAGGGTGTGTGGCGATTGCTACTCGTGCCGTCGCGGCCGTCCGGCATGACCAGTGGCGTCGGGCGTTGCCATTGTGCTCGATGACCTCGTTGGTCGCAGCCGGCGCGTTCGTGCTCAATGCCTGTCAGGCCGGTTTCATGGCGTAGCTGCATTCTGCATTTACGATTTCGTCATTGAGCACCGGCGATTGCCTGATGATGCAAACGGCATGCAACAGAATGAAAATTGTTGCATGAACGTAACCAAATAATCGTCATCGACGGTTGTGTTGGGCGTGCTAGGCGGTAGACTGGCAGGTATGACTTACAAACTAGTACTGCTCCGTCATGGACAGAGCGCATGGAATAAACCAATCAGTTCACCGGCTGGGTCGACGTCCCGCTGACCGAGCAGGGTGTCGAGGAAGCCAAGAACGGCGGTCGTCTGCTCAAGGAGAAGAATGTCCTTCCGGATATTGTCTTCACCTCGATGCTGCGTCGCGCCATCAACACCGCCAACGTGGCTCTGGATGAGGCAGATCGTCTGTGGATTCCGGTCAAGCGCAGCTGGCGTCTGAACGAGCGTCACTACGGCGCTCTGCAGGGCAAGAACAAGACCGAGATCCGTCAGGAGTACGGTGACGAGAAGTTCATGCTGTGGCGTCGTTCCTACGCCACACCGCCGCCGGAGATCGATCCGAACGACGAGTACGCGCAGAACAACGATCCGCGCTACACCGGCGATCCGGTTCCGGAAGCCGAGTGCCTGGCCGACGTGGTCAAGCGCGTTGAGCCGTACTTCAAGTCCGACATCGAGCCGGAGCTGAAGGCTGGCAAGACCGTTCTGATCGCCGCTCACGGCAACTCCCTGCGCGCCATCGTGAAGATGCTCGACAACCTCTCCGAAGAGGAGATCGCCAAGGTCAACATCCCGACCGCAATGCCGCTGCTGTACGAGCTGGACGAGAACTTCAAGCCGATCAAGCCGCGTGGCGAGTATCTGGATCCGGAAGCCGCCGCTGCTGGTGCCGCCGCTGTCGCCGCCCAGGGCCAGAAGTGAGTTTGTTGCGATTGATACGCAGGTAATCGCGTTCAATCGTACGGAACGTATATGAAAAGGTGGAAATCCACAGTATGTGGGTTTCCACCTTTTTGCGTCCGGTATCTTTGTTGGGTTATTACGTCCGTCTGCCGGATGGAATACGGAACATGGGATGTGCGGCAGACGGACGTCAATCGCAATCGGCTCAGATCACGCCGTATTCCTTAAGTAACATCGGAATATCGGTGGAATCGAGCTTCTTCAGAATCTGTTTCAACACGGTCTTTTCAATGGGGTTGAGTTTCATGTCGGTAATCGGCTTGCCGTCACGCAGCATCACCGTGGCGTTGAGCAGGTTGCGTACGTCGTAGACCGAACCCCACACTTCCGGCACGCCACGGTCCACATCGCACAGCGTGTACACCGCTTCCATGCCGGTGCGCATCGAATACTCGGTGGTGAAGATCGTGTCGCGCGGGGTTTCGGCGAACTGGCCGAGGAATGCGAAATTCACGGCACCATCAGGCACCACATCAGGGCGGTCGCCGGCGGAACGAGGCATGAAGAACGCGTCGATGTATGGCATCATCACCGGCACGGTGTTCGCATGGTTCGTGGCGAGTTCCTTGATCTTGTCGGTCGGCACGCCCATATGGTAGAGCCATTCCTCGCAGATTTCCTCGCCAGTGCATTCCTGCATCGGCTTCTTCACATAGTTGCCGGGCTTGTCGGGGAACAGACCGTACACCCATACGCTCAGCTGGTCTTTCGGCTGTTCGCGGAATTGCTGTTGACGGTTCAACGTCCAGCTCATCAGCCAGTTGGAATCCTCGACGGTTACGATGCCGCCGGTCACCACATGGCCGGTGAACGGGTCACGCTTGCAGATCTTCTGAATATACGGCGGAATTTCCATGTCAAGCGTGGTCACGGTGGCGCTCATCCACTTCGAATGCTCCGGATCGCCGCAGAACACGTCCGGGTGACCGAAACTCGGGTCTTGCTTGGCAATGCGACGCCACATGTCCCAGCCGCCGCCGGGCTTGATTTCCGGAGCCCATGCGGCCGCTTCGGTTTGCGAGCCCATGGTCGAGTTTTCCACGCAGCCACCATTGGTGATGAACACCAAGTCGTTTTCGCCCAAATCAATGCTTCGCGCGGTGCCATCCGCTTCGGTCAGGTCGATGCGCGTAGCCATTTTCTTGGTTGGCGAACTGTACGGATTGCGTACGAACACGCCGGATTCAGCCTGCTTCTTCAAAATCGTGTCTTGACCGGTGCCGGTATGCGAACGTACCGGTCCCATGCCTCCGCCAATCTTGAAATCGACATTCTCCACTTTCGCGTTGTAGTGGAACTGCACGCCGAATCCTTCCAAATATGTGAGCATCGGAAGAATCATCGACTCATACTGGTTGTAGCGGGTGAAACGCAACGCACTGAAGTCCGGCAATCCGCCAATATGATGAATATATCGACGGATATACAGCTTCATTTCCAACGCACTATGCCAATTTTCAAAGGCGAACATGGTGCGCCAGTACATCCAGAAATTCGAATTGAAGACTTCATCGTCGAAATAATCGGAAATTTTCTTGCCGTACAGTTCCTCGTTCGGCGTGAAGAACAATTTCATGATCTCCATCGAGGCTTTGTCTGACAGATTGAATTTGCCGTTCGTGCCTGCGTCGACGCCGCGGGCTTTTTGTGGAGCGGCAGAGTGAGAAGTTGGGATCTTCCTTGTTCAGCCAGTAATACTCGTCAAGTACGGAAACGCCTTCCGTTTCAATGGATGGAATGGAACGGAACATGTCCCACATCACTTCGAAGTGGTTGTCCATTTCGCGGCCGCCGCGCATTACGTAGCCGACGCCGGGAATGTTCGCGCCATCGCAGGCGCCTCCTGGAACCGCGTCCTTTTCGAATACGTGAATGTGGTTGCCAGGCATTTGCGCGTCTCGTACCAGATAGCATGCTGCGGTGAGCGCGGCCAAGCCGGTGCCGATGATGTACGCGTTTTTGTCGTCCACGCCTTCGGGCTTCTTCGGTCGGGCGAATGCTTCGTAATTGCCGTTGGAATAATACATGACTGCCTCCTTTGGATGTCACTGCACATATTGTGCCGTGACATTACGTAAAAGTATATGGGCAAAAAATAGACAGATTGTTTAATTTTTCTTACGGCTTGACGAAAGTGAAATAATGCGGGAGATAGTGCTTGACGATTCGTGCTGAAAGATTGCAAAAACAAAACAAGAAGGCGGCTTCAGTGGGGAACGGAAGCCGCCTTCTCAAAAAGAAGATGAAAAAGAAGATCGCAAGAAAAAATCAGGCGATGTCGGTGTCTTCGTCGCGGGTTGGCTCCTTGGACGGGTCGAAACCGGAGACGATGTACACCACGCGGCGAGCCGCGGACACGGCGTGATCGCCAAGACGCTCCATGAAGCGGCCGATCAGCACCACGTCGATGAGCTGCTGGTTGGTGCCGGACCAATCCGCGGACTGAGCCAGTTCAAAGGTCTTCTTGTGCAGTTCGTCGAGCTTGTCGTCGTTGATGATGATCTGTTCGGCGGTCTTGGTGTCGCGGTCAGACAGCATGGCCACGGTCTGGTCGGCGACGTCGTTCAGGAACGCCTGCATTTCGGCGAACAGCGGTTGGGCTTCGGCCGGCAGCGGGGAAGCCGGGTAGGTGCGGCGGGCGGCTTCGGCGATGTGACGGGCCAGATCGCCCATACGTTCGAAGGTGGTGGCCAAACGCATGGTGGAAACAACCACGCGCAGATCGGTGGCAACCGGGTTCTGCTTGGCCAGCAGCTTCACGCACTGGTCGACAACGCTGGCTTCGAGGGCATCGATTTCGATGTCGCCGTCGATAACGGCCTGGGCGGCTTCAAGATTCTGGTTCAGCAGCGCGTCGCCGGCACCGTTGATCGCCTTGCGCACGCCTTTGACCATGTGGTCGAGATCATCGGCAACAGCCTTGAGCTCCTCGTTGAAAATAACGCGCATGTGACTTGCCTTTCAATGCTTCATATATATCTGGGTTCGATATAACCTCTCACAAGTCTATTAGACAAACGCCATATTCGTAACCACTGCTCGTGTTGTTCCGTCAAAGTTCACCAACGCGTTCACCTTGTGTTCACGAACGAGCGGTGGTGTCGCGAGTTGGGGGAGCCTCAAGAGTGTGCAACAATGAAACCATGGTTGAATCTTTGGGTTCGTGGTGGCGTTCGCTGACGCACCGCAACGACGATGATGAGCATGATGCCGATGACGACACATTGGATGATGCCACCAATGCGTTGCTTTCCATGCTGCCGTTGGCATCCGTCGTAGTTGACGAGCATGACGAAGTGATTCGCGCGCACCCGTCGGCGTATGCGCTTGGCGTGGTGCGCGATGATGCCATCGCGGAAGAGACCGTGCTTCGCGCAGTGCATGAGGTGCGTTCCTGTGGCGGCAACAAACAGTTTGATTTGACCACCACCACCCAATATGTCGCCCAGCAAGTGCCGAAGGCAGGCAAACCAACCACACGTGAAATCGCGCGCCAGGCACTGATAGGGCAGTCAAAACCCAATACTTCCGGCGCAACCGTTTCCCGACCCAACTGGCTGAAAATCATCGTCGGCAAACTCAATGAGAATCTCATGGTTGTGCTCATCAGCGATGTGAGCGAAAAGCGTACGATTCTCGGCAGGTGCGCGATTCGTTCATCACCAACGTTTCCGAACAATTGCTTGAGCCGACGCAATCATTGGAACAGCTGGCAGACATTGTGGAACGGGGCGGTGCCAGCCAACAGGACGTCGAACGCAACGCCACGCAGCTGCGTCAATCCTGTTCCCGTCTTGAGCATATGATTTCCGATCTGCTGCTGCTGATCAAAGCGCAGGAGCCAATCCTGCCGACCGCCGACAATCGCATCAACGTGATGGAACAGGTACAAGCCGTGGTGCAGGCGCATCTCGATATGGCTGCGCAACGCGGCATCACCATCGAGACCGGCGGTGACGAATCGCTATGCATCAATGGCGAAGCCGATCAGATTCAGGCGGCGCTCGACAAAATTGATTAGAAAACGCGATTACGTATTACAAAAGACGGTTCTACGGTGAATGTCGTCGACCAAAGCCAATGAGGAGCATACGGAAGCGGTAATCAGTGTTCTCGATCGAGGCAAAGGCATCGCCATCGGCGAACAGAACCGTTATTTTGAACGGTTCTATCGCGGCAGCAATCAGAATGAGCATTCCGGTGACGGCATTGGCTTGGGACTTGCGATTGTCAAGCATGTTGCGTTGACCCACCATGGTTCCGCGTCGGTGTGGAGCAGCCCGGGGCAGGGAAGCACGTTCGCCTTGGTGCTGCCGTTGGTGGGGAATGATGTAAGACATTCGGCAGATGTTGCAAATATCTCAAATGGAGATAATGCGATGCCCGTCTCGCTTTCGATAAGGCAAGACGGGCATCATTTTTTTGAGGATTTTTCGGGGGTATATTGCCGATTACTCGCCAAGACGGCGATAATCCCAACGGTCGAAATGCTCCCAAACCAGCATGAGCACGCCGATGACCGTACCCGCTTCGCAGACGGTTTGCGCGCGTTCCGCGTCGATGCCGAATGCGATAAGTACGATGCAGACCACCAAAGCGATGGCCCATAGCGCGGTGCCAAACATGAATACCTTGCGTAGGTCGACGCGCACCGGTTTCGGCGAAGGTTTCCTCACGCTGGGATCAATAATCGGAGCAATCTTCATATCGCCACACCTTACCTTGCATCAGAGATGTTCCACCACGTAGTCGATACAGCGGGTGAGCGCATCCACATCGCTGGGTTCCACGGACGGGAACACGCCGATGCGAAGCTGGTTTCGGCCGAGCTTACGGTATCCGTTGGTGTCCACAATGCCGTTTTCGCGCAATGCCGCCACCACTTGGGATGCATTGATGCCATCGTTGATATCGATGGTGACCACGGCGTTGGAGCGCGCGTTCCTGTCGTTTACGAACGGGGAGGCGTAATCGGACTTCTCCGCCCACTGGTACAGCAGGGACGCAGACCTTGCGCAGCGGGCCGAAGCCCAGGCGAGCCCACCGTTGTCGTTGAGCCAACGAACCTGGTTTTCCAGCATGATCAGCGTTGCCACTGCCGGCGTGTTGAGCGTCTGATCCTTGCGGGAATTCTCGATGGCCGAAGTCAGGGAAAGGAACGGAGGAATCCAGCGGCGTGCGCCCGGAAGATCCACGCTTTTGGCGATGCCGTAGGCGCGTTCGATTGCAGCGGGGGAGAGTACGGCAATCCATAGTCCGCCATCGGATCCGAAAGCTTTTTGCGGCGAGAAATAGTAGGCGTCGGTCTGGCTGATGTCGACCGGCAGCGCGCCGGCGCCACTGGTGGCGTCGATCAGCGTGAGCGCACCCTGCTCCTTGGTGCCTGCGATGCGTTTGATCGGTGCGGCAACGCCGGTGGAAGTCTCATTGTGGGCCCAGCAATAAGTGTCCACGTATTCCGTGAGCTCAGGCAGGCGATATGTTCCCGGCTCTCCTGCGAAAATCTCCGGCTCCTCAAGGAACGGTGCGGATTGCGCTGACTTGGCGAACTTCGAGCTGAATGAGCCGTACGTGCCGAATGCGGCCTTGCGGGTGATCAGCGAGGCGCAGGCGATATCCCAGAACGCGCTGGCTCCGCCGTTGCCCAGCACCACTTCGTAGCCATCGGGAATCTGGAAGAATTCGGACAGTCCTTCGCGGATTGAGCCGACCACCTGCTTGATGGGGGTCTGTCGATGGGAGGTTCCCAGAAGATTACGGGCTCCCTTATCGAGCGCTTGGATTTGCTCCGGGCGGATTTTGGTCGGCCCTGAGCCGAAACGTCCGTCTTCCGGAAGCACGTTGGAAGGAATGGTCACAGTGTTCGTCATGACAACCTAGGGTAGTCAGATGGTCGGATTGTGCGTGGTGATGACCGCTTTTCGGAACCATGACGTGGCGATGATGACTGCGATATCCCGGTGTCGGTGTAGCCTGAGCTTCCGTGACGGTTCTGTAACCACGCGGTCATAAGCCTGCTGTGGTTGAAGTAATCCGCAAGGAGTGTTGATATATGAGGCATGCGGCGCATAAAGCTGCCAAGGTTTCGAATGAGCGTTTCAGCGTTGCCAAGGCGCTGTTCACCTCGAGCCGCGGTTCCCACACCGCCAAGGCCGTTCGTATGGTCCAGCTGGCAAATGGTGGGGGTGCCGTTGTAGGTCTTGAGCCTGCGGTTGCCGAAAAGCTGAATGAAGTGGCTCCGATGAGCCGCCGCGCCATGCGTGAAGCCGCTCGTGCGGCCGGTCGTCGCTCCGCATTCATGGCTTCCGCATCGCTGGCTGCGTTGGTTGGCACTGCGGCCACTGCCATGGCGGTCGGCCAGCAGAATGCGTCTGAAATGACTTTTGCCGACAATGCCACCACTACCACGCAGATGAAGCGTGTCTCCGACGATGCGGCATCCCGTTCCGAGTCCCGTAGCGGTCTAGACGCTCTGGCCTCCACCAGCAATAGCGGTGATTGGCAGCTTGGCGAAACCAGTTCCTCCATGGACACGAATCTTCTGTCAAAGTCCATTGCCGACAATCCCAATGTCGCCGTTCTCATGGATCAGGACGCCGGTCTTCTTCCTTCGGGCTTCAATCCGAACCACGGCACCGGTGATACCGGCAATGACTATCCATACGGTCAGTGCACATGGTGGGCGTATACCCGTCGTGCACAGCTTGGCCTGCCTGCCGGAAGCCATTTTGGTGATGCGCGGAGTTGGGGTGATTCCGCTCGCGCTCTCGGCTATTGGGTTGACAATACGGCACGTCACGTTGGCGATATTGTGGTATTCGCTCCAGGCCAAATGGGCGCGGACAGCTATTACGGGCATGTCGCGATTGTCGAAGGAGTGAATGCCGACGGTTCGATTAAGATTTCGGAATCCAACGTCAAGGGTCTTGGCGTGATTTCCGATCGTACGTTCACTGCGCAGGAAGCTTCGCAGTTGACATATATCCATTACTGATTTCTCTGTTTTCGTTAATCTGCGCTTGCCGTCACTTTTTTGGCATAGCGTGATTGCGTCGGCGTGTCGCGTGATATGACACTGTTCTGGTTATCTTGCTGTTCTGCTGCGGGGGAACGTGTATGGTAGCTTCAGACACGATGAATATCGCTAAACGTTTCACGAGCATCTTCGCCGTTGTTGCTGTATCTGCCTTGTTGGGTGCGGCGGTTCCCGCCGCAAGCGCAGGCGGTGCTATGGCTGATACCACGGTAACCGCTACACGTTCTTTCCCGAAGACCACCGCGGCCAAGCGTGATTTTCTCGCCGAGCACACATCCACGGATGTTGAATCTAACGCCGATTGGGGTGGCATCGAAAGCTTGGATGTTCCCCCAGACCCGAGTCTCAGGCGGAAAAGGCCAGAAGGCTCAGGAGCAGGCTGAGGCCGAAGCTCAAGCACAGGCGGCCCAAGCTCAGGCACAGGCTGAATCTCAGGCTGCCAGTCGTTCTTCCGATCGTGCTTCCATCAGCGTTCCTACGGCTCCCGCGAGGTGCCACTGGGCAGGCTCTGGCCGACTACGCTCTGCAGTTCCAAGGTTATCCTTACGTGGCCGGAGGCAATACTCCGTCCGGCTGGGATTGCTCTGGTTTCGTACAGTGGGTGTTCGCCCAGTTCGGGGTAAGCCTGCCGCATTATTCTGGTGCCCAGATGAGCGTTGGGACGGCAGTTGGAAGCATTGCCGAAGCAGCTCCTGGGGATATCATCGTCAATGCTCAGCATGCCGCGATCTATATTGGCAACGGCATGGTGATCAACGCGCTGAATCCGGCTCAGGGAACGCAGGTCACTTCGCTGGCCGTGTTCTCAGGTGGCTATGCGATTCGTCGTGTGCTCTGAGTGAACATACGGTTTGATTTTTTAAGGTCGTATCCTTTCGGGGATACGCCTTTTTGTATGGAAAAGACCGAGTCGTTACTGACAAAACCGCATGTCGCGCGGTATGGTGGAGCCTAGAGGCGACGCATGGTCGCGTTGCCGAGGTGATTCAAGGAGGTCGTCCATGATTAACGACAAGGCAATCCTCGTTGGTGTTGATGGATCCCACGCCAGCTATAAGGCCACTTGGTGGGCTGCGAACTATGCGAAGCATGCGGGACTGACGCTGCAGATCGTATGCGCATACTCGTTGCCGAGCTATGCCGCTGTTTCCTTCGACGCGACATACACCGCCATGGGGGATGACAATGCGGCCCATAGCGACGCGCAGGAGATTCTTTCGAAGGCCAAGGCCATCGCCGACGAGCAGGGTGTTGAGGCTACCACGCTTATTGTTACGGGCGATCCGGCTTCCGTATTCGTGGAACTGTCTCGTAACTACAATCTCATCGTCATCGGCAATCGCGGCAAAGGCGGTCTGGCGGAACGTCTGCTGGGCACGACCAGCTCCAGTCTGCCGGCGTATGCATACTGCCCGATCGTGGTTGTGCCGTACACCGACGATGACGGCAATCTGATGCACTTGAACAACACCATCACCAAGGTGGCCGTCGGCTCCGACGAATCCAAGTGGGGTTTGAAGGCGCTGGAGATCGCGGCGAATTTCGCCGCCGCATGGGATGCCGAGCTGGATGTTATTTCCGCGGTGCCGAACATGAAGGGTTCCGACGACGAAGGTGTGATGGCCTCGTTCAAGGATGATCTGGAAGTGCGTATCAAGCCGCTTGAGGAAGCCCATCCGGATTTGAAGATCAACAAGCAGATCGTGCCTGGCCCGGCGGTTGGCGCGCTGACCAAGGCCAGCTATGATCACGACGTCGTCGTGGTCGGTTCCCGTGGTCGCGGCGGCTTCACTGGCCTGCTGCTCGGCTCCACCAGCCAGGGCTTGCTGCAGCACGCGGTCGGCCCGGTGTATGTGGTGCCCCGCAAGTATGTCGAGGCTGCGGAAACCCGTCTTGACACGGTTCCGAGCTCGCCGGCGGAAGTCAAGCCGAAGGCTCTTGACGATATCAAGGGTGTCGAGGAGGTGCCGGTTTCCAAGGCCGAGCCGGATGTGGTCGAAGCCATCGAAACCAAGATCGATCCCGATCGTCAGTAAATTCAACAGGTACATATAAAAAAGGCATG
>ENA-OQJO01000127-OQJO01000127.1-human-gut-metagenome-genome-assembly--contig:-NODE-127-length-10777-cov-2.223662_pt1 | contig 10777 bp, 10 predicted proteins | sample MGYA00242613_ERZ504780 | MGnify/ENA primary metagenome ERZ504780 (study PRJEB26092, sample SAMD00036368) | human gut metagenome | host: Homo sapiens | study: EMG produced TPA metagenomics assembly of...
GATCCAGCAGCTCAATGCAAGGCTTGAAGAGGCTCAGGAGCAGGTCGCCCAAGCTCAGCAGCTCACGCAGCAGCATGCGGCACAGTCCCAGCAGCAGGATGAGCGTGCCCAGCAGCAGGCCGCGCAGATTCAGCAGCTTGCACAGCAGCTGCAGGAATCGCAGCAGCGTGAAGCCCAGCTGCGCGAGCAGGTCGCCAAGGTCGAACCGAGTACCGAAACCGGAAGCCTGCAGAAGATTGCAGGAGCCGCAGCCAGCGCCAACACGGAGCCGGAGCGTGCCACCGCCATGCTGACCCTGGCTATGCAGCTGCACGACCAGTACGTCGACAAGGGCAAAGCCAAGGCTAAGGAAATCACCGACGAGTCCCAGCGTAGGTACGATGAGCTCATCGGCAATGCTAACGATTACTCCAACCGCACTCGCATCGAAGCCGACAACTACTCCGAAGGCACCCGTTCCGAAGCCGATCAGTATTCGGCTGACACTCGTGCCAAGGCTGATGGCTACCTGAACCAGAAGACTCAGGAAGGCGACGCCTATCTGACCAAGCGTGCTCAGGAAGGCGATGACTATCTGGCGCAGCGCACTCAGGAAGGTAATGCTTACTTGGATCAGAAGACTCAGGAAGGCGACGCCTACCTTGCTCAGAAGACGCAGGAGGGTGATACCTACTTGGATCAGAAGACTCAGGAAGGCGACGCCTATCTTGCTCAGAAGACGCAGGAGGGTGATACCTACTTGGATCAGAAGACTCAGGAAGGCGACGCCTACCTTGCTCAGAAGACCCAGGATGGTGATACCTACTTCTCCACGAAGCACAACGAAGCCGACGAATACGAGTCCGAAGTGCAGAAGCGCGCCTTCGACTACGATTCGAAGACCCGTACCGCAGCCGACGACTACGCCCAGCAGGTCCGCGACAATCTCGAAGCGCAGACCAAGGTCATCGAAGGCAACATTCAGGGCCTCAAGCAGTTCGAAACCGAATACCGTGCACGACTCACCGACTTCCTCGGCCAGCTCGTCAACCAGGTGTCCGATACGAACAACTACGACCAGGACCCTCAGGACAACAACGACTGAGATTAGCCTGTGTCTGACATCATGAAGAATGATCAAAGACGGCTGCGCGACCGCGTGGCCGTCTTTGCGTGTATCGCAATCGCGGCGATCGCGATTGACCAGCTCACCAAGATGTGGGCTTTGTCCGCATTGGCCGATGGCCGTACCATACGCGTGATTCCCGGCCTGCTTTCGTTGACATTGGTGCGTAATCCAGGCGCCTCGCTCGGCATGGGCTCCGGCATGACGTGGCTGATTTCCCTGCTGGCGATGGCGGCCTGCGTGGCGTTGGTCGTACTTGCCGTCCGCACCATTTCCATGAAATGGACGGTGGTGTTCGCTCTTGCTTTCGCAGGAGCATTGGGCAATCTCATCGATCGTGTGATGTATGCCGAAGGTTTCCTTAATGGCAAGGTCGTCGATTTCCTCAATTACGGATGGTCGGTCGGCAATGTTGCGGATATTTTCCTGATGGTGGCGGGCGTCGCCGCCGTCGTACTGCTGTTTGTCGGAGAGCCCTTCAGCCAGAAGGATCTTGACGAACAGGCCGCAGAACAGACGAAACAGACGACCGGAGACCAGAACGCATGAGCCGTCTTGTTCCCGCACCCGACGCGCTTGTCGGCAAACGATTCGATGTGGCCGTGGCCAAGATGCTTGGTATCTCCCGAGCCAAGGCCGCGGAACTCATCGAAAGTGGACAGGCGCGCGTGCTTGGTCGTGACATTTCCAAATCATCGACTCTGCAATCAGGCGAAACCGTCGAATTCGATATTGTCGAGGAACGGACCGAGCCTGAACCGATCGCACGAGATATGGCAGTGGTCTACGAAGACGATGACGTCATAGTGGTCGACAAGCCAGTGGGTGTGGCTGCTCACGCTTCCGTCGGTTGGACCGGTCCGACGGTGCTCGGCAGTCTGCTTGACAGGGGAGTGCACATCACCTCCTACGGCGCCGCGGGACGTCAGGGTATCGTATCCCGCCTCGACGTGGGCACATCCGGATTGATGCTCGTGTGCAAATCTGACCTCGCCTACGTGGAAATGCGCAGGCAGTTCGCCGAACATGAAGTCGTCAAAACCTATCATGCGCTCGTGCAAGGCAATCTCAAGGAAACAAGGCCACGATCGAAGCGCCGATCGGACGTGCCAAAGTCTCCGATTTTCGTTTTTGCGTTACGCCCGCCGGCAAAGAAGCCATCACCCATTGGGATGTGATGGAACGTTTCGGTGAGGCGACGCTGGTTTCCGTGAATCTGGAAACCGGTCGAACCCATCAGATCCGCGTGCATTTCTCGTCCATCGGGCATCCGCTTGCGGGAGACGCCATGTACGGTGCCAATCCGCAGTTGGGTGAGGCATTGGGATTGGAACGGCAGTGGCTGCACGCCAAGCAACTTGAATTCCGCCATCCGCGAACCCATGTGTGGACCACGGTGAAATCGCATTATCCAGCTGATTTGCAGCATGCGCTCGACGTGATGCGCGGCAGGCACGACACACAAGACAAGCCTGAAGTGTGATCGCACGTCACCAATCACCGGTAGATTGGAACGTATGGCTACTTTCCGGAAATTTCGTGCAACTGCATAATCACACGCATTATTCACTGCTTGACGGGGCGTCAAAGATTCCGGATCTGGTCAAGCGCGCCAAAGAACTCAACATGCCGGCCGTCGGCATCACCGATCACGGCAACATGCATGGCGCATACGAAATGTGGAGCACTGCGGTCAAGGAAGGCGTCAAACCGATTATCGGCATTGAAGCGTATGTGACGCCGGAAACCGCACGCCAAGATCAAACCCGCGTCAGCTGGGATACCAACTGGAATCCCGATATCGATCCGCAACATCGCAGGCGCAACCCCAACGACGTATCCGGCGGTGGCCTGATCACCCACCTTACGATGTGGGCGGAAACCGATGAGGGCCTTGTCAATCTGATGAAGGCGTCCACTGACGCGAATCTCGAGGGACGTGTCATGCGATACCCTCGAATGGATAAGGAAATCCTTGCCAAATATTCGAAAGGCATTATCGCATCTTCCGGATGCCCGTCGGGCATCATCCAAACGCGACTGCTGCTCGGCCAATTCGACGAGGCATTACGTGCGGCAGGCGAATTGCAGGATATTTTCGGACGTGACAATTTCTATATCGAATTCATGGACCACGGTCTGAAAATCGAAAAACAGGTGACCGACGGTCTGCTGGACATTGCGAAAAAACTGAACGCGCCGCTGCTCGCCACCAACGATTCCCATTACGTGCGCGCCGAAGACGCCGGCTCTCAGGATGCCATGCTGTGCATCAATTCGGGATCCACGCTTGACGAGCCGGGACGATTCAAATTTGACGGCACCGGCTACTATCTGAAATCCGCCGAAGAAATGCGTGAGCTGTTCAAAGACATTCCCGAAGCATGCGACAATACGTTGGAAATCGCCGAACGCTGCAATGTCATGTTCGACGATCATGAAGATGGCGCGTTCATGCCCCAATTCGACTGCCCGGAAGGTTGGGATGAGACGTCGCTGTTCCTGAAAAAAGTCGAGGAAGGCTTGGAACGGCGTTATGACGGGCATCCGCCGATCGAAGTGCTCAAGCAGGCCGATTACGAATGCGGTGTGATCTGTCAGATGCAGTTCTGCGGATACTTCCTTGTGGTGGCCGACTACATCAACTGGGCCAAATCGCATGGTGTGATGGTCGGGCCTGGCCGTGGCTCCGCGGCAGGCGCCATGGTGGCGTATGCCATGGGCATCACCGAACTCGATCCAATCAAGCACGGCTTGATCTTCGAACGATTCCTTAACCCGGAACGTGTGTCGCTGCCTGATATCGACGTCGATTTCGATCCGGACGGCCGCGGTCGCGTGCTTGACTATGTCGGAGACAAGTACGGGCGAGACAAGGTCGCGCAATGCGTGATCTACGGCACCATCAAAACCAAACAGGCGCTGAAGGATTCCGCACGAATCATGGGCTACGAATTCTCCATGGGCGAGCGCATCACCAAGGCGTTGCCGCCGGCGCAGACGGGTGGCAAGGATATTCCGCTGCATGATATTTTCGAGCCGAGTTCGAAGCGTTATGCGGAGGCCCGCGAATTCCGTGAGCTTTATGATTCCGATCCGGATGTGAAGCGCGTCACGGATGAGGCGATGGGTATCGAAGGCTTGATCCGTCAGACCGGTGTGCATGCGTGCGCCACGATCATGGGTAGCGAGCCGATTTCGAATACGTCGCCGCTGCTGGAACGTACCGATGGTACGGTTACGACCACGTTGGAGTATCATACGTGTGAAACGCTTGGTTTAGTCAAGATGGACTTCCTTGGTCTTTCCAACTTGACGGTTATTCGCGACACGTTGAACAATATCGAGGCGAATGGCAAGACGCGTATCGACCATACGAAGATTCCATTGGACGATCGTGCCACGTACGATCTGTTGTCGCGAGGTGACACGCTTGGCGTGTTCCAGTTGGATTCTGATGGTATGCGTTCGTTGCTGAAAACGTTGAAGCCGAATAACTTCAACGATATTTCCGCATTGATCGCGTTGTATCGTCCTGGTCCGATGGATATGGATTCGCATACGAATTATGCGAAGCGTAAGAATGGTTTGCAGAAGATCACGCCGATTCATCCTGAAGTGGCCGAGCCGTTGAAGGAAGTGCTTGACGAAACGTATGGTCTGATCGTGTATCAGGAGCAGGTGCAGTCGGCCGCGCGTATTCTGGCGGGTTATTCGTTGGGCAAGGCAGACGTGTTGCGTCGAGCAATGGGCAAGAAGAAGCCCGAGGTGCTGGCCAAGGAGAAGGTGCCGTTCTTCGCGGGCATGAAGGAGCATGGGGTACTCCCAGGAGGCGGCGCAGGCCGTGTGGGATATTCTTGTGCCGTTCTCGGGCTATGCGTTCAACAAGGCGCATTCGGCCGCATACGGTTTGATTTCATATTGGACTGCATATCTGAAAACGCATTATCCGGTGGAATTCATGGCCGCGTTGCTGCAGGGCGCGAGTACGAACAAAGACAAGACCGCGTTGTATTTGGGCGAGGCTCGTCGCATGGGCATCCAGGTGTTGTCTCCTGACGTGAACGAGTCGGTGTACGAGTATTCCGCTGTCGGCGATGTGGTGCGTTTCGGTCTTGGCGCCATCCGTAACGTTGGCAAGGCTGCGGTTGACGCGATTGTCAAGGAACGTGAGAACGATCATGGCAAGTATGTGAATTTCCCTGATTTCATCAAGCGTGTGCCGATGGAGGCGTTGAATCGTCGATTGGTTGAATCGTTGATTAAGGCCGGTGCGTTTGATTCGATCGATCCGAACCGTCGTGCCTTGTTTACGATTCATGAGGCTGCGATTAATTCGGTGGTCGGTTTGAAACGCAAGCAGGCCGAAGGCCAGTTTGATTTGTTCTCCGATTTGGAAGATGCCGGCGAAGACGATGCGGGCATGGGCGATGCCATGGTGAATGTGCCCGATGTGGAGGAGTGGGATAAGAAAACCAAGCTGAATTTCGAACGTGAAATGCTTGGCTTGTATGTGTCCGACCATCCGTTGAGCGGTATGCAGTCGATTCTGGTGTCGTTGCGTGAAATGTCGATCGCGCATCTGATCGATCGCGCGGCGAATATGCCGGACGGCCAGCAGGTGACGGTGGCGGGTTTGATCACGAACGTGGACCGTCGTATGTCGAAGAAGGGCAATCCTTGGGCGATTGTGACCATCGAGGATTTGGAAAGCTCCATCCAGTGCATGTTCTTCGGCAAAGTGTATGAGGCCGCCGCTCCCGAACTGGCGGTCGACACGGTGGTGCAGATTCGCGGACAGGTTGAGAAACGCGATGAGACGGTAAGCATGCGTGCCACGGAATTCAACGTGCCGACGTTGGAAGCGCAGGATGAGAAGCCGGTGACGATTATGCTGCCGCCAATCGCGCTTGACCAATCGCATGTGCAGCAGTTGGGGCAGATTCTTTCAAATCATCCTGGACCCTGCGAAGTGAAGCTCGCCTTGATGGACGATAAGGGCAACGCCAAGGTACTGACGTTCGGCGACCGTTTCCGCGTACGCCGCGACACGAGTCTGTTCGCCGAAATCAAAATCCTTTTCGGTCCCAGTTCTCTGCCTTTGGGCTGACCGGTCGTGGGGATGATGCCGAAAGTTCAGCCGAATATCTCACTATGCGGCTGAACTTGAGACGCGCGGGCGTTCTCGTGACATCACGTTGTTACCATGGGGCGTTATGAGCGAAGAAAACTATATGCGAATCATTGACCTGCGCGGCAAGAAGCTGACCCGAGCTGAAATGCTGGAGGCTATGCCTCGCGCCGAGATGGGCACCAACGAGGCCACCGATCTCGTGCAGCCCATCCTTGACGATGTGAAGGCCCGCGGTGCTGCGGCCCTGCGTGACTTCGCGGAGAAATTCGACCATATTCGTCCGGAGAACCTGCGCGTGCCGGTGGAAGCCATGAAGACCGCCGTCGACGAGTTGGATCCGGAAGTGCGTGCCGCCATCGAAGAATCCGTGCGCCGCTCCCGCGCCGTGTCCGCTTCCCAGGTGCCGGCGCCGTTCCACACCGATCTGGCTGAAGGCGCGCGCGTTTCCGAGCGTTGGATTCCGGTGCAGCGTGTCGGCCTGTATGTGCCGGGTGGCAAGGCCGTCTACCCGAGCTCCGTCATCATGAACGTGGTGCCGGCGCAGGCCGCAGGCGTCGAATCGCTGGCCATCGCCACCCCGCCGAGCCGCAGCAACTCCGACGGCCTGCCGGACAAGACCATCCTCGCCACCTGCGCCATCCTCGGCGTGGACGAGGTGTACGCGGTCGGCGGCGCTCAGGCCATCGCCATGTTCGCTTACGGCGCCAAGGGCTCCGAACCGCAGGACGGCGAGATTCTGTGCGATCCGGTGGACAAGATCACCGGCCCGGGCAACATCTTCGTCGCCACCGCCAAGCGCATGGTCTCCGGCATCGTCGGCATCGACGCCGTGGCAGGACCGACCGAAATCGCCATCATCGCAGACAAGGGTGCCAACCCGAGCTGGCTGGCCGCCGATCTGATCGGTCAGGCCGAGCATGACGAACTCGCCGGTTCCGTGCTCATCACCGACAGCGAAGAGATTGCCGAACAGGTGCAGGAGAACCTCAAGTACCGTGTGCCGCGCACCGAGCACTCCGAGCGTGTGAACACGTCGCTACGCGGACGCCAGTCCGGCATCATCCTCACCGATGGCATCGAGCAGTCCATTGACGCGGCCAATGCGTATGCCGCCGAACACCTTGAGGTCCAGACCGCCGACCCGGATGCCGTGATCGCCAAGATTCGCAACGCCGGTGCCATCTTCCGTGGCCCGTACTCTCCGGTGCCGGCGTGGGCGACTACATGTCCGGCTCCAACCACGTGCTGCCGACTTCCGGCACTGCACGCTTCGCCTCCGGTCTGGGCGTGCACACCTTCATGAAGCCGGTCGAAGTCATCGAATACGACGAGCAGGGATTGAAGACCCTCGCTGCTCGTGTGAACGCCTTCGCCGTTTCCGAAGATCTGCCGGCACACGGTGAAAGCGTGCTGAGCCGTTTCATCGACGATCCGTACAACAAGGAAACCATCAAGGAACAGGAAGAGCAGGCAGGCCTTCGATGAGTGAGACTTCCAGCAACGCCATTCCGGCATATCTTCCGCTGCGCAACGATCTGATCGGTGAGGAGCCGTACGGTGCGCCGCAATTGGACGTGCCGGTATGCCTCAACGTCAACGAGAATCCGTATGCGCCGGAACCGGCAGTGGTCGAAACCATCGCGCAGCGAGTCAAGGAAATCGCTCTGACGCTCAACCGTTACCCGGATCGTGAGCATATCGCGTTGCGTCAGGCATTCTGCGACTATCTCGAACGCGAGTCCGGCGTCAAGCTGGAAGTCGACCAGTTGTGGGGTGCCAACGGATCCAACGAGATCATGCTGCAGCTGTTCCAAGCTTTCGGCGTCCAGGACGCATTGCGCTCGGCTGCGATCCGACGTATTCGATGTATCCGGAATACGCCCGCGACACGTTCACCACATGGAAGCTTGCGCACCGCAACGAGGATTTCTCGCTGAACGTCGACGCCACCATCAAGGCCATCGAAGACGTCAAGCCGGCCATGATCGTGCTCACCAGCCCGAACAATCCGACCGGCACCCCGCTCAAGCCGGAAGATCTGAAGCGCGTGCTCGAAGCCGCCCGTACCGCCGAAGTGGCAGGCGCCGCCGAAGGCGTGCATCCGGTGGTCGTGGTGGACGAAGCCTACATCGAATTCCGTGATCCGGGTACGCCCACCGCGCTCGAACTCATCGGCGAGTATGAGAATCTCGCCGTGAGCCGAACCATGAGCAAGGCGTTCGCCTTCGCAGGCGCGCGAGTCGGCTATCTGGCCGCCAACAAGGGCATTATCGACTGTGTGCGCATCGTGCGTATGCCGTACCACCTGTCGGCCGTCACCCAGGCAGCCGCGCTTGCCGCGTTCGAACATACCGACGAACAGCTCAGCCGTGTGGCGCATCTGCGTGACACCCGCAATCAGACCGCGGCATGGCTCAAGGAACAAACCTACAAGGGCCAGCCGCTCGAAGTGGCCGAGACGCAGTCCAACTTCATTCTGTTCGGCGGTCATTTCGACGATCGCGACCGCATCTTCGACGAACTGCTCAAGCGTGGTGTGCTCATCCGCACCGTCGGCCCTGACGGCTGGATGCGCGTATGCATGGGCACCGACGAGGAAATGGCGCGTTTCCGTGAAGCCTTGGTCGAAGTGTTGCGTATTGTGGAACAAGACTGAGCACATACGGGACTGAACCAACACAGCAGGACCGAACATTTTCCAAAAGGAGTCGCAACATGGCGCGTACCGCAACCATCGTTCGTGAAACCAGCGAATCCAAGGTCGAACTGAGCCTGAATCTCGACGGCACCGGCAAAACTGACATCGACACGTCGGTGCCGTTCTACAACCATATGATGACGGCGCTCGGCAAGCATTCGCTGATTGACCTGACCATCAAGGCCACGGGTGACACCGACATCGACGCGCACCATACCGTCGAAGACATCGCCATCGTGTTCGGTGAGGCGTTGAAGCAGGCGCTGGGGAACAAGCGCGGCATCCGTCGCTTCGCTGATGCGACCGTGCCGTTGGACGAGGCGCTTGCCAAGGCCGTGGTCGATATTTCCGGGCGTCCGTACTGCGTGTGCACCGGCGAGCCGGAAGGCTTCGAATACTGCATGATCGGCGGCCATTTCACCGGCTCCCTCGTGCGTCACGTTATGGAATCCATCGCCATGCATGCCGGAATCTGCCTGCATCTGCAGGTGATCTCCGGCCGTGATCCGCACCACATCGCCGAAGCCGAGTTCAAGGCCTTGGCACGTGCGCTTCGTTTCGCCATCGAGTCGGATCCGCGTGTCGACGGTATTCCGAGCACGAAGGGCGCTCTGTGATGAGCGACGATCGAAATAACGATTTCGACGATTTCCAAGGATTCGATGGATCAAACGATTTCGGTGACCTCAACGCCGACGGCATGCATTTCAGCGAAGAGGAACTGGAAGCGGCCATGGCCGGCTTCGAGCAGGAATTCAAGGATGCCGAAGCGTCCAAGCATGAGCGGGCGGACAATCCGCCATCTGAAGCTTTCGATTCCTCCGAAGCTTCCGATAACGCGGAATCCTCCGAATCCTCCGAATCCTCGGAAGTCGACGACATGCTCAACGCGGCTGAGGATTCGTTGAAATTCGAAGACGAGCTGCAGGGACTGCTTGGCAATCGCGCGAAAGTGGCGGTGATCATCACCAGACTGACCTCGCCACGATTGCTGTCGGCATTCTGTGAATTGTCCGACATTTCCGCGCAATGCATCGGATCGGCGCAAGGTGCTGTCGCGGTGCTGCGCAATCTCGACGGAGACGGTCCGGAAGCGGCGGTCAAAGACATGACGATCGTCGTTGCCGGCATGCCCGCGATTCTTGCCGTCAACCGTGCGGACAAGCTCGAAGCGACGATGTACGTGGAAGGCAGGGCGGGCAAAACCTTCGCTCCGCCGGTGCTATTCACCTCCACCGCGCCGTTCGTTGAGGATCTCATGCTGGGCATCACCGATATGAACGCGCTGGAACAGGCGGATATGACCATTTTCGATTCCGCTGACCTTGATCGGGATGCGGCGATGAGCATTATCGCCGAGCATACGCGGTTCGGACGCGGCACATCGAGCATCAGTTAACGACGGTAAACGCGAGTCATCCTGCCGAACATGCGTTATGCGACACAAGACGACTCGCGCCACAGAACAACGAATGACACAAGAAGGAGAACGCCCATGACTTCCGTGGTGGTTTTCGATTATGGTTTCGGCAACGTGCGTTCCATGGTTCGTGCACTGGCTGATCTCGACCTTGACGTGACCCTCACTTCCGACCATCGGCAGGCCTTGGAAGCCAACGGTCTGGTAGTGCCCGGCGTGGGCGCTTTCGGCGCATGCATGGAAGGACTCAAGTCGGTGGGCGGAGACACCGTGATCAAGGATCGTCTGCGTGCCGGGCGACCGGTGCTCGGCGTGTGCGTGGGCGAGCAGATCATGTTCGAACGCGGTACTGGAACACGGGCACGGGCACGTCCGGGCCTTGGCCTGATCAAGGGCGACGTGGAACTGCTTGACGCCGAT
>ENA-OQJO01000128-OQJO01000128.1-human-gut-metagenome-genome-assembly--contig:-NODE-128-length-10760-cov-2.526662_pt1 | contig 10760 bp, 10 predicted proteins | sample MGYA00242613_ERZ504780 | MGnify/ENA primary metagenome ERZ504780 (study PRJEB26092, sample SAMD00036368) | human gut metagenome | host: Homo sapiens | study: EMG produced TPA metagenomics assembly of...
GACTGATTCTTCGTTGCCGGCGCCAACTGATTTCAGATGCAGTACCTTTCCTGTTGTTTTTTCTGGCTTTTGTTATCCGTACGTTGCTGAAGGATGGGTTTGCTGTAGATGCAGAAACACAGACCATTGTTATGGAACCTTATAAATACTTCAACAATTTGCTGGCTATGCCTTATCTGCTGATATTGTTTTTGGTGGGAGTTATCGGTGTATTGTTTGGTCTGGTGAAAAGTATTCTCAGTGCTACATATACGAAGGGCATCTGGTTTGCAGGAACAGGTACGGTGCTTACCGTATTGGCATTGTTACTTTGTGTAGGATATAACCATACCGCTTATTATCCTTCAACAGCCGATTTGCAGAGTTCGCTGACGCTTGCCAACAGCTGTTCCAGTAAATTTACGCTGACCACTATGGCATATGTTTCTATTCTCGTACCGTTTGTTTTGGCTTACATAGTTTATGCATGGAGAGCTATAGACAGCAAGCCGATTACGGTAGACGAAATGAAAGAAGACGATCATGCGTATTAATTCTGACGGGAAATATTAGATAAATGTGGTCGCTCCGAAGCGGGATGAAGAAGACCTTAAACGGAGCGGGTGATAATAAAAAATCAGCCTCCAGTGAGTTAGACGTTGGAGGCTGATTCTATTTTCAAAGTTATCAATCTTGCATGAGTAAATACTTACTTTTGTGAAGCCGGACATTGCTTGCAAGGTGCCGGAGCTTCCCCCATCTTAGCTTTAGGGCCTTGTGGGCACTGGGGCTTGTTTATACAAGGACGATGAGGACGTTTAGGACCGTTGTCTTTGAATAAAACTTCTACCTGACGGATATTCAGGATCTTTTTAAACTTCTTGTAATAGGTTTCCTGAGTTTCCACAAGCTTTTTGCGAGCAGCAAAGCGGTCTTGCATCATCTGGTCTATCTCAGCATCAGTCAATTCTTTCTTTTCTCCTTTCTGTAATTGCTTTGGAGCCGGCTTGCATTGTTTCATAGCTTCCAGATACTCTTTGTACAACGGGGCAAATTTTGCAGCAGTTTCCTCATCCAGAAAAAGACGTTTCTGTGCTTTCTTTACTTGCATTTCGATCCGTTGTTCCGGTGTAAGTTTCTTTTCTTTCTGACCGGGTTGTGCCAATATTATGCCGCAACTCATCATGGTAGCCATCATCAGTGCTGTGAATTAAACGTTTTGTTTTCATTGTTGTTGTAATTTGGGTTTATACTAAAATCATTTTAGCGCGCTTTCTGGTGTTATGACAGAAAGAAAGCAGAAAGGTTTATCGGGAATGACAAATTTTAGTATTTCCTGTTTATTCAAGAGAAAAGTCAGCCTCGCGGCAGATTGTAATATCTTCTCCGTTCACAGGGTGGGTAAAGCTTAGTTCGGCGGCATGAAGATATAGTCGGTCTGCACGTTTCCCATACAGTTCGTCGCCCACAATGGGACAGGCTAGTCCTTGTGGATGAGCAGCATGTACGCGCAGTTGATGGGTACGTCCGGTAAGCGGATAGAACGCAATCAGCGTTTTCCTGTTTTTCCGTTCCAGCACCTTGTAGCGGGTGATGGCTGGTTTGCCATATTCGAAACTTACCATTTGTCGCGGGCGGTCGTGAAAGTTCAGACAAAGCGGCAGGCTGATAGTTCCTTCATCAGTGTTGACTATGCCGGACAGCACAGCTGTGTAACGCTTTTTAATCTCTCTTCCGCAAAATAAAGCCTGTAGCTTTTGATGCGTATCTTTGTCTTTTGCTGCAAGCAGTAAGCCGGATGTTGCCATATCCAGCCGATGTACAAGCATAGGACCTGTTGCTTCCGGATAGCGTTCGTGCAGAAACTGGTATACCGAGTTCAGTGCTTCTTTGCCGGGTACGGATAACATACCGGCAGGCTTGTTGACCACAACCAGCCAGTCGTCCTCATAAACAATTTCAGGCTTTGTGTCCTGGTGTATGTTTTCTGCCAATGGGTTCTTTTCCACTTGCAAGCCGACAAGCATATGTTTCAGAATGGGTTCACACTTTCCCTTACAAGAAGGGTAGAAGTGCCCTGCATGCCTTATCTCTTCTTTTGGCGATTTCCCCCACCAGAATTCTCCCATAGCAAGTGGCTTTAGTTGGTGCAGATAAGCATATTGCAACAGCTTGGGTAACGCACATTCACCTGTTCCGGCTGGAGGAGCTCCTTGTGGTGTATCTTTAAATAGCTCACATAAGTCTTTTACTTCTCCTTTGGCATTCAGCATACGAAATTGTTCGAACAGCTTTTGTTGCAGGGCAGCAGAACGTACTTTGCGTTCCTGTTTCAATTGACAGATCAGATGCTCCATATGTTTCAGCTCTTCCTCCTGCTGCTGTGTTTCTTCCTTCAGCTTTTTCTCCAGTCGTTTGTATTCAGCCTTTTGAAACTGACTCTCACGGATCAGGTTTTTCTGCTCTTCTTCACTGATACCTTCAGCACGCTGTTGTTCACGCGCGAGTTTAGCTTCTTTCATTTGCTGTTTGGCGTCAGCCAATGTCTGGCTAGCTTGAGCCTGACATGCCGCCAGCCTTGAGCGCATGTCCTTCAGTTGCTGGCTACCTTCCAGTTCCTTAATCTGTTTGTTGATTGCAGAAATGTTTGCTTCTTCGATGCGGAAGAAACCGTCTGGCTGTAACAGATCATATACGGGAGGTACAAAAAACTGGTGTAAGTTACTGCCTGCAAGATTCCCGGAGAATGCAGCCAGATAGCCGACTTTTTCATCAGGAGTCTGTACAATCAGCACCCCGAACATTTTTCCTGCTGACAATTCTTCAGTCCAGTCTGTTCGTGAAGCGATATAATTCTGCACCTCGTGCGCAGCCTTGACAGTTAATGGGTGAGGAGTATAATGAAAAGGAAAAGTAAATTCCGACGGAAGCTCTATTCCGTCGGAATCAATATTCAGATAATGTATTTTATCGTCTATGAAGTCTGTCATACAAAAAATTATTCCAGTTCACGCTGACGGCAGAAGCATTCGCCGAATTTTTCATCTACGTTTTCTATCGCTTCCTTGAAGATACCATAAACAGCCGATCCTGATCCGCTCATTGAAGCATAGACTGCTCCCAGATCGTACAATTTATCTTTGATAGCTGCAATTTCCGGATATTTCTGGAATACACTGTATTCAAAATCATTCTTCATACAGTCTTTCCATGTTTCTATCGGGCGTTTGATAATCTCTTTCAATGAAACTTCCGGATGTTGAGGTTTGATACATGCAAAAGCATCACGTGTAGAAACGAATATATTCGGTTTTACTAGTACGAGATAATAACCTTTCAGTGAAATCTCTATAGGTTCGAATATATTTCCAATACCAGACGCAAAGACCGGTTTGTTCTTAATAAAGAATGCGCAGTCCGCTCCCAGACGTGCAGCATATTCTTCCATTTTCTCTTCGCTTATTCCAAGCTTGAATTTTTCATTCAGCAGTTTTATCATAAAAGCAGCATCAGCCGATCCGCCACCCAATCCGGCACCAGTCGGAATGTGCTTAAACAGATGAATGTCTACTGGAAGCATCTGGTAATTTTCTGCTTTCAGCAGATTGTATGCTTTAATAACCAGATTATCCTCAAGGTTTCCTTCGATAACAGTTCCGCTTGTATGAATCTTATAAGGAAGATCAGAACCTTCCAGACGATTCACTTCCAGCGCATCTTGCAGTTTGATAGGATAAAAGACAGTTTCCAGATTATGGTATCCGTCCGGACGCTTCTCTACGACGTTTAGTCCGAGATTTATTTTTGCATTAGGAAAAGTAATCATATCGTTAAATTTTGTTTTTTCAAAGATAGTGTAAAGTTTTTAAAATCTGCATCCATTTCCGGAAAATATACATCAGGTGAGGGTAAAACATTATAGCCTGTGCCATGTACAATAAAGTTTGGCATGCCCGCCATTATGGAAATAAGAATCATTTTTTCTATCTTTGCACAATTAAAATCTAAAAGAGAGAAATGGCAGAAACGAGAAGAACTACCCGTGTCCCGAAGGCTACCAAAACGAAGCCGGTTGATGAATACGGACATTTGCAGCCACAGGCTCCTGAACTGGAGGAGGCTGTGCTGGGTGCATTGATGATTGAAAAGGATGCATATTCGCTAGTCAGTGAAATCCTCCGTCCTGAGTCTTTTTACGAACACCGCAATCAGTTGATTTACGCCGCGATTACCGATCTGGCAATACAGCAGAAACCGATTGATATCCTGACGGTGACAGAACAGCTTCGTTCGCGTGGTGACCTGGACGAAGTGGGAGGACCTTTTTATATCACTCAGTTAAGTGGTAAGGTAGCTTCTTCTGCCCATATCGAATATCATGCTCGTATCATCGCCCAAAAGTTTCTGGCACGCGAGCTGATCTCTTTTACCAGCAACATCCAGACAAAGGCGTTCGACGAGACTCAGGATGTAGACGATCTGATGCAGGAAGCCGAAGGAAAACTCTTCGAAATCTCGCAGCAGAACATGAAGAAAGACTATACGCAAATTAATCCTGTCATTCAGGAAGCGTATGAGATGCTTCAGAAAGCAGCGGCAAGAACCGACGGTTTGAGTGGTTTGTCGAGTGGCTTCCATCAGCTCGACAAGATGACTTCCGGCTGGCAGAATTCCGACCTTATTATTATTGCTGCCCGTCCGGCGATGGGTAAGACAGCATTCGTGCTCTCTATGGCGAAGAATATGGCCGTAAACAATAAAGTTCCCGTTGCATTGTTCTCTTTGGAAATGAGTAACGTGCAGTTGGTGAACCGTCTGATTGTGAATGTGTGCGAGATCCCCGGTGAGAAAATCAAGAGCGGTCAGCTCGCTCCTTACGAATGGGGACAGCTCGACTATAAGATAAAGGAACTGTACGATGCTCCGCTTTATGTTGACGATACACCTTCCTTGTCTGTATTTGAATTGCGAACCAAAGCACGCCGACTTGTACGTGAACACGATGTAAAGATTATCATTATCGACTACCTTCAGTTGATGAATGCCAGCGGTATGTCATTCGGAAGCCGTCAGGAAGAAGTAAGTACCATCTCACGTTCGTTGAAAGGACTTGCCAAAGAGTTGAATATCCCTATCATAGCCTTGAGTCAGTTGAACCGTGGTGTAGAAAGTCGTGAGGGTATCGACGGAAAGCGTCCTCAGTTGAGCGACTTGCGTGAATCGGGAGCCATCGAGCAGGATGCCGATATGGTGTGCTTCATCCACCGTCCGGAGTATTACAAGATTTATACCGATGAAAAAGGAAACGACCTTCACGGTATGGCAGAAATCATTATTGCCAAGCATCGTAACGGTGCGGTAGGCGATGTGCTGTTACGCTTCCGCGGCGAGTTTGCCCGCTTCCAGAATCCGGATGACGAAATGATCGTGCCGATGCCGGGTGAAGAAAGTGCAGCTCCTGTACTCCGTTCGAAAATAAACAGCGGCGGCGGACAATCGTTTGTTCCTCCTCCAGTAGAGATGGCTCCGCAACCCGAAAATCCGTTTGGCGCTCCGGTTCCGGATGTGCCGTTCTGATGCGTACATCCGTATGATAAGAAGGCGGAAAATAAAGTAATTTATTTGGATATCTGTCTTTGAGTGAACGTAAAAAACTCCCTGCACTCATATTCTATCCCAAATATTTATATTACATTTGCACGACAATTTAAGAAATACATAAAACTATACATATATGAATATCTCGTATAATTGGCTGAAAGAATATGTCAACTTCGATTTGACACCCGATGAAGTGGCAGCCGCACTTACTTCCATTGGTCTGGAAACAGGCGATGTAGAAGAAGTTCAATCGATAAAAGGAGGATTGGAAGGGCTTGTTATCGGCGAAGTGCTGACTTGCGAACCGCATCCAAATTCAGATCACATGCATATCACTACCGTTAATTTGGGACAGGGCGATCCTGTTCAGATTGTTTGTGGAGCTGCAAATGTAGCTGCCGGACAAAAGGTAGTAGTTGCAACACTCGGAACCAAACTGTACGACGGTGATGAGTGCTTTACCATCAAGAAGTCAAAGCTTCGCGGCGTTGAGTCGAACGGTATGATTTGCGCTGAAGACGAAATCGGTATCGGTACAAGCCACGAAGGTATCATTGTACTTCCTGAAGATGTTGTACCGGGAACTCTTGCCAAAGACTATTATAATATCAAGAGCGATTACGTGCTGGAGGTAGATATTACTCCTAACCGTTCGGATGCCTGCTCTCACTATGGCGTTGCACGCGATTTGTATGCATGGTTGATTCAGAACGGACGTCAGGCAACATTGAAACGTCCTTCGGTAGATGCATTCAAGGTCGACAATCACGATATGAACATTGATATTGTGGTAGAAAACACTGAAGCTTGTCCCCGTTATTGCAGGTGTTGCTATCAAGAACGTAACAGTAAAGGAAAGTCCCGAATGGCTGCAAAACAAACTGCGTCTTATCGGTGTACGTCCTATCAACAATATTGTCGATATTACCAATTACATTCTTCATGCATACGGTCAGCCGATGCACTGCTTCGATGCTGACAAGATTAAAGGCGGTAAGATTGTAGTAAAAACTTGTCCCGAAGGAACTAAGTTCGTTACTTTGGATGAAGTAGAACGTAAGCTTTCCGACCGTGACCTGATGATCTGTAATGCAGAAGAACCGATGTGTATCGCCGGAGTATTCGGTGGACTCGATTCTGGAACTACAGAAACAACAAAAGATGTATTCCTCGAAAGTGCATATTTCCATCCTACATGGGTACGTAAGACTGCACGCCGTCACGGGTTGAGCACAGACTCTTCTTTCCGCTTCGAACGTGGTATCGATCCTAATGGTACTATTTACGCACTGAAAGAAGCAGCCCTGCTGGTAAAAGAACTTGCCGGCGGTGAGATTGCATCCGAAATAAAAGACAACTATCCTGCACCTATAGCAGACTTCCCGGTAGAGCTTTCTTATGAATATACTAACGCTTTAATCGGAAAAGTTATTCCGGCAGAAACAATCAAGAGCATTGTAACCAGCCTCGAAATGAAGATCACTGGTGAAACACCCGAAGGACTGTCATTGCTGGTACCGGCATATCGTGTAGATGTTCAGCGTCCGTGCGATGTAGTAGAAGACATTCTTCGTATCTATGGCTACAACAATGTAGAAATACCTACATCTGTGAAGTCAAGCTTAAGCGTAAAAGGCGATGTAGACAAGTCTGTAAAACTTCAGAATCTTGTTTCAGAACAGCTGGTTGGTTGTGGATTCAATGAAATAATGAACAACTCTCTTACTGCTGCTACTTACTACGAAGGTCTGGAAACTTACAAGCCTGAAAATCTGGTACAGTTGATGAATCCATTGAGCAACGACCTTAACGTAATGCGTGCTACACTGTTGTTCGGTGGTTTGGAAAGTATCCAGCACAACGCCAACCGTAAGAATGCTGACTTGAAGTTCTTCGAATTCGGTAACTGCTATCACTTCAATGCTGAAAAGAAGAATCCGGAAAAAGTTCTTGCTGCTTATTCAGAAGAACTGCATTTAGGCTTGTGGATTACCGGTAAGCGTGTAAGCAACTCTTGGGCACATCCTGATGAAAACACTTCTGTATACGAGTTGAAAGCATACGTATTGAATATCTTCCGTCGTCTGGGAGTAAACTTCGGTGGACTGGTATTCGGAAACCTGACCGACGATATTTATTCTGTAGCTATATCAGTACATACACGTGGAGGTAAATTGCTGGCAACTTTCGGTGTGCTGCATAAGAAAATACAAAAAGCCTTCGATATCGACAACGAAGTTTATTATGCCGACCTGAACTGGAAAGAACTGATGAAAGCTATCAAGAACAATACGGTAGCTTATAAAGAAATCTCTAAGTTCCCGGCAGTAAAACGTGACCTTGCTTTGCTGATCGACAAGAAGGTACAATTTGCCGAAATCGAAAAGATAGCTTACGAAACAGATAAGAAATTACTGAAGAGCGTAGAACTGTTCGACGTTTACGAAGGTAAGAATCTGGAAGCCGGCAAGAAGAGTTATGCGGTAAGCTTCATGCTTCAGGATGAAAATGCTACACTGAACGACAAGCAGATCGACAAGGTAATGCAGAAGCTGATTGCTAACTTGCAGAACAAGCTGGATGCCAAACTGAGATAATTAAGAAAACAACAATTATAAAAACATATTAAAACATAAATCCAATGGGAAGAGCGTTTGAATATAGAAAAGCTACTAAGCTGAAAAGATGGGGTCACATGGCCAAAACATTTACAAGACTGGGTAAACAAATTGCTATTGCTGTAAAAGCTGGCGGTCCGGAACCGGAAAACAACCCGGCATTACGTTCAGTTATCGCAACTTGTAAGCGCGAAAACATGCCGAAGGATAATATCGAACGCGCAATCAAGAACGCAATGGGTAAAGACCAGAGCGAATACAAAGGAATGACATACGAAGGATACGGTCCTCACGGAGTTGCTGTATTTGTTGATACACTGACAGACAATACAACACGTACCGTTGCCGATGTACGTTCTGTATTCAACAAGTTCGGCGGAAACTTGGGAACAACTGGTTCTTTGGCTTTCTTGTTCGATCACAAATGTGTCTTCACATTCAAGAAGAAAGATGGTGTAGACATGGAAGAACTGATTCTCGATCTGATTGACTACAACGTAGAAGACGAATTCGATGAAGATCCGGAAGAAGGTACAATTACTATCTATGGTGATCCGAAGAGCTACGCAGCAATTCAGAAACATCTGGAAGAATGTGGTTTCGAAGATGTAGGTGGTGACTTTACATACATTCCTAACGACTTGAAGGATGTAACTCCTGAACAGCGTGAAACCATCGACAAGATGATAGAACGTCTGGAAGAGTTTGATGACGTTCAGACTGTATATACAAACATGAAACCTGAAGAGGTAGAAGAATAATATTACCCATCATTTCATTCCGGATAAAGCGGCAGAGCAGGCAGTGAAAACAGCCATTATAAGAATGCCCGGCTTTGTCCGGAATGTTTTTTTATAGCAGCAAAAACTTCAACATCATGAAAATAAATTATAGAACACAAGGTACATGCAGCAGTAATATCGAGATAGAGGTAGAAAATGACATCATCACAGACGTACATTTCACAGGAGGCTGCAACGGAAATCTGAAAGGAATCAGTTCTCTTGTCAAAGGAATGAAAGTAGACGATGTAATCAGCCGGTTGGAAGGAATTCATTGCGGCAACAAATCTACTTCCTGCCCCGATCAGTTATGCAAGGCATTGCGTGCCATGAAAGCATAATACACAGCAATCTGCAATTATAAATACATCTCCACTTCTCATGAATATTTTGATTATCAACGGAAGCCCGCGCATTCACGGAAATATCTCTGCCATGCTGGATGCCATTCGCGAGGAAGCAGAACAAAGAGGAGCAGAAGTCACTACCGTCTTAGCTTCCCGATTGCAGGTAAAACCCTGTACCGGCTGTATGACCTGCCGTGAAACTCACCATTGTGTATTGCCCGAAGACGATGCTACAGTGTGTACTTGCTGCCATAAAAAGCTGCGATGTGCTGGTTGTAGGAGCACCCTGCTATTGGGGAAATAATGCCCGGGCAGTTGAAAATACATCTTCGATCGTATCGTATACGGCATGATAGGAGAAGATACCCGTGGGCTGCCTCTGCCGCTTCATAAAGGCAAAAAAGCCATATTAATAAGTACAAGCACTACGCCTTTCCCTTTCAATATCCTGTTTGGGCAAAGCCGTGGCGCAATAAAAGCTATGCGTGAGATCTTAAAATGGAGCGGTTTCAAAGTCGTATCGGCTATTGAACTTGGTGGAACCAGACAGCATCCGGCAGGGGAGAAAGTGCTGAACCGTTGCCGGAAAGCAATTAAAAAATGCATGTGAATATGGCAGAGACTGACAACTCCCACAATCTTCGCAACAGACTTCTTGGGCGAATCCACGAAAACGACATTCATGAGTTGTGTCATGTTATCCAGTGCTGCGAAGATCATTCCTTACTCGAACAGCTTTACACTCTGCTCTTCGACAGCGAGAAAAGAGTTGCTGATAATGCAGCCTGGCTGTTCACTCATCTCGATGCAGTCCATCAAGGCTGGTTATACCCTAAATGCGACGAACTGATGCAAGAAGCCATGAGTACATCCAGCGAAACAAAACGCCGGTTACTGCTTACGCTGCTTGCAGCCCAGCCATTATGTGAAGACAATCTCCGTACCGACTTTCTCGATTTCTGCATGAACCAGATGATATCTTCCGGAAGCTCTGTAGGAGTCCGGGCGCTAAGCATGAAGCTTTCCTATCTTCTATGCAGATTATATCCCGAGCTTCTGGCAGAATTCAGTTCCGCACTCGAAATGCTGGACGATACCTCCCCGTTAACTCCCGCCCTGAGAGTTGCCAGAAAGAACATTCTGAAAAAGATACACTGAAAACAGATATACACCTTTATCGTTCTTTTCTTGTGAATGAAGAGAAAAATCCTTATCTTCAGGCAGTTGGTTAAATGTATGCTGCTATGGGAACTTTAGGATGTATAAACGATATGATGCAGCGCGATAAGGAAAACCGCGAACTGCGAAAAGTCGGCAAAAAACGTATGAGCGAAACTCATGGTCGTTTGCTGGGACTTACCGGCAAGCGTCGTTCGTCCGACATTTCACCCGAAAAACTAGAACAGATTCAGGCCGAAACAGAAGTACGGACT
>ENA-OQJO01000129-OQJO01000129.1-human-gut-metagenome-genome-assembly--contig:-NODE-129-length-10740-cov-2.275040_pt1 | contig 10740 bp, 10 predicted proteins | sample MGYA00242613_ERZ504780 | MGnify/ENA primary metagenome ERZ504780 (study PRJEB26092, sample SAMD00036368) | human gut metagenome | host: Homo sapiens | study: EMG produced TPA metagenomics assembly of...
GCAATGTTATATGTTCTATCTTTTTTCTGACTCCATAGTGGTATGTATTTAATCGTTTGTTGTAGCAAAATATATAGGATTAATTTTTTGAAAAAAATCCATAGTTTTGCCTGTTAATGGGCTTTTTGACGATATATTTCATCACTTTTCACCACGTTACACTCTTAATAATAAGCGCATTGCAAATTTCTTGTTTTTGGATGAAAATAGTTGGGTAAATAGGCTTGTGTATCTTAAAAACAAAATTATCTGCATCATTTAATGTAAACAATGCAGATAATCAATAGGGTATAGAGATATTGCTTATTAGCAATACAATGTATGGTTTGTATCCTTGTTGAAATATAACAAGAGGTTGTAATCTTGTTTACAGTCGACTTTGTTTATTAGTCTATTTCCTAAATGCTGCGGAATGCCCGGTGTCTATCTGATAGGATAGGGCTATAACCATATCGAGATTATACACATCGGCATTGTTCCCATTCTCCAATTTTGATGTACTTACAAACTTCGTGGCTCCTCAAAACATTAGCTTTCAGGATTCTCTTAATTGCTGCATGGATAGTCCAAGCAGTTGTATAAAACAAGTCTGCAAGCTCCCAAGCGGTCATCCATATTTCACCATCGGAAATATGGATGCTTTGTTCGTTGTTTGTTATGATTCCTCGTTTCATAGTTATATCTATTTGAGTGATATTTTATTGGCTGTTTCTCGTTTCTTGGAATTGACCAAATCGGCATAAATCTGAGTTGTGGACACATTCTTATGCGTTAGCATCTTTGATACCGTGTAAATATCTGTACCTAAGGATATTTGTATGACGGCGTAGCTGTGCCTGAAGCAATGGAAGCTTATCGGTTTCGTTATTCCTGCTTTTTTGAGCCAGCTTTTCAGCGGATAATTAATCATGCTCCGTTTCAAATCCTTGAATACTTTGCCTGTTCCGGGTGTTCCGCATAGTTCGTAGGCTTCGTAACTGATGGGGAGTGTCGCTTCCGTTTGTGTTTTCTGTGTCCTGATGCGCAAGCAATAACCTTGGTCGGGAGCGATAGTGAAATCTTCCCATTGCAGATTGAGAATGTCACTGATACGTAAGCCTGTCAGACAAGCGAATAGAGAAGCAGCTTTCAGAACAGGAATGTCGCAAGGTGTGGCAGCGAGTTGCTTCACTTCGTCCAGCGTCAGATACTCTTTCTTCACATCTTGTGGCTCTATTTTATCAAGATAGTCATTGATGTTTTCTCGAAACCATTTGTCTCGATAGGCAATCTTTAACAATCCTCTGAATGTAGAGTAGTAGCCGGATGCCGAATTGAGGGAAATGTGGCGGTTGCTGTGTTTGAGTTGCTTGGCGTTCAGCAAGTACTCACGGAACTTCTTGCATAAATCCACATTCACATCGCCAAAGGTACATTGTCCCTTGACGAAGTTGTAGAAATGCTGATAGACAAACTGCCATTTCTGGTCTTTATTCCGGCACATTTTCTTGAAGTAGGCGAGGAAGTCGGCTTTCTGTTTGGTCTTATCCAAGAAGCCAAACTCTTCATTGATGAGCGATTGTACCCGGATGCAGCGGATAGCCTCTGCCTTGTTCAACATATCGTTGTTGAACTCCCGTTCCATTTCGTTCTTCGGATGGGCATAGATGTAGATGCCGAGGTATTCCCTGCGGCTCATCTGCATCGTTTCGGGGTTACGGACTGCCGGATAATAATCCAGATACAAGGAGATGCGATTATTCCGAATCGCTCTCTGACGAACTGTTACTTTTGTACATGTGTGTGACATACTGTTTGATATTTAGAATTTTACATTTGTTTGGTGCAAAGGAATAAGGTGATTCAATGGTGGGTATATTCACCAAGAAATAACTTATTCAATCTTTGGGGCTGCAAGCAACTTATCTAATTCGGGCTTGGAGATAAACGTGTATTTGCCTTTCTTGACCTTGGGGATATTATGGTACTTCGCATAGTGATAGAGTTGGTCACGAGTGAGGTTGAACTTCTCCATCGCTTCGGCTACCGTATAATATTGCGGTTCTTCTGGTATGGCAATTCCCTTGGCTATATCTACGTGCTTCTTGGAATAGTACACCATGATGCCCTCTTTCTTCTTGGGGATGGCATTCTTGGAAACGAAACAATAGATGGCAGATAGGGTCATGCCGAACTTCTCCTGCATTTCTTGGGAGCTGTACCATTCGGTAATGTCTGGATTCGGGGCTTTCTTGGCAAAGTAAGCGTCAATATGTTTCTTGCTCCAGTAGGTCTTACCACGATTGAAAGTTCGGGGGATGTTGTTCTTCTTGGCTACCACAAATATCCATGACTCGTTTACATGATATTTCTCTTTGACTTCTGCGGTGGTGTAGAAGTCGGTGATAGGGGCTTTCTCAATGGGTACTCTCTTTTTGTATTCCGCTGCATTTTCAAACAGAAGCTCTATATCTTTTCTTCTGACTAATGTCTTACCTTTGAATTGAACTACTTTTATGATGTTATCTGCCATATAGCGATAAATACTGGCTCGACTAATCCTTAAGAGTTTTGCTGCTTCAGGTGGGGTATAGAATTCCTTGTCCTCAATAGATGGTTTTTCCGTCTTTATTGAGAACTCTTTTTGATAAGTCGCTATACGCTCTTGCCTAATCCGTTCTTTATAGGCTGCATTGTTGCACCTATGAGAACAATAGTTCGTAGTCGTTTTGCGAGCTATGAAAATTTGCCCACACCATTTGCATTTCTTCTTGATTTCGATGTTGCTGCTCATTCTTTTCTCCGTTTATTTCTCCAATTTTGTTTCAGTGCGTCTCACCACGTCTCACTGTGTCTCAAATCTCTACTACCTTGCTGGTGAGAAACAAGGCTTTAACAAGCGAGCAACAAATGCGGTACAAAAATGAGCTGAATAAGCCCTATAAACGATAACTATCGCTTATAAGGCTAAAAAGAAAGGCGCTCAAAATGAACGCCTTGATAATCGTTGATGATATATGCTAATCGTTGGTAATCACCACTTACTTGCCGATGCAGAAGTGCTTAAATATATTCCCCAATACCTCATCGTTAGTGATTTCTCCACCAACAATTTCAGCCAGATGGAAAAGACATTCACGTAAATCCTGACTTACCAAATCACCAGAAAGTTGCATGGTCAGTCCGTCTTGTACGCGATGAATAGCTTCCAGTGCACGACTTAGTGCTTCATAGTGACGAATGTTGCTGACTACCACATCATTTTGTGAAAGGTCGGGTAGGGCAGCGAAGTCCACCAACTGCTTCTGAAGTAGAGAAAGGCCCTCTTTCTGCTTGGCTGAAAGGGAAATGACACAAGCATCTTCAGGCAAATCAGGGAGAATAGCTTTCAGATCATCTATTGGCTTATGCATCGATGCCGTAGTATCAGTTACTGAACAAGATAAACTTTTTTCTGTTAACGGAAGCAGATCCGTCTTGTTGAGTACAATTACCAGGTGCTTGCCTTGGCAGCGTGGTAGAATCTTTTCGGCCAATTGGTGGTATTGTTCTTCTGCACAGGTTGCATCGATAACCCATAGTACGATATTTGCCTGTTCCAGTTTCTGGAAACTTCGTTCAATTCCTAAACTTTCGATGGTATCAGTCGTTTCACGGATACCGGCTGTATCAATGAAGCGGAAAGTGACACCACCTAAATTCATAGTGTCCTCGATAACATCACGTGTTGTACCGTGGATGTCGCTCACGATAGCACGTTCTTCATTCAGGAGAGCATTCAATAGGGTAGACTTTCCTGCATTGGTTTCTCCTACGATGGCAACCGGTACACCATTTTTCAGAGCATTACCGACACTAAATGTATCTACCAGATGGCTGATAACTTGTTCAATTTGTTGAGCTATTTCTTCCAGTTCCGAACGATCTGCAAATTCCAGTTCTTCGTGGTCGCTAAAGTCTAACTCCAACTCCATGAGTGAAGTCAGATGGAGCAGTTTCTCTCTTAAAGCAGATAATTCACGACTGAATCCTCCACGCATCTGATTCATTGCCATACGATGTGTAGCGGCAGAAGTCGAGGCAATCAGGTCTGCAACTGCTTCAGCCTGACTCAAGTCCATTTTACCATTCAAAAAGGCACGTTGAGTATATTCACCTGGTCCCGCAGCACGACATCCATTACTTAATAAGGAGCTGCATTACTTGTTGCAGAATATATGATGATCCATGGCAAGATATTTCTACAGAATCTTCACCTGTATAAGTAATGAGGAGACACGAAAAGGCTTACCAATACTTCGTCTATTATCTCACCTGCAGGCGAAAGAATATGTCCGAATGTCAGAGTATATGGCTTACGTTCTGTCAGAGGTTTTCCTGATATTGGAGTAAAAATACGGTCGGTTATGGCTATAGCCTGAGCACCCGAAACACGGATCGTACCGATTGCTCCGCCTTGTGCGGTAGCAATGGCACAAATAGTATCTTCTGTTTGTTGTATATTCACGATGTCTTTTGCTTTTAAATCACACAAAGATACGGCTTTTCAGCTTATATCCGGAAAAGTTTGGGTGATAATTATTTTTGAGTGTAAAGTTCTCTGATAAGAAGGTCTACTACTTTTTCAAGATAAACCCGGTCAGTTTCATCGAACGTATCAAGCTGATCACTGTCGATATCCAATACTCCTTTTACTTCTCCATTCACTATTATCGGAACAACAATTTCCGAACGGGAAAGCGAACTACAGGCGATATGTCCTGGGAATTGATCTACATCGGGTACAACTTGTGTACGGGCTTCCGACCATGCTGTGCCGCATACTCCACGTCCTTTTTTAATACGATAACAGGCTACACTGCCCTGAAAAGGCCCCAAATGAAGCTCACCGTCATGTACCAGATAGAAACCTACCCAGAAAAAGCCGAAAGCTTCCTTTAAGGCCGCACTGGTATTCGCCAATACACTGACTTCGTTTCTTTCACCTTCTATAAGGGGTGTAAGTTGTGTAAGAAAAAATTGATATCGTTCTGCTTTGTTTAGTTTGCTATCTTGTTTAAAACTTGCTTCCATAAATATTCTAAATAGCTGTTGTTTTTTTGACAAAACAGGTTCCTCTGCAATAAACAGAGGAACCTGTATATATAAAAAAAGAAGAATTATAAATATCAGATTCGCTCAAGCACTGTCTTTATCAGGTCGTCTATTTTGTTTTTATATCCTGTATTGGCTTCTTTGGCTACGCGATTGGCTATAACCATGCAGACAGTGGTAGCTTTATGTCCTTGCAGACGTGCAAGCCCTGCAAGTGCTGAACTTTCCATTTCGAAGTTGGTTATGCGATGACCCTGATATTCGAAACTTTCAATCTTTTCATTCTGGTGAGGGTCGGCAAGTGGAATGCGGAGCTGTCTGCCTTGTGGACCGAAGAAACCTCCACAAGCTACTGTAACGCCGCGTACCATATCTGTTCCGGCAATACGCTCAACCAGTTCCTTGTTGGCATGGATAACGTAAGGAGCCGGTGCACAGAGGTTTCCGCTCCATCCCAAGTGATTTAAAAGGGCACGTTCCATCGGAAGGTCGCAAACTGCATTCCTTCCTTCGTAGAAGTTTAGCAGTCCGTCGAACCCTACAGAGATTTCAGAGCATATATAAGTTCCCACGGGAGTATAAGGTTGTAATCCTCCACAAGTACCGATACGTACGATTTCCAGTTGCCGGAAGTTGTCATTTTCTTCACGAGTCTGAAAGTTGATATTAGCCAATGCATCCAGTTCGTTCATAACAATATCTACGTTGTCGCATCCGATACCGGTAGAAGTGACTGTAATACGTTTCCCTTTATATGTTCCGGTTATGGTACGGAATTCACGGCTTTCTACCTCACATTCCTTTGTTTCGAAATGCGATGCTACTAGAGCTACTCGTCCGGGGTCTCCCACAAGGATAACTTTATCGGCCAGATGTTCCGGCTTTACGTGAAGATGAAATACCGAACCATCTTCATTTATAATCAGTTCTGAGGGTGGAAAGTACTTTTTCATAATATTCTTTTTTATTTAGTTAGTTGAGTTTTTGCTATTATATGATAATGATTATTACCTATCGGTTCATGTCCTGCAGGATTTGCATCCGGGCGGGCGATACTGCTTCTCATATCTGTATCTGCCTGAATATTTTTCATCCGGTAATAATCCATGATTCCCAAATTGCCGGTACGGAAAGCTTCTGCCATAGCCTTTGGAACTTCGGCTTCAGCCTGTATTACATTGGCACGGGCTTCTTCTGCTTTTGCTTTCATTTCCTGTTCCAAAGCAACAGCCATTGCACGGCGTTCCTCAGCTTTGGCTTGTGCAATATTTTTATCAGCATTGGCCTGATCTATCTGTAAAGATGCTCCAATATTACGACCTATATCGATATCGGCAATATCAATAGATAAAATTTCGAATGCAGTCCCTGCATCCAGTCCTTTGCGTAGTACAAGTTTGGAAATTGAATCCGGATTCTCAAGTACTGATTTATGGTTTTCCGATGAACCGATAGATGAAACAATACCTTCGCCTACGCGTGCCAGGACTGTATCCTCGCCAGCTCCACCTACCAACTGGCGGATATTGGCACGTACAGTTACACGTGCTTTCGCAATAAGCTGGATACCATCTTTGGCAACGGCGGTGACAGGAGGCGTATCAATAACTTTCGGATTGACAGACATCTGTACGGCTTCAAACACGTCACGTCCTGCAAGGTCGATACCGGTAGCCATCTGGAACGACAAATCGATATTGGCTTTCGATGCTGAAACTAGTGCATGAACTACCTTTTCCACATGACCGCCTGCCATATAATGAGCTTCCAGTTCATCGCGTGTAATAGTGCTTAAGCCAGCCTTGTGGGCTTCAATCATTGCAGGTACGATAACATATGGCGGAACATTACGAATACGCATCAGAAAAAGCTGAACCAGCGAAATACGTACACCTGATACTTTGGCAGAAAGCCAAAGAAAGAATGGCACGTAATGGAAGAAGACTGCCAGTAAGACAACTCCTCCAGCCGCTAAAATGAACGGAAGATAGTTAGGGTCAATCATAGGTAATTGATATTTTAAGGTTTAAAAAAATTACTGTTGTATGTAGCGTGTCACATATACAGTTCCATTATTTATACGAGTTACTTGTATGGGAGTACGCTCTTCGATAAATCCATCAGCTGATTGCACTTCGATGATATGGCCGTTTATCTCGGCATTTCCTATCAAGGTAAGGCGTGTCAATGACATGCCAGTATCTCCAGCCTGAATGTTGATTCCTTTCAGCGGTTCTGGTTTATAGTCGAGTGTCTGTTTAAGCGAAAGACGGTCTACTGTCTTGGAGCGCATGAACCAAATGGTTATACCGATTATTCCAACGGCTTCAACGGCAAGCGTAATAAATCCGGCCTGTGTTCCTACGGAATGAAAAGCATAATAAATGGCATAAAGCAGACTGATTCCCGATGCTATTCCTGCAAGGGTAATGCCGGGGACAAGAAATACTTCCACAGCAAAAAGTAAAAGTCCCGCCAAAATAAGTGCAATAATAATCAGTGTTTCCATATCTGCTCGTATAAAAATGGTGTCTATTTTTTACTGTTTCAATGCTTTAAGCTCTGCATTGCGTACAGATAAAGTCAGTTGTTCCAGCTCATGTCGTAACTCGTTGGTACGTTTTTCTTTATCTAATATACCGGGAGCCATTTTTTCTTTTCCTGCTTTGTTCGATTGCTGATAGGCAGCACGAAGATTTGTCAATGATTCTTCCAATGATGCAAGATCTTTCTCTTTCTGCAAGAATGAAGCATACATCTGCCGTGCTTCTTTAGAACGAAAATCTGATAATGTATGATAAACAGCATTATCGTCTACGACAAAACGGAAGTCACTCTTTTCTTTTCTGTACTTCCGCCATACAATACCTGAGCCAGATGTTGTCTGGCAATACGTACTTTATCGGGATTACTCCATGTCTTCTTTATTTCTTTTAGTGTAGCAGCACCAATAATAGCTTGCGGGGCAGCTGTTTCGTAGTCGTATACCTGTTTTGTCGAGTTAGGAACGAAAACATATACACAAACTTTTCCTTCTGGCTGATAACGATCAGAAGCAAACCACCCTAAATTGTTCAAGTCATCTAATGCATACATATAATCATTGTATGGAGAGTTAAACGGCATACCGATGTTATCCGGACGGAGATACGTATTGTCATCCGAATCATAACGGGTTACGAAGATATCGTATCCTCCCATACTTTCATCTCCTTCAGCTCCAAAATAAAGTGTGATACCATCTGATGCCATAAACGGATAATTTTGGTTATGTCCTGATTCGTCCAGACCGCTTAATGGCTTGGCATCTTCCCACTTGTCTATCAACTTGAAGCGTGAGTATAAACTCGTTTCCCCGTCTTCAGACGCTTGTGTAAAAATCATTTTATCACCCAGCTCATTTGTAAATGAAGTTCCTGAGCCATCTTCGGTAAGAGAAATGTTTCCCGACTCCTTACTTAATTTATATGCCGAAAGAAAATTATTTTTATCTACTACAAAGCTGTCAATTACAGCTACATTCTCAGTTCCTCTTAACATGCGTGCAGCCTGACGGCAACGGTCTAATTCTTTCTCTGCTGCAGAAGTATCACGCTTCTTTTTTTCCAGCCATTGGATATGCTCTTCAATATTTTCGGTCGCTTCATCAAAGCGATACATTGTATAATATAGTTTTCCCAAATACAGATAAGCATTTATTACTTTGCGTGCAGCACTTTTTTCAAGGTAGGGTTGTGATTCCTGTAATTCACCGGTTTCATAGCAGCATGCTCCGTACCAGAAATTGTAATTTGCATTCGATGGAGCCTGTTTTACTAATTTCTGGAAAACGGGTTTGGCTTCGGCAAACTTGCCTTCTTCAAACCATTGTTTTGCCTGGGTGAGTGATTGGGCGTAAGTTCCTCCCATGCTGCATAAAGCGATAAGTGCTAGCGTATATTTCTTATTCATAATTTTTCGTGTTGTTTCGATGATGTTATTTTCAAAAATACAAAGTTTCTTTGAAATTTTGATTATTTCGGCATTCTAATTTTTCAAAATCTTTCGAGAATCGTTCTTTTGGTGTAATTTTACCCCGTTTTTAAGATTATCGGAAGAAATGGGAAAATTGACAGAAGAAGATAAATTGATGCGACGTATAGAAAAACGCTTTAACAAAGGTGTAGTGCAATATGGACTAATAGAAGATGGTGATAAGATACTGGTAGGGTTGTCGGGAGGAAAAGATTCACTTGCTTTACTGGAACTACTTGCCCGCCGTTCGCGTATTTACAAGCCTCGTTTTTCAGTCGTTGCTGCACATGTCGTGATGACGAATATAGCTTACGAATCGGACATGGATTACCTTCGTTCCTTTGCCGAAAATCTGGGAGTGCCGTTCGTACGCTACGAAACGTCTTTCGATCCTTCTACTGATACCCGCAAGTCGCCATGCTTCCTCTGTTCGTGGAATCGCCGTAAAGCTCTTTTTACAGTAGCAAAAGAACAGGGATGTAATAAGATAGCCTTGGGACACCACATGGATGATATACTGGAAACGTTGCTTATGAACATGGCATTTCAGGGAGCATTCAGTACGATGCCTCCGCGTCTGGTAATGCGAAAGTTTGATATGACCATTATCCGTCCGATGTGTCTAGTACATGAAGCCGATCTGATAGAAATGGCTCAGGCGAAAGGTTATCGTAAACAGATACAAAAATTGCCCGTAACGAAAAAAGATTCTCCACCGTTCGGATATGAAAGAAGTGCTCCGTACGCTGGAACGCATGAATCCTGAAGCTCGATATAGTTTATGGGGAAGCATGAATAATATTCAAACTGATCTCTTCCGGAAGAGGTTGATTTATAGCATCTTAATTGGATTTATCTTCCAAAGGCTAAATGATTATGATATGTCGTCAAAAAAATTCAGCATAGGTTTCTGAAAAAATATCATCATCTTTTTTAAAAAATTGTACAAAAAAACAAGTAAATATCTTGATGTTTTCTGAGAAGATTCTTTATGATTCATCAAGACCTGCTGACATCTACTTTTAAGGCGGAATTATACAGCTTTATAGAACATTTTATATTCGTTTTTTGTTTATTTTAGTATAACCATTTTTAATTGGAATATGGGGGATAATTCCCTATATCATGTGTTAGCTTTAATATCCAAGAACCATAAATATAATAAGATGAAAAGCAGTCTTTATTTATTTTACTATTCTTGTACATTATATTCAGTTCTTTGGGGGTGTGGTAGAAGAAAGAAAAGACAGGGAATCTGGAGAAACAGAATTGTATTTCGACGAACGTCTTTCTTCTATATCAGCCGATGGTGACTCTGCTTTCTGGATAGGCAGCGAAGCCGGTGATATATGGTATATGAAGCAACGTCGGCTTCAGCCTTATAATATAGGGGCCGACCGTATATATAAGGTTGTAACAGATTCGGTTCTTTCTGATGTCCGTATTTGCTGGATAGGCATTCGGAATTCAGGTTTGCAGAAATGGGCGCTTGGTGAAGAAAATGTTCGCCTTGTCGAGAAATATCCTATATGTAACAAAGGATGTAATTATTCGGTATATGATATTCTCTTAACCGACAAAAAGGTTTATGTAGCTACCAGTCAAGGCTTGTATGCTATGTCACATTCGGAGAAAGACAGTTTAAAGTTGATT
>ENA-OQJO01000130-OQJO01000130.1-human-gut-metagenome-genome-assembly--contig:-NODE-130-length-10647-cov-2.345342_pt1 | contig 10647 bp, 8 predicted proteins | sample MGYA00242613_ERZ504780 | MGnify/ENA primary metagenome ERZ504780 (study PRJEB26092, sample SAMD00036368) | human gut metagenome | host: Homo sapiens | study: EMG produced TPA metagenomics assembly of...
TAATGATACTGAGGTAATTACCCCCAATTGGATTGAGACCATGCTTGGCATCTGCGCACGAGAGGATGTTGGCGCAGTTGGTGCAAAACTCTACTATCCCGACAACACCATTCAGCACGCGGGCTTATGCGTCACTGGTGGCGTGGCAGGACATCTTTGTCAAAGCATGCCAAAGGATAACTGGGGTTACTTTGCGCTCAACGATGCACAACAAAACTTCAGCGCCGTCACCGCAGCTTGCATAATGACCAAGCGTAGCGAATATGAGAAAGTCGGAGGTTTCAGTGAAGAGCTTCAAGTTGCATTTAATGATGTTGACTTTTGCTTAAAGCTACGCGAGATCAACGACCTGATCGTATACACACCTGAAGTCGAGCTCTATCACTACGAGTCGATTTCTAAGAGGGCGTTAGAAAACAATACGGAGAAGCAGATCCGACTTCCACAAAGAGGTCGCGTACATGAATTATCGATGGGCTAAGTATTACGTCGAAGGCGATCCTTATATGAATCCAAACTTCACCGTCGGGGAACCCGCGAATCGTTATTATCATTTATAAGAAGTTTGCATTTCTTTTCTTATTCAATCTAGGCAAATTAGCATGTGTCTAGGCTAGATAGGGGAATCGAGGATTAACCCTCGATTCCCCTATTGTGATAAGTTGTCCTTCACTCGACAGTCAGAGAGCATCTTATTCCAAAGGCGTATTTAAAACCCAGCCCCACTGAGGCGTAGCGGTAGTGTGGTAGTAGTTCAGCCACCAGGCCAGTGATGTCGTCCTGATGTAGCCGATGTTATCCATAACCATACCGTTACCGACGTAAATAGCAATGTGTCCCCAGCGAGCCCCCGCATTTGTATGCGTATGAGTAGGGACCGCAACTATCATTCCAACCTTAAGCTGCGATATATCTCGACTGTGACACCAATTCCAAAACATGTCGCATGCGTCACCGTTGGGATAAGACCCTAGCACGGGATAAAAAACCTCGCTAACCCACTCCGAGCACAACCCCACTCCAGGAGAAGGAACGTTGTAGCAGCGGCCAACAATTTGAGACTGAGAGGAAGTGTGGGCAGAACGTTCGGGCTCTACCCAAGCACCAGCTGCATTAAAGAAATACTCGCCATTATCGATACTGTTCCAGCCGGTTGCCATTTGACCTGACGCCATAAGGTAATACCATAGCCTGTCAGCATCGCGGAACCAGCCTGTATTCATGACGCCAGATTCGTTGTCGAGGTGATACCACCTCTCGCCAATTAATTGCCAACCGTGCTGCAGCACCCCGTCTGAATCTGTGTAAAACCACGTCTGAGCAGCGGAAGACCAATACCAGCCTACCATGGGCTTTCCTTCGGCGTCGTTGAGCTTAATCGCGCCCACGCTGTCCTTGACACCCGTTAACACAATTGCTCCACTGCCGCACGCATAATATGCGCTTCCATCTTGCGAGAAGATCCAGGCGTTGCACTCTAATGCACCACCGCTATCGGGATCCAAATAATAAATAGAGCCATTCACAGTTTGAAAACCCAGGAGCATGGCACCATTATTGTTAGGATCAAGCCAATACCAGTTAGAGCCATAGTAAAACCATCCAGCGCGAATCGCTCCAGTGGCATTGGCACAATACCATGTCCCATCGTCAACAAACCAACCAGTGCTCATGGATCCAGATTGAGAAAAATGATACAACGCACCGTTAACAAGTTTAAAGCCCGTAGCCATTAATCCAGAAGGTTCAAGCCAATACCAAGTATTGTCAAGGAACAGCCAGCCAGTCTGCATAGCGCCCGAAAGGTCCAAATAGTACCAGTTATGATTGACTAAAACCCAGCCGGTCTTCATTAAACCTGATGTTTCGTCAAGGTAGAACCAATGACTACCGCTGGCAGCCCATCCCTTCAAATGCGCACAGGACCCAGAGAATAAGTGCCATCCATCACTCAGATATCTCCAGCCAGTAGCTGCGTAGCCTTCGGAATCAAAATAATATTCCGCTCCCCCAATAGTCAGAAAACAGTTTGACGGCCAGCCACCGTCCTCATATCTCCACCACCATTTACCATTTTGGTAGGCCCAAGAACCAGGAAGAGCGATGCTATTATCGGAGGAACGAACAATTCGAAATGACAACTGGGCTGAAATACCGGAGTAATCCCCTAGCCCATTCACGCTTATAGCGGCACAGCCAGGGGCAACATTATTTGAATACAAGACTTCGTAATTGATACCGTTTACTAGCACAGACCCATCGACGGCAAAAACAGAAACCTCAGGAGTAATCGCGGCGCCAGTATATTCATATGTCGAAAAATCAATAGACGCTTTTAAATTAACGGAATCCGAAGTCAAGCGGTCGCCGCCCAGTGTCCCAAATGCCTCCAGGCCCGCTTGAACCAAAGATCCATCAGCGCCTTCAACTGCATAATCATAAGATAATGAAAATGCGGTCGTAGGCCATATAAGAGGGGTGAAACAAATTAGATACAAGACAAATCGCGCTGAATAAACTCAAATGCCGATTTCTCATCATTTCACTCTTCCTATGTAATCAGATAAACCTTTGAATATCCAGGCACAATCGACCTAGAGCCACAGTTCCCAAAATAAACAGCATGCCCAAAAAATCGTTTAACATGTCGCATCAGATAAAACGACACATCACTCATCAGCATATGGATTGTATATCTATTAGGCAATTATGGAGCAGCAGACGAGAGTGATCAATGTTAGACAAACGACTTTTTAGTCAAAGATAAGTGTGAATTAATCGTCCTTCTTCCGATATCGACAGTCAGGCAACAAGCCATCACCAGCGATGGAATCACCATCACTAACAGTATTCCAAGTTGATTTCCCAGATTGGTAAAGGTAAACAGACGCTTCCAGAGCCAGCTTTGAGCAAGTGAATTGTCGGAAATCAGATATACGGCAAAAGCGGATCCCGCAAGCCAATTGACACGGGCAGAATTAAATTAATATTTCAGACACAATTTAAATACTGATAGAAATACTGCAAACGAGAGACCCATTGAAAGAATGCTAGCTGATGAATAGACATACCGTTAAATAGATTCACAGCAAAGTCGTGAATTATTCCTTGCGAATGATACGGAAGGTACAGCAAGAGAAGTCCTGATATAAAACATGCAGTCCCAACAAGCGCCAACTTATTCCAGCTAGTGGTATTAAAATTTACTGTTATCGTAAATAACAGACACCAATTGCGAGAACGATGAGATCGATGAGCATTCCTTCGGCTGGAAACGAAACGAACGGCAAATATCGAAATAATCCAAATGCAAACGATAATGATAGTGAAAGGAATTTGTGCTCGCTTCTACTACAGGCTCGAAGCCCCTCCAATATATAGGGGAGCAGCAAAATAAGGCCGGCATCAGAAGTGTTAAACCACCATCCATACCCCGTGGCAATTGGAAAGACCGTATTGATAAAGAAAGAGGCCGAAAGGGGCAAACTGCCCGTAAAAATAGAAATAATCCCTAAAGTTATACTGTAAAAAAACAACCTCATTATTAAGAATTATTAGCTTCTTGACCGCATCTTTAATGCTAAAAGAAGCTCTGTCGGCTATAAACCAAACGGCGATAGACACGAAGCAGCCAACTGCAACTTTTCCAATAGGGAGAAACACTCCCTTAAAAATTAAACGGGTTAAAGGACTAGCAAAAACCGATATATCATCTGCATTATGTATTACAAAATGATGCGCAAATACACACCACATTGAGATTAACCAAAAAAGCTCGACAATGGAGATCGCGTCGAAAATGTTGGTGTAAGTGTTAGCGCCGGGCGATTTTAGCCGCTAATAGTCAAACTATTTTGACCAATCCCGGTCACCGAATAATGGCCACCGTGCCTCCCCGCCGCCACTACGCTGGTGGTGCCAACACGCCGGCGTTAGGAGGACCATTGAGGTGAACGAGAGACACGATGACCTACAGGAGATTATAGACGCGGCGCTCCGGGAGATGGCCGCGGAGGAGGGCGACGGGTTCGACCCGCAGGCATGCAACCTCGCGGAGTTCTGCAGGAGGACGGGGCTCACCCGCTCCCGCGCGAGGACGGTCAGGGCACACGGGTTCAGGGCCCTGCCCCACGGGAACAGCGGGAGGAGGGCCGCGCCGGGCGTGCTCGCCGGCCACACCGGCCTGGTGGACGACCTCCTGCGGAAGGGCGTCACCAACTCGCAGGTGATATTCGAGCGGCTGCTCGGCCAGGGCTACGCCGGCGGCCTCACCACGGTGAAGACCTATATCGCCGCGCACCGGGACCTCGTGCCCGCGAAGAGGCGGCAGGCGGCCCCGCAGGGCTGCCGCGGCCAGCGCTTCAGGACGGCGCCCGGAGAGGCCTACCAGATGGACTGGGGCTTCGTCGCGGTCGAGCGCCCTGGCGGGGAGCGGGCGCGGATCGCCTGCTTCGCCATGGTCTGCCACCATTGCGGGGGCGCCCACGTCGAGTTCTTCCCGAACGCGCGCCAGGAGAACCTCCTCATCGGGATGCTGCACGCGTTCTCGGCGCTGGGCGTGCCCGCGACCGTGCTCACCGACAACATGAAGAGCGTGGTCGTCCGCCGCGATGCCGACGGCCGGCCCGTCTGGCAGGCCGACTACGCCGAGTTCATGGGCGTCGTCGGCTTCCGCACCAGGTTGTGCAGGCCGCGCCACCCCTATACGAAGGGCAAGGTGGAGAGGCTCGTCCGCTTCGTGAAGGGGAACTTCCTCGCGGGAAGGTCCTTTACCGACCTTGACGCCCTCAACCGGGAGGCCGCCCTCTGGTGCGCCGAGCAGGGAGGCCGCTGGCGGCGCGCGGCGGCATGCGTCCCGATGCGCGAGCACGAGGCGGCGTGCTCGGCGAACACCAGGCCGCTCGAGGTCACGGCCGAGGTCGAGCGGTACCTGTGCCCGCGCCGGAAGATCTCCTTCGACGGCTTCGTGAGCTTCGAGGGGCACCGCTACGGCGTGCCCTACTGGTACGTCCGCCGCGAGTGCAGGGTGAACCGGGAGGGGCGCGTGGTGCACATATACAGCGACGACCTCTCCCGCGAGCTCGTCGCCCACGCCGTCGGCACCGGCGCCGACAGCTGGTGCGAGGGGCAGTGGGAGACATCGCCGGCGCAGCCCGAGGAGCTGCCGACCCAGCCGGTGGGGACCGTGGTCGAGCAAATCGCCCCGCCCAGGACGAAACCCGGTTTCGAGAGGTTCGACTTCGGGAGGGCCGAATGATGGCGGGCGCGGGGGCGAGCCCCTACGAGCTCGCGAGCGACGCCGCGTCGAGGCTCGGGATCGCCGTCGGGGCGGAGGAGCTCGCGACCCTCGCCTCGGACCTCGACCTCGGCGACGGGGAGATGGCCGCCGTGGCAGCCACCTTCTCCTACCTTGCGGAGAAGAGGAGGCTCGCCTCCATCGAGACGCTGCTGAGGCTGAGCAGGCTGCCCAGGCGCGAGCCCAAGACCTTCGAGGGCTTCGACTTCTCCAGGATCCAGGGCCGGGACGCGGCCGCGCTGGGCAAGCTCCCGTCGCTGGCCGACCTCTACGCGCACCGCAACGTCGCCTTCGTCGGGCCCGGCGGCATAGGGAAGACGCACCTCGCGCAGGCCTACGGGCGCGAGTGCTGCAATGCGGGGGCTCAAGACCTACTACATAAAGGCGACCGAGCTCAGGGACAGGTTCCAGAAGGCCGTCCAGCGGGGAAACACCTCGCGGGTCGTCTCCTCGCTCGTCAAGCCGTCGTGCCTCATCGTTGACGAGGTGGGGAGATGCGTCTACGACAGGCCGTGCACCGACCTGTTCTTCGATGTCGTCGACAGGCGCTACGAGAAGGAGGGGCCGAACGCGATGGTCCTCACGAGCAACATCGCCCCGAGCGGGTGGGATGAGTTCTTCACGGGCGACGACACGCTCCTCTGCGCCCTCGACAGGCTGTTCGACAAGGCGTCGGTGTTCGTGATGCGGGGCCCGAGCTACCGCGGCAGGGAGCTTGACACCTACTCGGTGGAGGCCGTCCCCCAGGCGGTGAAGGTGAGGGGGATCCAGCCCGAGGGGATGTAGGAATGCGATAGGAAAGTCATAGATGCGGGCGTGTTGGCTAAAATGGGTCGGCCGGGATTGGTCAATCTCGGCCGACTATATTTGGCTAAATTATTCCGACGCTAACAGTCGCGCTCAACTGAGCCACTTCGGTAAAAGCCGAGCCATCAAAACAGCTGCGGCGCCGTCTGGAGGAATGGACCTTTGCTTCCGGTCTTTTCCTCCAAGCGGCACCGCATCTTTGTGCCCCGGTCACACCCCAACGCAGTTGCGGTGAAATAGGGACTGTTTGCGCCACCTAGGTCACAAAACAGTCCCTATTTCACCGCAACTTATATGGGGATTGATTAGATGAACGAGTCTTTGGACAGCTCAAAATAGTCGGGATGCAAGGCGATAACCGGACCTTGCTCTTCGGGCATCAGGTGCAGGTGCGTCTCTGCCAGATAGCTCGCCGCGTCGGTATCGCCCCTCTTAATGGCCTCGAGAATCCGGCGATGCTGCCGACGAATCGGCTCCCAATCCAAATCCTGCGACACCATACGCAACCAGTTATATCGCTCAAAATGCGTGTTGATGCTCTTCATCCAACCCCACAACATGTGACGACCGGCAATCTCAAAACATGTCTCATGGAACAGGTTATCCAGGTCAAAGAAACGGCGCGTTTCGCCATGGTCGAGCGACTCGGACTCGGTAAGAATCTGCTCAAGCCGCTGCTTTTGCTCGGGCGAGGCGGCCGAACAGCATTTAATTAGCACGCTTCTCTCGAGCTTCTCGCGCAAAAAGCAGGCGTTTTCGGCGCGTTCCATGCTGATCTTAGAGACGTAGGTGCCGCTTTTGGGACGCGTTTCCACCAGCTCCTGCTCACGCAAGCGCACAAAGGATTCGCGAATGGGCGTGCGCCCGATTCCCGTCTCCTTTTCCAGACCAATCGCCGAAAGACGCGTGCCGGGCCTGAGCTCGACATAGATGATCTTGGAGCGCAATGCGTTGTACGCCTGGTCTTGCAGGCTCTGATAATGCTGGTGCTGTTCCATAAAGCCCTCGGATGAAGCTCACGGTTTGTCGAATTTCACCATGCAATACTATCGCATCCCCCGCCCCATCATAAGTTGCGGCGGAATAGTTCCTGTTCAAGGCCTTCAGCAGCAAAAACAGGAACTATTCCACCGCAACTACAGCCAACGAGTTGTTGCGATTAGGTGAACGTTCACCTTTTTATTGTTTTTCTCTTCGCAAATAAAATCCCGTGCGTATACTTAGGCTCAAACGAAACCGATTTCGTTGAGCGTGGGCAATAGGGTGTTAAGACACACCCTACCATCTTGGCATCTTATCGCCCACGCAATGCCATTTGCTTTCTTCCCGTCTCGTTGGACCTTTAGTCCCATTCCGGCACAGCGAGACACTTCCTAGACGACTGACCGTGGGGCCGGCTTTTCTGCTTTTGCAGCAGTGCCTCCGATAACCCTCTTTTGCCGGCCCTGGTCAGCTTTTTCACACAACCGAAAGGACGGGTAGCAACATGCGACCGCTCATTATCATGCATGGCGAGAACATCGACTGGTGCCATACCGTCATTAGAATGCTGATGTATCTTGTGGGCGTTGCAGTACTGGCACTCGGTATGAGTCTCCAGACGGCATCCGGCCTGGGCGTCGCCGCGCTCACGTGCTTTGCCACAACCCTATCCATGCTCACTGGCAAGACGCTCGGCTTTTGGATCACCGCAACCTACGTCGCCTACATCGTGGCGCAATTAGCCATCTTGCGAAGCGAGTTCCAGCCGCGCATCCTGCTCGAGTTGTTCTTCTCAACGCTGATTGGCGGCTTGACCGACCTCTTCATGGCGGTCAACCCACTGCATCCCACGGCACTCCCCACACAGATTGCGACCATGCTGCTCTCCCTCGCTGTCACCGCATTTGGCGTAAGTCTCGTCGTCAACATGGGCGTTGTCCCCAACGCGCCCGACGGCTTGGTGCAAGTCATTGCCGAAAAGCTTAAACGCCGCTTTGGTGACGTAAAAGTCGTGTTTGACTGCTCACATGTCGCCGCCTCGCTCGCGTTGTCGCTGATCCTTATGTACAACCTGGGCGGCTTTGGCGTCACGACCGCCATCTCGGCACTGTTCCTGGGCCATGTCATCAACGTCGCCAACAAGCTGTTCGCCCAGCGCTTTATCCGCGCGGCATTCGGAAAATAGCACCACCGTAAGAACCCGAGAACAGCGCTATACGTTGCTATATCTCACTATACTTTGCAATAACTTGCTATACTTTGCTATATCTTGCTATATCTTGAGCAAAGGTGGCTCACATGCAAACAAACCCTTTTAAGCCCACAGCAGGTAAAACACCTACCCACGATTATCGGCCGCGAAGATGTACTTGAAGAATTCAGTGAAGGCCTCACCAACGGGCCTGGTGCCCCTGGGCGCCTAATGCGCATAGCCGGCGTCCGTGGAACGGGCAAGACGGTCCTCCTTGACGAGTGCTCACGTTTGGCGCAAAGCCGTGGCTGGACGGTCATAAAAGAGGTCGCAACCGAGGGACTTTGCCCAGCGCATTCTCGAACAGCTGCAGCCCAAATTCCAGGCCAAACACGCCAGATTTGAGCCCACCGTAGCTGGCATATCCATCGGCAGCATAGATATTGAGCGAATCGGCCCATCGCTACGCGACGCCATGAGACAGACAATATCCAAGAATGAAAACGGCCTGCTCATCACTCTCGACGAGGTTCAAGACGCAGAGCTCGATGAGGTCCGAACGCTCTCCATTGCGATTCAGCAAGTTATCGGCGAAGACCTTGATATCGCCTTTGTTTTTGCTGGGCTGCCTTCGATGATTGAAAGCATCATCAACGGAAAGACACTTACGTTTTTGCGCCGTGCCCTCCCCTTTGACCTGAAGGCTGTGGCAGTAACCGAAGTGTCGTACTCCCTCGAGGAAACCATTGAAGCGTCTGGCATGGAGTTGCAGCCAGGTATTGCCGGCCAACTTGCCGAGGCAACGCAAGGCTATCCTTTCATGATCCAACTCGTTGGATACTACGCATGGCAGTTGGCGAGACGCGCACATACAGCGATTATTGGAGAAGAAGAAGCCGAGCGCGGCATTGCAACGGCACGCGAACGCTTCTGCGCCATGGTGATTGAGCCCGCGCTGCAGCGCATTCCGCCCACGTGCATCGCTTATCTGCTGAGCATGGCGTCTTTGGGGCAGACGAGCTCGACCAGCATGGTTGCCGATGCCCTAAACAAAACGCCTCAACAGGTGAGTTCCGTCCGCAGCCGCCTGTTAAGAGAATCGATTATCGAGGCTCCCTCGTACGGCAAGGTCTCATTTGCCATCCCCTACATGCGCGACTACCTCTACGAGCACAAAGCCGAACTGGAAGTTGAACTGTAGAAACGGCAACTGCCCTGCAAGACGAAAACCGTTTTCGTACGGATTTAAAGCAGACGTAAACGATTTTCGTCTTGATTTGCGTACGGAATTAAGACGTAAATTGCGCTTTCGTACGCTTATTACCAGACGCAAATTGTTTTCGTCCGGCCATGCGTCCCCAATCTAGACGAAAAGAGCCCCGAGCTCGTATTGGGCTCGATGTAAGTTCTAGGGTGTCAGAAGTTACATCAGCCGCTTACGCCCGCTCTGTCTATCTCTCCGAGCGGGACGGGCGCCGATGCCCTGATCTCTGCCATGTCGAGGTGCGAGATCAAATCCTTGGCGCGCTCGCCGGAGTGGTATGCCTTGTTCGGCGCCACCTTCCTGTAGAGCTTCTTGAGCTTCGTCTTCCCCTTGTTGCCCGGCGGCATCTCCGTCTCAGGTGGCAGCCCTAGGAAGGACAGGACGCCGGGCGGGTCGCACGGCATCACGTCCTCGATGTCGGCCTTGGCCGCCAGGTCGACGACTCTCTGCGCTGTCGGCGAGATGTTCGGGGTGCTGCTACCGCCCGCTGGTTCGGAAGCTGGCGGGCAGTAGCGGCAGTAGCGGTGTGGCTCGATAGGCCCGAATATCCGTAAGGAAGGTGCTCGCTCTCATATGTGCTGATATGCCTCGCCTCGCGAACCTTGGGATGCTTCCTGAGGTAATCCCTCAATTCGAGCCACTCTTTATGCTCATAACGCTTCGAAATCGTTTCCCCGTCGACAGTTTCCTTCACATAATGGTATGTTCGAACGCCTTCGAACTTGCCGAACCCGTTCTCGACGCTGAAGTTTCTGAACCAGCGCGAAAACCCATTCAGGTCCATGAAGTTGACTTGGGGATGCCTGTCTTTCGTTCGTTCGAATGAGTGGACGAGCGGAGTGCCTTTGACTTGTTCCAGGCCGAAGGCTTCCATTTCGCGGGCCTGCTCCTTTTTCCAGAATTCGAGATACGACGTCAGCGTCTCGCTTATCGAGATCCTCCGCACGCTTTTCTTGCTTTTGGGCGAGCGAACGCTTCGATCGGCCGCGAACTGCTGCTCAATGAGGATGCTTCTGTTCTCGACGGAGACATCGGACCACGTCATCCCGAGGGCTTCTGCCCTTCTCATGTCGGTGTCGAGCATGAGCATCACGCATGTGATGTGCG
>ENA-OQJO01000132-OQJO01000132.1-human-gut-metagenome-genome-assembly--contig:-NODE-132-length-10631-cov-1.668698_pt1 | contig 10631 bp, 8 predicted proteins | sample MGYA00242613_ERZ504780 | MGnify/ENA primary metagenome ERZ504780 (study PRJEB26092, sample SAMD00036368) | human gut metagenome | host: Homo sapiens | study: EMG produced TPA metagenomics assembly of...
ACCTCGGCGATCGTGTTGTTGAGCAGCTTCAGGGTCTTGACATCCGGGGTGTCCTCAGTCACGTGCACCTCGCCGGAGGTCTCGTCGACCACATTGCGCCACAGTCGCTGCAGGAAGCGCATGCCGCCGACCACGTTGCGCGTGTTCCACGGACGGGATTCGGCCAGCGGGCCCATGCCCATCTCATACAGGCGAAGGTGTCCGCGCCGTAGTTCGCATACATGTCGTCCGGCGTGATGATGTTCTTCAGGCTCTTGCCCATCTTGCCAAACTCGCGGTTGGCGTGCTCTCCGTTCCAGGTGAAGGTCGGCTCTCCGTTGGCGTCGGCCGGGCCTTCCACCACTTCGGCGGCCGGCACGTACTGGCCACGGTCGTCGGTGTAGGCGTATGCCTGGATCATGCCCTGGTTGAACAGCTTGTGGAACGGTTCCGCGGAATCCACGAAGCCGAGGTCGAAGAGCACCTTGTGCCAGAAGCGGGAGTACAGCAAGTGCAGCACGGCGTGCTCCACGCCACCGATGTACAGGTCCACGCCGCCGGACTTGCCAGTGGTCTCGTTGTGGTTCGGGCCCATCCAGTAGTCGAACTCGCTCTTCTCCACCATGTGTTCGGTGTCGGTCGGGTCGAGGTAGCGCATGTAGTACCAGCAGGATCCGGCCCAGTTCGGCATGGTGTTGGTGTCGCGGTAGTAGGTCTTCTTGCCGTCGCCCAAGTCGAGTTCGACCTTCACCCAATCCTCGTTGCGGCTCAGCGGCGCTTCAGGATTGGATTCGGCGTCTTCCGGATCGAAAGTCTTCGGGCTGTAGTCCGGCACGTCCGGCAGGTTGATCGGCAGCTGGTCGTCCGGCAACAGATGCGGGGTGCCATCTTCGCCGTAGACGATCGGGAACGGCTCGCCCCAGTAACGCTGGCGGCTGAACAGCCAGTCGCGCAGACGGTAGCTGACCGTGCCCTTGCCGACACCAGCCTCTTCCAGCCATGCGTTCACCTTGTCGATGGCTTCGTCCACGCGCAGTCCATTGAGGCTCAACGCGTCGCCCTTGGCACGGGTGGCGTCCACAGCGGAGTTGATGACGATGCCGTCGTGGGAGACGAACGGAGCCTTGCCCTCATAGTTGGCCAGATCGTCGCCGGATTCCGGCAGCGGCTGCACGGTGTAGGTGACCGGCAGACCGAACTTGACCGCGAAATCGTAATCACGCTGGTCGCCACCCGGCACGGCCATGATGGCGCCGGTGCCGTAATCCATAAGCACATAGTCTGCGGTGAACAGCGGCAGCTTGGCTCCGGTGATCGGGTTGATGGCGTACAGGCCGGTGAACAGGCCGGTCTTCTCGCCCGCCTCGTCCACACGGTCCTTGGCGGTCTTGGATTCCGCGGCCATACGGTAGGCCTTCACAGCCTCGACCGGAGTGGCGTAGCCGCCCTTCCAGTCTTCCGGAGTCTCGGACGGCCATTCGGCGGGAACATCCTCGAGCAGATGATGCTCCGGGGAGACCACGGCGAACGTGGTGCCGAACAGGGTATCGGGACGGGTGGTGTAGATCTCCATGTCCTTGACGCCGTTCGGGGTTTCGACGTCGAAATGCACGGAAGCGCCGTGGGATTCGCCGATCCAGTTGCGCTGCATGAGCTTGACCTTCTCAGGCCAGTCGATGGTGTCGAGGTCTTCGATCAGACGGTGGCCGTATGCGGTGATGCGCATGGACCACTGGCGCAGTTCGCGCTGGAGCACCGGGAAGTTGCCGCGTTCGGACTTGCCTTCGGCGGTGACCTCCTCGTTGGCGAGCACGGTACCCAGGCCCGGGCACCAGTTGACCGGGGACTTGGAGATGTAGGCCAGACGAAAGTCGTTGAGCACGTCGGCCTGCTCGGCTTCGGTCAGATCATTCCACTGCTTGCCTGCGAATCCCGGAATCTCACGCTCGCCGGATTCGAACTGCTCCACCAGCGTGCTGATCGGGCGTGCGCAGCCCTTGGAGCCAGACGGGTTGGTGGCATCCTCGTCGTACCAGGAATCGTAGATGCGGGAGAAGATCCACTGGGTCCAACGCACATAGCCCGGGTCAATGGTGGCGAAGGAGCGGCGGTTGTCGAAGCTCAGGCCCATACGATGCAGCTGGCGGCGCATGTTGGCGATGTTCTGTTCGGTGGTAATGCGCGGATGCTGGCCGGTCTGCACGGCATACTGCTCGGCCGGCAGGCCGAAGGCGTCGTAGCCCATGGCGTGCAGCACGTTCTCGCCCTTCATGCGGTGGTAGCGGCTGACCACGTCGGTGGCGAGGTAGCCCAGCGGGTGGCCGACGTGCAGGCCCTTGCCGGACGGGTACGGGAACATGTCCATCGCGAAATAGGACGGGCGGCCTTCGGCGTTATGGCCCTTGCCGTCCTTCAGGTCGCCGTTGACGTTGGCGGCCCAGAAGGTGCCTTCGTCATCCCAAATCTTCTGCCATTTTTCCTCAATGCCCTGAGCCAAATCCGCGTTGTAACGGAACGACGGTTCGGCTGGTTCGTTCGACTGCGTCTGCGCGCTTTCTCAATGTCACTCATAATGCATGAAACTAGCCGCGCAACTGGACACTTCGCAAGGCGTCAATCATTATGCAAGAAGCGTTTTGCAAAGCGTCACGCAAGGCGGGGGCCGTCAGCCTTCCGACGCTGCCGAGAGCGTTATCGCGGGAGGGTTGAGCGACATGTCGGGAACGTAGCCGATCGACTGTTTCATCTTGTCTATGGCCTGCTTCCACGAGCCGTCGTCCATCATGGACTGCAATGCGGCGTCGATCTGTTTGGCCAGCGTGGATTGGCCGGATTTGACCGCGATCGCGTACGAACGTTCGCCGAACGTTTCGCCTACGACCTTGAGATATCCGCCTCCCCTGTTGGATGCGAGGCCCGCCGCTATGGCGTCATCTGCCGCGATGGCGTCCGCCTGCCCGATCATCAATGCCGTTTCGCATTGCGGATACGTGTCGCGTTCGCTCACGGTCACATCTTCCGCAAGATTTCGCACGCTGTAGGAGGGTATTCCTCCTTTGGCCACGCATACCGTCCTTCCGGCAAGATCATCGGTTCCGGTGATGGTTCCCGCACTGTCGGAACGTACCAACAATGCCGCATGCACAGTCAGATACGGTCCTGCAAGCTCGACCTCACCATCCTGAACGTCATCAGCGGCGAAAGCATCGACCACCATGTCCACGGTGCCGTCTTCAAGTGACGAAACGCGCGCCGACGGCAGCACCTGTTTGAACACGATCTGTTTTTTCGCGAATCCCAGCGTGTTCGCCACATATTGCGCCACGGAAATATCGAAACCCGAATACTCTCCCCCATGCAGAAAACCCAAACCAGGCTGGTCCGCGGCCACGCCAATCGCAATGGTCGGCCCCTGCGCGAGACCATTGGTCACTACGGAAATGGAAGTGCCGCACGCGCTCGTGCCCAATACGGTCGAAGCGGCGCATACCAGCGCCGCGATATTTCGTGACAGACGTGACAGACGTAGCATACGCGCGATTCTACGCGATTCTACTTGAACATGCGCGAACGCGTCAGGAACCAGGTGACAATGGCCGAAACGACCAGCGAGATTCCGATGATCACGGCGAAGCCCCACGGCTTGTCCGTCAACGGCATGCCTAGCATGCCCTCCTGGAAGTTCATGCCGTACATTGAGAAGATCAATGTCGGAATCGACAGCGTGATGGAGATGATCGTGAAGATGCGCATCACGTTGTTCAGATTGTTCGACACGATCGACGCGAACGCGTCGGTCATGTTGGCAAGAACGCCGCTGTAGATGTTGGCCATCTCGATTGCCTGCTTGTTTTCGGTGATGACGTCGTCGAGCAGATCCTCGTCTTCCGGATACTGCTTGATGCGCGGCAGCGTGGTCAGCTTTTCCATCACGATTTCGTTCGATTTGAGCGACGTGGTGAAGTAGACCAACGTTTTGCTCAGTTCGAGCAGCATGAGAATCTCACGATTCTGCATGGAATGGCGCAGTTTGAGTTCGAGCTTGTCGCTTTCGCGGTCGATGATACGCAGATACCGCAGATACATGGTGGCGTTGCGGTACAGGATCTGCAGGATGAAACGCGTTTTCATATACGTGTTGAAACCGCGGATCGTACCTTCCATGAACGGGTGCAACACCGGAGTGTCCTGCATGCAGACGGTGATGATGGCCGACTGCGTGATGATGATCGACAACGGGATGGTCTCGTACCAGTCGCGGCCGCCGCGTTCCTCCACGGTAGGAATGTCCACGATGATCATCGTGTAGTCGTCCTCGACGTCGACGCGCGAGCGTTCCTCGTCATCCAGAGGGGCGCGCAGGTCGGCCAGGTCGATGCCGGTTTCCATGGACACGTTGGCGAGCTCCACGTCGGTGGGCGCCGAGAGACATAACCAGGAGCCGTTCTCCGGTTTTTGGATTTGCTCCACCTGGCCGTTAATCGTTCTGAACATTCTCAACATGTCTCTCACCCGCCTTTCGCGCTTCCGACGTTCTATCGCTGTACGGCAGCCCGAATCCAACATCTCCGGCGATCGGTCTCTTGCGATCGATCTGGAACATTCGGGCAAACAACCTTATTTAGGATAGTCCCACCTTGAGAGTTGGCCGGCCGCGTGCCTGAGATTTCATCGAGAATTCATGTTCGACGCATGCGTCCGCGGCAGGCGACAGTCACTGCAGATCGTTGCGGTTACTGCGGATCACTGCACGATGGGCTTCCACAATGGCATGTTGGGGCCTCGCAATTCCTTCGGCCCATTCTCCCAATCGGTAAGCGCGGCGATGGCGGGACCTTGGTTGAAGGCATCGAGCTTCCACTGCCATGTGTCGGGGATCCGCAGGACCGTTGGAACCGCCTGTGTTGACGCTCATGCTCGTCCAGAAGGCGTTGCGCATGGCTCCGAGATTGTTGAGGTCGTCCGGATCCATGTCGAGCAGCACGGCGACGGTGGCCACGATCCACGATCCATGGCCGACTGCGAGCAGCGTGGTGGCCGTCGGATCATCGGCATGTTCGGCGATGATGCTTCGTATGGCTTGGGAGCCACGCTGGCCGGTATGCCTGCGGCTTTCGACGCCATGCTTGGTTTCGCCTCCGGTGTGGGCACGCCATGAATGGTAGTCGTCGGCGTACTGTTCGAGGATTTCCTCGCGGGTCATGCCTTCCCATTCGCCGAAGCTGCGTTCGCGCAGGCGTGGGTCGAGGGCTACGTCAAGTCCGAGAAGGTCGGCGATGGCGTGAGCGGTCTGTTGGGCGCGGAAAAGGTCGGATGATACGACGACCATGCGTCGGCTCGCGGCCGGTGCCTCGTTGATTTCGTTAAGATCGGCGAGATGCGCGCCCTCGTACGCGGGTTGGGCGAGTTCGTCATTATGGTCGGCGAGGTGCGCGACTTTCGCCCAATAGTACTTTTTGGCGAGTTCATAAGCGCTTTGGTCGGCCTGCCACCTGCCGACGATGTCGAGGGGAATGTCGATTTGGCCTTGCAGTCGTCTTGCGAGATTGTATGCGGTGCGTCCGTGGCGCAGGAAGAGTACTTCGTCGATCGATGCATTTCATTGTAGCTATGCCGTGCGAGTGTGGCGAGGGTCGCCCAGATGGCTGTGAGCGCGAATGCCGTGGTGGAGAGGGTTCCGTCGGTGAGGCATCCTGTTTCTGGCGGGCATTCGTCGTGGTTGGGGACGCGCGTTCCTGTGATGAGAAGCCGGTGGGTGTTGATGCCGTATGGGGTGCAGGTCATAAGGGTGGCCTGATCGGCGCTGGCGTCGTGTTTGTTTATCCAGATGAAATCGTCGGGGGTGATGGTGCGGATTGTTTGCACTTGATAGGTGAGGGTTTCGCCGAGGGTGGTGATGGTGAATTCGTCACCTTCTCGGGCTTGGTCGAGTTTGGTGAACATGAGTTTGTCGGCGAGGCCCCGGTGTGCGGTGATGACGGTATGGGTTCCCGCTCCCCCGATTGGCAGGGATGTGCCTTCCCAATGCCCTGCGCCGATGGCGAGCGTCTGTTCGCTTGTTCCGTGGCGTATGGGTAGGCTGATGCCGAGTTTCGGGTAGTTGATGGTTGCCATGACGTCGCTGGGTGGGATGACGAGTTGCCGATTGTATTCGTCGGGATTTTGCGTTGCGGGTTCGCCGTCTGTTTGGTTGCTGGTTTGGTTTGCGAGGCGCGCGTTGTAGAGTTTCGCCTGCCGTTTGCTTTCTTGGATTGCCTTGTTTGCGGTGTTGGTGATGGTGGCTGCATACGCTTTGACGTTGGCTGCTTGTTGGATGTTGTCTTCGGCGCGCATGATCAGGGGGATGCTGATGATGAGTGCCGTTGCGGTGAGCATGGCGGTTCCCACGCACCATCGGATGATGCTGCGTTTGTTGGGCGCTTTTTTGTGCCGTGGTTTGCTATGCGGGGGAATCGCCATGTGTTGCCTATTGTCGGATGTTGGCTAGTCGTTGCTTGATCGGCACATACGCAGCATGACGATGCCTCCTATGAAGAGGAGTGCCGCGATGCTGAAGAGCATGGTGAGGCCTGCCGCACCAGTCAACGGTATTTCGGTGATGGTACGGGATGTTGGTGACGACCACGGTGTGGCTGTCGCCTTTTTTGATGAGGTTGTTGGGGTCGGATTTGACGTCGAGGCTCCACGTCATGTTGGTGTCGTCAACGTTGACGGTGACGACTGCGCTGGGCAGCATGAGCGACGAGTAGTCCTGGGGTGCTTGTGTTTCGGTGATGGTGTATTCGCCTTTGAGTCCTTGGATTTTGGTTTCGCCGGCTTCGAATGTGGTGGTTGTGGTGGTATCGCCGCTGGTGGCGAGGCGGTAGGTGCCGTTGCCGAGGGCCACGAGTTTCAAAGGCGTTTTGTCGCTGGCGCCTTGGGCGATGGTGAATTTCGCGCCGGTGAGCTTTTGGTTTTTGGCGTCGACCTTGCGTAATGCGATTTCACCGGTGCAGACTTTAACCTCGTTGCCGGGCTGGTTGTTGTGGTCCTGCCATGCGTTGGGATTGTGGGAGTATTCCAAGTCGATGGAGTTGACGTTGCAGGGGCTTCCGATGACCGCATTGCCGTTGAGTCTGGCCTTGTAGGTGACTGTGATCGTCGCGCCGACCGGCAGGGCCGCCTTTGATGCGTCCGAGGCGAGAATGTCTCCGTTGACGCCGAACAGCCAGCTGATGGTTTTGCCGTTGACGTTTTCCTTGTAGAACGTGCTCGCCAATGCTTTGCCGCCGACGGTGATCGAGGTGAGCGAACCATAGTCGAGACCCGCGCCAAGCGTATCGTTCAACGCAAGATAGTAGTGCTCGTAGCCTGTCCAGTTGGGGATTTTCTGCGTCACGCGGTAGGTCAGGTCCTTGCCTATCGCTTCGGATGCGCTGTCTTTCCAGGCACTGCCGACGTTGACTTTTTTGTCTGGCGATTCCACGTTGGATACCTTGTAGATCACTTGCCCGAGGGTCAGGGTCGTGCCGCCGGCCGTACGTAGTTGGTTGACGCCGTTGACCGCGGTGCCGTTCATCATCATGATGGACGCGGTCGTTTTGACGGCGGTTCCGCTGCTTGGCGTGGTTATTGCCGGGGTACGGTCCACGATGGCGTAGATTCCCGGTACGAGTACGTTGCCGGTCGACATGGTGGCTTTGTCTTGGCTGAGTGTGGAAACCGCCGTTCCATCCTGCTTGGCGAAGTTGGTTTGTTTGGCGAGGCTGTTGCAGAAGTTGCGTAGCTTTCCGCTCCATGGATCGCTGCGCGAGTCGGTCAGGTTCTTCACCACCCACACCATCGGATCGTTTTTGCCGTTGACGGTAAGGTTCGTATCGGTGGCTCCGGCCGCTTTGGCTGCCGCGGTGATGTCGGATGCCAATGCCGTGTTCGTGGTCAGATCGTAGCCGACGATCGTGTTGCCGTCCACGCTTGCGGCGGTATATGTGGCAAGCTGGATGGCGCGGAGGTCCTTGCCTTCGAGGCTTTCCCCGTTGCTTGCCTTCACACTCATGGACTGCTTGACGCCTAGATCGCCGAGTTGCGGCGTGGCTTGGGCCGTGCCCGGCATGGCAAGAGCCGCGATCATGCCCAGCGCAAGCATGGAGGTCCATCGGCGACGTATGGTGTGTTGTGTCATGGTTCACCTTCTTTGGTTGTTGGTTGTCGCATAGGCGTCTTCGCTTATGCGTGCAGACCAGCATGGCAGAAACCAATATTCGCCCGCCACCTCTTTAAGAAAATCTGTGGATAAGTGGATGAGCGAACACTTATCCACACTTATCCACAACCCATGCATGCAACTGCCGTATAGGAATCCATGATCGAATCGCCGCGAACGATATGCTGCAGATTCGCGATCTTCCGTTCCGATAACAGCGAACCGCAGACCGGACATACAGTCCCGTCTGCGGTTCTCCGATATTGTCGTTTCGACTGGTTCAGTATGGAACCGATCAGTCCTTGACGATGGTTTTGCCTGCCGTAGCGCCCGGAGTGAGATCCTGAATTTCCGTGATCTCCAAAACCGGAATGGTCATCGGCTTTTTCGTGCCGCGTTCTTCGGCGACTTTGACCTGTTCGTCATAGATGGCGTCATCGGAATGCAGCACGACGTTGCCGCGGAAACGGTATCCCTTCTTCTGTTCGAGGTTGGCGACCGCGACGACCAGATCACTGCCGTCAAGCAGGTTACGGTATGTCTGGCCCGCGGTGCGCTCGTGGTAGCCGATATGGTTGTTGTCGATGATGAACATGCTCATCTTCGGACCGAGATCGACCTGGCCTTCTTTGCTGATGGTGGCCACCCATGCGAGGTTGCTGTTGAGGAATCCCTTCATCTCATCGGTGAGATCTGCCATGATGCCGTCCTTTCGTCTATATGCCCATGGAATGCGGGCATACTTTCAGACTACGACAAGAAACCCCACAACGCATGTTCGCCCAACGTGAATAACATCACATACGCGCTCCATCTGAAACCGAATTTAGGAGAGATAACACCTGTTTCGCACTTTGCTGAGGCGTCAGACCACGATCATCCGCTATCCAATCAATCATGGAAAAGAAAGGATTGATTTTGGGTTGGCATCAGCGGTATCTGCTGGACGATATGCACGTCGAGTTGATTCGCAATGGGTTCAAAGACAAAGCCTGCAGCATGCCGATATCCGCACTTGGTTTAGATATTGTGTGTGAATCCCTTTATTCCATTGATGGTTTTTCCCTCAAAAGAATTTATGCAGATTCAGACATTTCCGATTTAGCCTGGGCTTTTTGCGATGTGGCAATTCTTGTTTGCTGGCTTAGATATGTCAGACAGTATCTGCCAGAGAAAGCACAAAGGCATTTTATTCCATCCCCCATTCTCGCTTTGCTTGTATGCGCGTACGCAACGCCTCGGAGGCCCTGAATCTGAGAGGGCGTCTTCCTGTGAACTCGATGAGGCTCTCGCCCGCCAGCTCATCCACGTATTTGCGGATCGTCTGTTTCGTCAGCATGAGGTCGCCGCCTGCATCTTCGAGCGTCATGGACTTGGTGGTGTCGAACAGCTCCTCCTGCATGACTGCGTAGAGAAGCAGGGTCGCGTTCGTGGACAGTGCATGTTCCCTCCGTAGCTCGTCACGCAGGACGGTCGCCTTGTCGAGCTGGTCGATTTTGATGCCGAGCTCCTCGATCAGGGATTCCTGCGCCCGTTCGATGAGTCCGAGGATGGTGTATACGAAGAACGTGAGTTCCCCGCTGTTGAGTTTGTCCTCGGCCTCAGTGAACGCCTTGTAGTATTCGTTCTTGTTCTCCGCGATCGTCCTGGAGAGGGACAGCACGGTGGGCAGAGTGAGATCGTTGCTGAGGTAGAGCGCGAGCAGATACCTGCCTGTCCTGCCGTTGCCGTCGTAGAACGGGTGGATGTATTCGAACAGGAAGTGGCTGGCTATCGCCCGCTGCAGGAACGGTATGGTATCCGACCGGGCGAGGTCCATCATCTGTGCGAGCAGCGCTGATATCCGCGCCTCGCTGCTGACGCCGCTGTGGATGACGGTGCCGTGCGGTCCTTGGACCTCGACATCGCCTTTCCTGAACAGCTCCCCGTCGGGCCTGTTCTTGTCGTCGATCTCGTCGAGGGCTATCTTGTCGTAGATGTCCCTGATGTCCTCGAGAGTCTTGGGCAGTTCAACGTCGCGATTGGTGAGGTTGAGATACAGTTTCGCGAACTCGCCGAACCTGGCCTTCTCCATGTCGCCCTCGGTCCTGGCCTGCCGGGCTGCGGCCACGGCGGCTTCCGTCTCCTTCCGCGTCGACCTGACCCCCTCCATCTCGTTGGTGGCGAGCAATTCCTCGGATATGGCGTGGTAGATGTAGTTCCACCGCATGACTTCTGGGATGCTCCGCCACATGGCCGATACCCGGCGTTCGGCGAGGAGCACCTTCTGTGTGAGCATGCACACGCAGCGCGGCGTGGCGATGAACAGTTCGCCCAAGGGTGTGCCGATTCCGGTTGTGAATGTGGAGTCCGCTTCGAGGCGTTGTCTGACGAGCCGGTCGTGGTTGGCGTAGGAGTCCATGACTCCTGTCGGCGTGGAACTAGCCGCGCCGAAAGTCCTGTATTCCATGCTCATAACGGTCACTGCTTT
>ENA-OQJO01000134-OQJO01000134.1-human-gut-metagenome-genome-assembly--contig:-NODE-134-length-10542-cov-2.079405_pt1 | contig 10542 bp, 9 predicted proteins | sample MGYA00242613_ERZ504780 | MGnify/ENA primary metagenome ERZ504780 (study PRJEB26092, sample SAMD00036368) | human gut metagenome | host: Homo sapiens | study: EMG produced TPA metagenomics assembly of...
AGTATTCAACATTATGAGCAAGAAGCAAGTACATAAAAAGAAAATCCGCTTCTATGAATAACAGAAACGGATTCAATTCAAAAAATATACTTTTTAATAAATAAAAATTCTGCGTAACAACACTTAATTCTACCTCCAACCCACCCGTTATACCCTATACTACAACTATATCACGAATCAATATACAACTTTTTATAGCTGAAAATTTACTGCGTATTTTTTAGCACCTAATTTTAAAAGTCATCTCTTCCAGCTTTAATCCTGTTACAAAGAAAATAAACTCCCATTTTGAGCAGACTAAACCCTTCCCTTAAAAAACTTCCCCCTTTCAGCTTCGCATCACAAAGCCGAAAGAGGGAAGAACATATTTATCTGCAAAGATTAACTAAAAACTTATTTCAATTCAAATACGGTTTTCGACTTTATATCTTCCGCAGAAGCAGCTATAACAGCCTCAAATTTTCCAGGTTCTGCAACCCATTTATGCTGCTTGTCATCAAAAAAGCTCAAAGACGATTTGTCTATTGTAAAAGAAACTGTTTTAGTTTCTCCAGCAGCCAGTTTGACTTTACAGAAACCTTTTAATTCTTTTTCCGGACGAGAAAGTGAGCTCTTTTTATCACAAATATAAAGCTGAACGATTTCTGCTCCTTCTCTCTTGCCTACATTGGTAACAGGGACTGTCAGCACAATTTTTCCATCCTGAGTCATTTCTTTAGAATCCAGCGTAACCTTGCCGTATTCAAACTGAGTATAACTTAATCCATGTCCAAAGGCAAACAAAGGCTTAATATTTTCCTTATCGAGCCAACGGTAACCCACAAAAATACCTTCATTGTATTTCGCATCCCAGATATTCTCGTTCTCTCTCTTTACACCAGGATATTCACCCAATTTATGAGCTCCAACATCTTCCAGACAAACAGGGAAGGTAAAAGGAAGTTTACCTGAAGGATTGACATCTCCCAAAAGGACAGATGCTATGGCGCTTCCGGCTTCACTGCCTAAAAACCATGCCTGAACAATAGACGGCACAGATTTCACCCAAGGCATAGCAACGGCATTACCCGATATGTTTACGACAATCAAGTTTTTGTTCACTTTTGACAAAGCTTCTATCAGCTGATCTTGTCCGTAGGGCAATCCCAGCTGTGCACGGTCTGCATCTTCACAATCCTGTCCTGCACTTTTATTTAAACCACCAAAGAAGATTACATAATCGCATTCTTTTGCCAGGCTGACAGCCTCAGCAATCAGTTCTTCCGGCGAACGGTTATCTGACAAATCCTGTCCTGTAACAACTCCGTTGTATTCGCCACTGGCATCTCCGACATATCCTCTTGCAAAAAGAACTTCTGCCTTGCCGGCAACTCTCTTTTTCAAGCCATCGAGCGGTGAAATTTCATGTTTTACCTTCAAAGAAGAGCTACCTCCGCCAACGGTCATCATCTTCAACGCATTCTCGCCAATTACTGCAATTTTTGAAGCTTTATTCAAATCAATCGGAAGCACATTTCCTTTATTCTGAAGCAACACGATACCTTCTTCTGCAATGGTACGGGCCGCATCAAAATGCTCAGGACTTCCCATAGATCCGAAAGGACGATTGCGGTTCATTGTCGTACGGAATGAAAGACGAAGGATGCGACGAACTTTCTCGTCCAGCTCTTTGGTTGTATATTTACCCGATTTAATCTTATCCAGATAAGCTTTAGCCAGATAATAATTGTCATAAGCATTACTTGCTCCGTTCGACAGTCCGTTGGTCCAACTTCCGAACTCTAAGTCCAAACCGTTAGTAATGGCCTCGTCAGTATCGTGAGTACCACCCCAGTCGCTGACAACAACTCCGTCAAATCCCCATTCACCTTTCAATATATCATTCAGAAGATATTGATTATGGCAGTCAATGCTGGTCTTTATAAAGATTATACGCTCCCATTGATACTCCATGCATGACCTTCTTGCACCGCAGCTTTAAAGGCAGGCAGATAAATCTCATACAAAGCTCTGTCATCGACAATCACATTGGTTGTATGGCGATTGACTTCATGATTATTCAGAGCATAATGCTTTACACAGGCAGCAACGCCATTACTTTGAACCCCTTGTACATAAGGAACCACCATCTTGCTGCTCAGATAAGGATCTTCTCCCATATATTCAAAGTTACGTCCATTCAAGGGTGTACGATAAATATTTACGCCCGGTCCTAATAAAATAGTTTTATTTCGATAGCGAGCCTCTTCACCGATACTCTTGCCATACAACAAAGCCATGTCAGGATTCCAGGTCGCAGCCAGACATGTTAATGCCGGAAAAGCAACACATGAATCGTTTGTCCATCCGGCCTGATCCCATTCGTCCCACAAAACCTCCGGACGAATACCATGAGGTCCGTCAGTACACCAGATCTCAGGAATACCCAAGCGGGAAACACCGGGAGAACAGAACTTAGACTGAGCATGAATCATAGCAATTTTCTCTTCCAGTGTCATTCTGGACAAGGCATCTTCAACACGTAACTCAACAGGCTTTGTATCATCTAAATAAACAGGTGTATCGACAGACTGCGCCGAAACAGAGGCAAACAGAACAAACGCCAACGCACCTAACAATATTTGTTTTTTCATGATATTAAATGTTTTATGATATTTCAAGAACTATTTCAACTATTGAAAACTAAAACCTAACGAGTGAATATATTCCTTTTGAGGTATGCAATTTTCTTTCTTACAATTCTGAATGAAATCATTCATCGCTTTCCGTACCATCTGCTGATCAGGACGTGCCTTACGAATTTCGGCATAGCTGCCTCTGGGAGATTCAGAAAAGGCTACAATATGATTCCAGTTATCAGGCATCTGGATTCCCATTATACACGAGTCATCCTTTTTCTTATAAGGCCAGAATGTCCATCCTATATTATTTTCTTCCATGACTTTGCAAAAAGATGACTGCCATTCTGAAGTATTATGTCCTATCTCTCCCATATACATAGGTAAATTTACACTATCACGAAAAGCTATGAATTCCTGAATTGCTTCTTTCGTAGGAGCTCCGCCATAACGATGACAGGTATACATCAGCTTATCATCATATTTGGCATCCTTAAACGGCTTAAAGTTGCCATTCCATTGAGAACCTCCCAATAATATGATATGGTTGGTATCGACTTCACGTATTGCCTTGACAGCACGCTTATGCAAAGCTTCCAATTTACCATTCAACTCCTCCATGTTATCGAAATACGGAGCAATCGGCTCATTTATCAGTTCATAACCTAATATTACAGGTTCATTTTTATACCTTTCAGCAATGTTTCTCCAGATATCACAGAATAACTGCTGGCTACGTTCGCTTTCGAATAACCAGGGATAACCATAACTATCGTCAATATTGTCGCCAGTCTGTCCGCCCGGAGCATCGTGCATATCCAAGATCAAATACAATTTATTATCTCTACACCAGTTAACAACACTGTCAACACGTGCAAATCCATCTTGTTCCGCTGTCAGTCCCATATAATCTTCATCAGTAAATAGCTTATAATGGAACGGAAGGCGGATTGTATTTGCTCCCAAACCGGCAATAAACTCTATATCACGACGAGTTATATAATTGTCTTTAAACTAGTTTCCAAAAATCGGCCGTAAAATCAGGTCCTACCAGTTCACAAAACATCTGGTTAATCATTCTGGCAGAATTGGTATTGGTGAAACCAAACATATATCCTTCAGGATTTAACCAGTTTCCCAAATTAGTACCTTTTATGTGTAAGGTATCTCCATCCGGTTCTATCAGACAGGCACCTTCAACATGTACAAATTTATTCTCATCCAGTTGATTTTCAACTCCTTTTGAGATTGCTGGCAAGAAAATAAACATCCGGCCAAAGTGAGTGCTATAATCTGTTTTATCATAAAAAAAAGCTCCTATATTTATTCTGCGACATTAAACTCAGTTGTCAAGCCTCCCTGACTATCGGAAGCTACCCACAATTTAAAGTCGCCCGGTTCAACTACCTTCTTCATATCTATATTCCAAAAAGCCAATTCTGATACCGGCAAATCAAACATAACCTGCTTAGATTCACCAGGCTGTAAATTGACACGCTGGAAGCGCTTCAACTCTTTCACCGGTCTGGTTACAGAGCCAACTTTATCTTGCACATATAACTGTACAACCTCTGTACCTTCATAACGTCCGGTATTTTTCAATTCAACAGAAACTTTCAATGTATCACTGACCGTCAATTTGCTCGAAACAATCTTCAGATTACCATAACTGAATGTCGTATATGACAAACCATATCCAAATGGGAATAATGGTGTAGAACCTGCATCAAGGAAGAAAGAACGGCATCCCACTGAAGTCTGTCCTGCTTCCATCGGAATTTCATCAAGCAACATTTCTTTCTCCAATGCCGGTCGTCCGGTATTATTGTGAGCATAATACATTGGAAGCTGACCTACCATCTTAGGAAATGTAACAGGTGTTTTTCCGCTTGGATTCACCTTCCGAACAAGATATCAGCCAAAGCAGGTCCTCCCATTGTACCAGGATGGAAAGCATAAAGTACAGCATCCGATTCTTCTACTTCTTTAGCTATTGTCAGTGGTCGGCCTGCCATAACAACAGTAACAAGAGGTTTTCCTGTCTGTGACAATTTTTCTATCAGTTCCGATTGCAGACCTTGCAAGTTCAAATCGGCCAGAGAATGAGCCTCACCTGATAAAATGGATTCTTCACCTACAAAAGCCAATACGACATCAGCTTGCTTAGCTGCATTGACAGCTTTTGCCAATCCTGTTGTCTGTTTGTCGCGGCTATATGCCAGTGCCGGTTCATAAATAATACGCACCTTATCGCCATATACAGCACGCAATGCAGCCAAAGGAGTCTGCGTATGTGCTTTTTCTCCATCAAACACCCAAGTTCCCATCTGATCATGAGGAGCATCAGCCAAAGGACCAACAACTGCTACTGTATGTACTTCGTCAGCATTTAAAGGCAATGTCTGATTTGTATTTTTCAAAAGAATAACCGACTGTTCTACAGCCTGTTTTGCCTTAGCCAAATGTTTCTGGTGAATATTTTACTGATTGTGGAGTAGAAACATAAGGATTTTCAAACAAGCCCAATCGGAATTTTTAAGCGCAAGATGTTACGAACCGCCTCATCGATCTGTTTTTCGGATATTTTATTCTCTTTCACCAGATTTTCCAAGTTGCCAGAAAAAGCTCCACTAACCATATCCATATCGACACCTGCATCAAGTGATTTTTTTTGCAGCATCGGCAGCGTCTTTACAAAAGCCATGAGTAATCATTTCGGTAGCAGAAGCCCAATCGGTAACAACCATTCCATCGTACTTCCATTCTTCCCGCAAGACATTCTTTAAAATAAACTTATTACCGGTAGAAGGCACTCCATCATTGTCATTAAAAGATGTCATAAAAGTTGCAGCTCCAGCTTTTGCTGCTGCTTCAAAAGGCGGAAGATATACGTTACGCAACAAGCGTTCCGGCAAGAAGGTTGAATTATAATCTCTTCCACTTTCCGCAGCTCCATATCCTACAAAATGTTTTGCACATGCAGCAATAGAAGTCGGATCATTCAGTGAATCTCCCTGGAAACCTTCAATCATAGCTTTTCCCAATACAGCTGTAAGACAAGGGTCCTCACCACAGCTTTCGGCAATTCTTCCCCAACGTGGATCACGGGATACATCAATCATCGGAGCAAACGTCCATCGTATACCATCGGCAGAAGCCTCAATAGCGGCAACTCTGGCAGACTCACGAACCAGATCCGGGTTAAAAGAAGCAGCCTGTCCTAAACAAATCGGAAAAATTGTTTTATATCCATGAATAACATCACGTGCCATCAGTACGGGAATACCCAACCGTGACTGCTCTACAGCTGTCTTCTGTATCTTATTTGCGACTTCCGCATCTACAATATTCAGAAACGAACCAACTTTTCCTTCTTTGACCAAAGCATACATTTCTTCCTCACTACCATACGGGCTCAGCTGGTTCATTTGGCCGATTTTCTCCTGAAGTGTCATCTTCCCTAACAGATTCTCGACCTTTTTCTCTATCTCATCTTTTCCTGTTTCCTTTTCTCCGGATGAAACACAAGAAAAAAAAGAAATGTCGCCACCATAAGAGAAGCCGACAGTAAGTATATTTTATTTTCATAAACAAATTATTTACATTTCAGGAAAGGCATTCCAATGATATAAATCACTGAAAAGCCTTTCCTCATTGTGATTAATATGGATTCTGTGTCAAAGTTCCAGCAGACTTATCGATTTCACTAGACGGTATAGGCAAGTACTTTTGTTATCTTTATAACCACGACTTCCTAAAACCTCATTAGCTTTTCCTGAACGTACCAAATCCCAGAAACGCTTACCTTCACCATACAACTCAAGATGTCTTTCTTCCAAAACATTATCAATATTGGCAACAACCTTATGAGCTCCCAAATTTTCTACAGTAGTACGATAAGCTCTGGCTCTTACCTGATCCAGATAATTTTGTGCCTCGGCAGTATCGCCTCCAGTACGCAATATCAGTTCGGCTGCATTCAATAATGTTTCAGCATAACGGTATACACGTAAGTTATTTCTATAATTCAAGTCCTTGTCACCCGTACACTGACTATTTCCACCCTGGCGAGGTAAATATTTCAACAAGAAATAACCAGTATCTTCATAGCGCGGTGTATACGAAGCATTCGGATGAGTTTCTTGATATTTTGCAAAATTCAAAATACCGCCGTCCTTACGCTGGTCATCATCGTCGTAAGAATTATACAAGTCCGGATTCACGGTACCAAATCCCCATCCGCCTGCAAACTTTTCATCTTTACATTCGTTTATTCCGATCAGAGTAGGAAGAACTGTACCACCGGCAGCAATCGGATTTCCCCAGCTACGCTGAGCATTCAGATCGTGATAGTTTATTTCCCAAATGGATTCTTCACACCATTCGCCTGCATCTTCCCACATTCCAGCAAAATCATCATGCAGACTATACAACTGAGAAGATATAATAGAGCGCATATCCGACAAGACTTCAGCATAACGGCTTTCATCGTTCTGATACATCACAACTTCTGCTTTCAGCATTTGTGCGACAGCTTTGGTAACTCTTCCTTTCATTGTAATATCAACAGATTCTGGCAAGCGATTTTCTCCCAATGCATAATCCAGATCTTCTATAATTTTCGGATACACTTCATCTGCTGAAATTTGCTCTACCAAATAAGGAGAAGTAGAAGGATTCACGGTATAATAAGGTATGTTTCCCCACAATTTCCACAGCCATGTATAATAATAAGCTCTCAGAAAATGTGCTTCAGCCAAATAACGTTCCTTATTTTCCTGAGATATACCAGGAATACCATCCATTTTTGCCATAACAATATTGGCACGGTTGATTCCTGAATAAAATACACTCCATAAACTACTGCAAACGATTTCGGGAGTAGCTGTAAACTTATGCATGCGATGCCAGTGCTCATTATCTTGCTCTGTTGAACCTCCGGCATAAATATCGTCCGACATAACATCTGCAACCAGATTCAAAGGATTATACTGTCCCAGTCCCCAGTCAGGCCACTGCAAAGGATCGTAAGCAGCAACCAGTGCACTATAAATACGTTCTTCCGAGTTATAATACTCATCTTCGCTTATATTCACGGTAGGATATACTTCCAGAAAAGAATCACTGCAAGAAGCCAAACTCATTAGTGCTAAAGCACCACATATAAAATATTTTTTCATTTTTTCTCAGTTTAAAAGTTAGAAAGTAATATTTGCGCCAACTGTAAATGTCTTGGCCTGAGGATAAACTCCTTTATCAACACCTAAAGAAGTACCACCTGAAGAAATTTCCGGATCGAAACCATCGTAGCCTGTAATTGTAAACAGGTTTTCAGCTCCAACGTATACACGCAAATTCTGCACAAAGAATTTTGTGTTACAGCCTTAGGCAAAGTATATCCTAACTGAATATTCTTCTAGACGTAAGTATGAACCGTCTTTTTATATACAAATCAGAAGACAACCAGTTTCCATTTTCATCATTTTCACTCAAACGAGGATATTTGTTGGAAGTACCTTCTCCGTGCCAGCGGTCTAACATATAAGAAGGCAGGTTAATGCTCTTCAAGTCAATACGGCGAGAACCATCAAAGACATCATTACCGATAGTACCCTGGAAGAAAGCATTCAGGTCGAATCCTCTCCAGTCTAAAGCGATAGAGAATCCTACAGTCCAGTCTGGCATACCTTTACCGATCTTCACACGGTCTGCGTCATCAATCTTTCCATCTCCATTCGCATCAACAAAACGTACATCTCCTGGCTGTGCATTAGGCTGGATTTTCTCTCCCTTTGAATTTACATATGAATTGACTTCAATCCCCTAATTCTGGAAAGTATACCAGCTAGTTTTCTTTCCATAGAAGAACGGGAAAGGTTCTCCGTTTTCGGCACGTGTAATTGTTCCGATATTCTGGATAGCATCATAGTTAGCCCAACCTTCGGCATTACCCAGTTCGATCAGTTTATTTTTCAGGTAAGAAGCATTGGCTCCGAATTTAACGTTCAAATCAGAAACCTGGAATCTATAAGACAAATCCATTTCAATACCAGAGTTTTCCATCTTACCCACATTACCCATCGGAGGAGTATCACCAACATAAGCAGGCAACGGCATCTGCATCAGCATACCATCTGTTTTCTTCTTATACCAGTCTACTGTAAAAGTAAGTGCATTACCCAAAAATCCGAAATCCAATCCCAAATCAGTCTGGCTGGTTTCTTCCCATTTCAAATCAGGGTTAGGCAATCCATTAGGCTTAGCTCCTACCACAATAGCTTCATTGCCGTTAGCACCAAAAATATAATTGTTACCACTGTTCATAATGGCTGTATAGCGGAAGGCATCAATACGTTCATTACCATTCTTACCCCAGCTTGCACGTAATTTCATAGAAGTAAGCCATTCAGGACGTTTTTCCATGAATTTTTCATTTGTGATATTCCATCCTAAAGATAATGAAGGGAATACAGCATATTTGTTATTCGGACCAAAGTTAGATGAACCATCCCGACGTATTGTTGCCTGGAACATGTAGCGTTCAGCATAGTTGTAGCTGACACGAGCAAACATAGATGCCAGTGTTGAAAAAGGCTGAGCTTGTCCTGTAGCTTCCTGATCGGCCTTTGTTCCTTGTCCGAAATTGATGTTGGCTTTATCCGGATCCAGAGATTGCAAATTGTAGTTCTTTCCCCACAAGGTACGTCCCTGATATTTCTTTGCAGACTGTCCTAATATAACAGATACTGAGTGCTGTCCAAAGGTCTTGTCATACGACAATACATTTTCCAGCTGCCATGTATATCCTCTGTTCATGCCCGACCATGCAGAAGACTGAGTCTGACTGTTGCTCTTTCCCAGATAGTAAGGATATATCCAGCCATCATTTCCCCAGAATGCCAAATCAGCACCATAAGTTGTTTTAAACTTAAGATTGTCCCACAGTTGAAGTTCACCCCAGAAAGAAGCGACGAATTTATCAGAGTTGTTTACATCTCCCGGCAACTCCAATTGTGCCAGCGGATTGGTTATTTCGTTATACGCATCACCAACAATGGTATATACATTTCCATTTTTATCTTTTATTGCTGTAGGATATTCTTTCAATACAGCTTCAGGATCTTCAGCATACACAGGGAGTGTAGGAGCAATCATCAGCGCACTACCCAACGGACCACCTTTTTCATTGTTTGTATCAACTCCTACAGATTTAATACGAGTATAACCGATATTGGTTCCAATTTTAAATGATGAAAGCCAGTTACGGTTTTTAGTCTGATCGAACAATGTATAATTAGAATTCATACGTAAAGTGAAGCGTTCGTAATTTGAACGATCGAAATTACCTCCAACAATACCGTCTTGCTTGAAATATCCTGTTGACAAAAAGTATGAACCTTTATCAGAACCTCCGCTGACACTTATCTGGTGATTCATTATCGGTGCATTAGAGTTGAACAAAGCATCCTGCCAGTCTGTTCCCTCTCCTGCTGCTTCCGGATTGGCATAAGGAGCATCTTTGCCTGAGTTAACAGCCATTTCATTCATCAACGTTTCGTACTCAACAGCATTAAGAACATCTCTCTTTCTCCAAGGATTTTGCCAACCGTATGAGAAGTCATAGCTAATAACAGCTTTTCCTTTGCTTCCTCCTTTTGTAGTAACCAAAACAACTCCATTGGCAGCACGAGCACCATACACAGCAGCAGAAGCTGCATCCTTCAATACTTCGATAGATTCTATATCAGAAGGATTCAAATAATCGATACCACCATCAACCGGCATACCGTCAACGATGTAAAGAGGGTCAGAATTGTTTATGGTACCAATACCACGAATACGTACCTTTGCAGCATCACCAGGCTGTCCGGATGCAGAACGTAACCGTTACTCCTGAAGTCTGTCCCTTCAACATATTATCTAC
>ENA-OQJO01000135-OQJO01000135.1-human-gut-metagenome-genome-assembly--contig:-NODE-135-length-10523-cov-2.402078_pt1 | contig 10523 bp, 9 predicted proteins | sample MGYA00242613_ERZ504780 | MGnify/ENA primary metagenome ERZ504780 (study PRJEB26092, sample SAMD00036368) | human gut metagenome | host: Homo sapiens | study: EMG produced TPA metagenomics assembly of...
AAGAGGGCGGCGCGCGCATGGCGTGCGAGTACTTCTTGAATCACGGGCACAAGAACGTGTACTTCGTCTCTGGTAAGAAAGAGTCACTGTCGAGCCAGTGCCGTATGAAAGGTTGGCGAGCGGCACTCGAGGCACGTGGCATTGAGCCGCCCGAGCCTCTGCAAGGCGATTGGAATGCGGATAGTGGCTATGCCGCGGGCCTTGTGCTTGCCGATAAGCCCGATTGCACGGCGGTCCTCGCTGCTAACGACTGCATGGCAAACGGCGTGATGATGGCTCTACGTGACAAAGGGCTCAATGTGCCCGACGACGTGTCCGTGATCGGCTTCGACGATGAGCTCTACAAGACGATTCCCAACTCGATTCTGACGTCGGTGAAGTTCCGTCACCGCGAGCTGGGCATCCGTGCGCTTAACGAGGTCGTCGCAGGTCTGGAAGCCCCGAGCTCCAGAAGTCGTACGCTCGTCTCGGGCGTGTTGGTCGAGCGTTCCAGCGTAAGGGATCTGCGGGCGTAGACGTGCTCGGCCTGCTCGTCTAAATCTGTAACAGGTGGGACCCGAAAACTCGGCTAGATGTTACAGATTGAGATGAACAGGAGGACGGGTGCGGTCTAAACAAAATGGCCCGCGCATCACACATCGATGCACGGGCCATTTATTGTCTGCAAGCGGCAGGTGGTGTCAGCGTCTTATGCCTCGAGGTTTTCCTCGATCCAGGCGACGGCGCCCTTGGGATCCTTAGTGAGGTCGATGTACTGTTTGCCCTTGGGCGACAGCAGCGTGATGCCCAGGCGGTCGGTGTCGGCCTTCATCTCGTTGTAATAGGTGCGAACCTGCGGAGCCAGGACGATGACGTTGTACTGGTCCATGATGGCGTAGTGGCTGCCGTAGGCACCGGCGTTGGCGGTAATGTCGATGCCCAGCTCGTCGGCGCCTTCCTTAAGCGCGTTGGCGAGCAGTGCAGAGGTGCCGGCGCCAGCGCACAGAACCAGAACCCTCAGATCCTTGCCCTTAAGGGCGGACGGAGCTGCGGAGGCCTCAGTGGCAGAAGCGGTCTCGACAACAGGAGCCTCAACGGCGGGGGCGGCAGCGGTCTTGACGGCCTTGGTCTCCTCGGCCTCTTCTTCGGCCAGGGTCTCGGCCTCCTGCTTGCACAGGACGTTGTCGTAGGCCTTGCAGAACGGGTAGTAGATTAAGAAGTCAACGACCAGCAGGACGACAACCAGGACCAGAGAGATCGGCTGGAAGTTGGTGTCGATGAAGGTGCCGATCGGTCCGGGGAGTGCCCACGGCATGGCATAGATAAAGCCGTTCATGCCCAAAAAGTCGATGAAGAACTTACCAATGAGGACGTTGGCCACGGGGGCAAACAGGAACGGGATCAGGAAGTACGGGTTGAGGATGATGGGCGCGGCGAACAGCAGCGGTTCGTTGACGGCGAACATCACGGGTACGACAGAGGCTTTGCCGACGGCCTTGAGCTGCTTGGAGCGCATAAAGAGCAGGAAGATGATCGGGACAATGAACGTGGCGCCGGTGCCGCCGAGTTCGCCGATGTAGTTACCGAAGTTCTCGGTCAGGGCGAGGGCGGGGTGACCGCCGGCCTGCAGCGTGGCGAGGTTGGTGGTGATGTTGCCAAACAGCGCGGCGTTGAGGGCAGGCTTAACGACCGAGGGCCGTGGATGCCCATGAACCAGAACAGCGGGATCATGAACCAGATGAGGGCGAGGCCGGCGTAGGAATCGGCAGCGGCGAACAGCGGGCTCACCAGCGTGGAGATGACGTTGGCAAACGGGACGGCCAAGCAGGTGCGGCAGATAACGTCGATGACGGCGACAAACAGGATGGAGAAGCTGAAGGCGAAGATGTCGCGGAAGTTCTGGGCGATGGCGCCGGGGACTTCTTTGGGCAGCTTGATGGTGATGTCTCGCTTAATGCAGAAGGCATAGATGTTGACCGTGGCAAATGCGGCGACAAAGGAGCTCAGTAGGCCCTTGGTGCCCATGTTGTCGGTAAAGAACACCGAGACATCGGCGCCGTCGATCTTGGCACTCGTCTGGGTAACGGCCAAGATGAGCATAGCGCACATGGCGGCGACCATGGTGCTCGTGGCGTTGATGGCCTTGCCGGCAGGCATGCGGCGGTTCTTGGAGCCGGTCAGCGCGCTTGCGGTGGTGCCGGCGACCATGATGCCCACGACGCCCATCGTGAAGTTGTAAACCTTGTTGCAGAAGTTCACGACGTCGACGTTCCACCAGTCGGGCAGCGTAAAGCCGCCGACCGTGGCGACAACGCCCGGCAGGGTCGAAATAAGCAGGAAGACAGAAGAAGACAGGATGATGGGCATTGCTGCCAAAAAGCCGTCTTTAATGGCCTGAAGGTAGATGTTCTTAGAGACCTTGTCGAAGTACGGCTGACCTTTCTCCAAGAACTTAACGATCGATTCCATAGTTCACGCCCCTCTTTGCATGAAATCTTAATGGCATGGACGTTGAAAACCTATATGGTCTCCCGCTTGCTAAAAGCCCGGGTGCAGGCGGGGTCGGTCCCAGGGGGAGAGAGGGGAGCGGCTGGGTTTGTATCGCATAGGGCCGCTCCCCTCTCGGGGGAAAGCGAGGCGATGCGCTACTGCGCGTCCGCCATAGTGTCGGCGAGCTCCTTGTACCAGAGTGCCGACTGCTTGATGTAGCGTTTTTGCGTGTCGAAGTCGATGTAGAACAGGCCGTAGCGCTTGTTATAGCCGTTGGCCCACGAGAACTGGTCCTGCAGGCTCCAGATAAAGTAGCCCTGGACGTCGACGCCCTCGGCGCGCGCCCGGAGCACCTTCTCCATGTGCTGGTCGACAAAGTCGATGCGCTCGGGATCGGCGACGATGCCGTTTGCGTCGGGCTCGGGGTCCTTGTGGCCCAGGCCGTTTTCGGTGATATAGATGACGGGGAGGTTGGGATAGGTGGCGCTGATGTGCTTGAGCGTGTCGTAGAGGCCTTGCGGGTAGATGAGCCAATCCCAGTCGGTGGTGGGGATACCCGGCATATCGACCTGCTGCCCGACGCCCTTAAACTTAAAGCACGAGGTGCCCTTGTCTCCGGTGCCGTTAAAGCTGTTGGTGGACTCGCCATCGTAGGCGGCGATAAACGCCGACTGATAGTAGTTGAGGCCGAACATATCGTTGCGGGGCGCCGCCTTGGCGAGCTCCTCCATGTCGCTGTCCTCAACCGTAAGTGTGGCGTTGTTGGCACGCAGAATCTCGTTGATGAGTGAGAGGGTGCGCGCGGAGTAGTGACCCAGGAAGGCGCCGTCCATGATGAAGTCGGTGTAGAAGGCGTTGTACAGGTCGGCGGCGTGCTGGTCGGCGGGCGAGTCGGTGGCAGGATATGCCGGCGTCAGGACGTTGACCATGCCAATGCGTCCGCCCAGGTGCTCGGTCTCGTCAAGATCCTTATACAGGTTGACGGCGCGGGCGTGGGCAACGAGCTCGTTGTGCTGGCTCTGGATGCCGCTCGTCACATCAAAGTGATGGTTGGGCGGGAAGTTGCCTTGGATGTATTGGGAGTGCGAGAGGCTGATGAGCTCGTTGATGGTGAACCAATTCTTGACCTCGCGGAACTCGCGGAAGCAGAACTCGGCATAGCGCACATAGGCGTCGACGGTCTTGCGGTTGAGCCAGTCGCCCTGGTTGAACAGGGCGGCGGGGGAGTCAAAGTGATGCAGGGACACATAGGGCTCGACGCCATACTTTTTTGCAGCAGGCGAACAGCTCGTGGTAGTGCTTAACGCCCTCGGCGAGGGGTTCGGCATCGTCGCCGTTGGGGAAGATGCGGGTCCAGGCGATGGACACACGAATGGCGTTGAGTCCATGCTCGGCAGAAAGGCGGATATCCTCCTCGTAGCGGTTGTAGAAATCACTGGCCGGGTCGGGCAAAAACGCGACCCTGGGCGACAAGGTAATCGTCCCACATGGTCTTACCCTTGCCTGCCACCTTCGTGGAACCTTCCGTTTGGTACGCGGCGGTTGCGGCGCCCCAAACAAAGCCCTTCGGCAGCTGCTGTACGCGGTTTAGCAAAGACATATGCATACACCCTCTCGTCTCGCTGTTCGATATTGTGCGTTTGCGCTCAGGAGGCTCCCTGGTTAGCGTTCAGCGGTGAAAAAGCCCGATAAACACTATCTTAAAATGATTAGAACCAAAATGAGCACGTGAACATTTGACAATGAGCACGTTAACATCCGGCTGGGATGTATAGAAACAAAACAACTTCAAACAGCCGCGAACGGTTGTATTTGTTCGGTAAGCGGTTTTGATTGACAGAAGTTTTCATGTTGTGGTATATGGCTCGGGTATCATGAGCACGTTATCAATGTATGTACGATGCGCCATGGGCGCGGGGAATAGTTGGGAAGCAGGTTAGCGTGGAAGGCATGGCTCAGCAGACAAGGAATGGTCATTCGGCGAGCGCGGCAGAGGTTGCGGCGCTCGCTGGCGTGAGCCGCCAGACTGTGTCTCGCGTGGTCAACGGTATGCCCAACGTGACGGAAAAGACGCGCAAGCGTGTGCTGGCCGCCATGGAAGAGCTGGGCTTTCGTCCCAATTTTGCTGGAGCGGCGTTGCGCGGCGGGTCGTATCGTTCTATTGGCCTGTGCATGTACAACATCACACGTGTTGGTAACCTGGCGACGCTCGAGGGTATCATGCAAGCGGCGCGCGAGCACGATTTTGCCGTCACTATGATCGAGATGGGCGGCGACAAGCCCTATACACTTGCCGATGCCTCGCGCCGCATGGTCGAGCGACCCGTCGACGGCATGATTCTCAACATGAACCGCATGGCTCCCGATTTTGAGGAGTTTGTTCCCCAGCCGGGAGTGCGAACGGTCATCCTGTCCATGTATGCGCATCCGCGCTGCACGACGATCGACTCCGACCAGTATGGTTCGTGCGAGCTGTTGACCAATTATCTGCTGGAACATGGTCACTCGAATATGCGGTTTGTGGCGGGTCCGGAAAACTCGATTTCCTCGCGTTTTCGTGAGGCCGGTTGGCGCGATACGCTGGGTCGTGCTCATGTCGATGCCGCTCCGATGCTGCGTGGCGATTGGAGTGCGGACAGTGGGTACGCCATGGGCGAGCGGATTGCGGCCGAGGTGCTTGCCGGCGGGTCGCAGGCGCCGACTGCCGTGCTTGCGGCAAATGACCAGATGGCGCTGGGCGTTATCGCCGCGCTCGAGAACGCGGGCCTGTCCGTGCCCGACGACGTGAGCGTGGTTGGTATCGACGACGCACTCGAGGGACTTGTTCCTCACAATCGGCTGACGACGCTGCGATTTGATTTGCGCGGTGTCGGTAAGCTTGCGTTTGAGGCGGCGATTGGAGAGAGCTCGTCTATCGAGGCGATTCATGTGCCGAGTACGCTGGTCGAACGCTCGACTGTTAGGGACATACGGGGTTAGGTCCTACTCCGTTTGTCTCGATTTGTAACAGGTAGACGGTCAAAAGCGGGCTACGTGTTACAGATTTAGATTCTTCGGAAAGAGCAATCCTGTTCGTCTCAATCTGTAACAGCTAGGACCAAAAAACTCGGCTAGATGTTACAGATCGAGACAAACGGCTCCCGACCAGCCCAAAAACAAAAAGACCGGGGGCGGCGCGCCGTGTGACGTGCCGCCCCCGGCTGAGAAATGGGGACAGGTTGTGTGAGCGGGCAACCCCGCCAGCCACTAGTCCAGACGACGGGTCTGCGCCACGTGCTTGTACCAGTAGGCGCTTGCCTTGGGCGTGCGCTTCTGGGTTTCAAAGTCAACGTAAAAGAAGCCGTAACGCTTGTTGTAGCCATTGGTCCAGGAGAACTGGTCCTGCAGGCTCCACAGGAAGTAGCCGCCCACGTTGACGCCCACCTCCATAGCCTTGAGCAGCCAACGCAGGTGCTGCTCGATGTAGTCGATGCGCGGCTGGTCGTCCACAAAGCCGTCTTTGTAGGGATCCTTGTAGCCCATGCCGTTTTCGGTAATGAAGATCTGCTTATAGTTGGGATAGCGCTGCTTAATGTAGACGAGCAGATCGAACAGGCCCTCGGGATAGATGATCCAGTCCCAGTCGGTGGTGGGATGCCAGGCTTGTTCACATGCTCGCCAATACCCTTAACGCGCCAGCGGCCGGTGCCCTTCTCGCCCGTACCGTTGTGGTGCAGGTCGTTCTCGCCATCGTAAGCCTTCAAGAAGCGGCACTGGTAGTTGTTGACGCCCAGGTAGTCGTTGTAGAGCGCGGCCTCGCGCATAATCTCGAGGTCCTCGTCCAGGATCTCGATGGTGCCGCCCGAGACGGCAGCCAGACGGTTGGCGCACTCGAGGGTGTCGGGCGCGTAGTCGCCACGGAAGGTGGCGTCGAGCAAGAACTGGTTCTGCAGCACGTGCTCGTTGTTGGCGGCTTTGATGTCGGCGGGGTCGTTCTCGTTGAGCGGATACTTAAACTCCAACGACTGAATGACGCCGATCTTGCCCTTAAAACCGCCGTTGTGGAAGGCCAGTACGGCCTTGGCGTGGGCGAGCATCATGTTGTGCTCGCACTGGAAAGCCTCGGCCAGATGCGCCTTGACGCCGCCGGGGAAGGTGCCCTCGATGTAGGTGTTGGAGGCATCGGCCCAAATCTCGTTAAAGGTGAACCAATAGGTCACCTGGTCGGCGTACTCCTTAAAGCAGAAGGTGGCAAAGTCCACAAAGGCGTCGATGGTCTCGCGGTTGAGGAAGTCGCCCTTCTCAAAGAGGGGAAGCGGCGTGTCAAAGTGATGCAGCGTGACAAACGGCTCAACGTGATGCTTGTGACATTCGGCGAAAAGGTCGTGATAGAACTGGACGCCCTCGGGGTTAATCTCACCGGTGCCGTTGGGGAAGATGCGGCTCCAGGCAATGGAGAGGCGGATGCCGTTGATGCCAAACTCCTCGCACAGCTCCAGGTCGACGGGGTACTGGTTGTAGAAGTCCGAAGCGGGATCGGGGGAAAAGCGCCCCTGGGCCTCCAGGAAGTCGTCCCAGGCGACCTTGCCCTTACCGTGAGTGCGGGTCTCGCCCTCTACTTGGTAGGCAGCGGTGGCGCCGCCAAAGACAAAGTCCTCGGGAAACTGCGCAGGCGGATTGGTGACGCTAGCAGGGTTAACGGACATGATGATCCAATCGTCTAAATCGAAGGGCCAGCCGGTCTTGGATGGTCGGCTGGCCCTGGGCGTTACTTACTTCGAGAGTTGCTCGCTTACGAAGGCGAGAGACTTGTCGCCGTTCTGGGAGAGCTCGATGTACTGCTTACCGCGGCAGGCGACGCACTTGTTGCCTACGCGCTCGCAGTCTTTCTGCAGGTCGGCCAGGTAGCTGGCGGCCTGCGGGGCCAGGGCGACCAGATCGAAGTCGGGGAGCATGTCCACGTGGTTGCCATAGGCCTCGGCAGCGGTCTCGAGGTTAATGCCGCGCTCCTTGGCAGCCTTGGCCAGCGCGTTGGCGAGCAGGCCCGAGGTGCCGCCACCCTGGCAGAGCACGAGCACGCGCTTGCCGTTGAGGTCGCTAGTGGCCGTAGCCTCGGTGGCGGGTGCTGCGGAAGCGGCGGGGGCGTCGGCCTTCACGGCCTCGGCAGCAGCGCCGGCGGCAACGCTCTTGGCGTCGGCCTTGCCCTGGAAGGCATCGTTGAGCTTGGCGGCCTTCTCGGCGTTCTTGGCGGCGAGCTCCTCCTGGGAGATCTCGGCCTCCTCGGCGCACTTCTGGGCGTCGTAGGCACGGAAGAACGGATAGTACAGAACAAAGTCGACGACCAGGATAAGGGCGAGCATCACAAAGGCGAGCGGCTGGAAGCCCAGGCCCATGATGGTGCCGATGGGGCCGGGGACGGTCCAAGGCAGGGTGTACATAAAGCCGTTCATGCCCAAGAAGTCGATAAAGATCTTGAGGATCCAGATGTTGGCGATCGGGGCAAAGGCAAACGGGACAAAGAAGACGGGGTTGAGCACGATGGGCGCGGCGAACAGCAGCGGCTCGTTGACGGCAAAGCAGACGGGGACGATGGCGGCCTTACCGACGGCGCGCATCTCCTGGGACTTGGCCAGGAAGCAGAACATAAAGACCAAGACGAGCGTGGCGCCGGTGCCGCCCATGCAGATGACGAAGTACTGGGCGCCCTGCGTCAGAACGGCGGAGGCGTGCTCGCCGGCCTGGAATGCAGCCAGGTTGTCGGTCATGTTGGCAACGAGGGCGGCGGCGATGGCGGGCTCGACGATCGAGGGGCCGTGGACGCCGACGAACCAGAACAGGCTCATGGCGCCGTAGATCACAGCGAGACCGATATAGCCGTCGGCAGCGGTGAACAGGGGCTGGAACACCTGGATGACGCCCTGGGCAAAGCAGAAGCCAAAGGCAGCGCGGAAGACGATGTCAAAGACCCAAAAGACGGTGATGCAGACGGAGAAGGGGATGATGTCCTTAAAGGTCTGCGAGATGTTGGGCGGAACCTGCTCGGGCATCTTGACGGTGATGTTGCGCTTGATAAAGAACTTGTAGATGATGCCGGTCATAAACGCAGCGATGAAGGCAGTCAGCAGGCCCTTGGAACCAAGGTAGGTGGTGTTGAAGCCGCTGGCGGCGTCCGTGGCGATGGTGTCGCTCGAAAGGAGCAAGAAGCCGATGATGGCCGCGCACATGCATGAGATAAAGTTGATCTGGTTGTTCTTGGGCAGGTCGCGGTTCTGAGCGTCGGCGAAGTGCTTGGCGGTGGTGGCGGCACAGGCGATTGCCAGGATGCCCATGGAGTAGTTGTAGCACTTCCACAGGGCGTTGTTGATGTCATCGGGCCAGTAGAAACCCCAGATGTTGGGGACCGAGGCTACGAGGCAGAAGATGGACGAGAAGATGATGATGGGGATGACGGAGATAAAGCCGTCGTCGAATCGCCTTGAGGTACTTGTTGCGGGCGATCGCGTTGAAAAAGGGCTGGCCCTTTTCGATGATGGCGATAAGTTGCTCCATGCAATGCTCCTAAGAGTCGGTGGGTTAACAACGATGGTAGCTTTTGACGTTTGATTGCCAAAATGTTGACGTTGCCATTTTGCGACACAAAAAAAGACGCGAACCGGTGGTTCCTGTGCCTGCGAACCGTCGATTCTTTGTGCGTAAACGTTTGAGCCGCCCGGTGGCTCTGTGTTTGCACAATGGCAACGTTAACATTTGGGTGACAAAAGCCGTTCGTGGAAGCAGAAATGTCGGTGAACGGTAGGTTTTGGGTGGTAAGCGTATTGCAGAGGCGGCGTTAGATATACTTGAAGGCGTTTAATATGACTGCGCAGGATGCCGTCAATGGCATCGTTGACACGGAAAGATCGACCAATGGCCGCTGTTAAAAATCGGTTTCCGTTAAGGACGTGGCGCGTCTCGCGGGCGTCTCGGAGCAGACAGTCTCGCGTACGGTGCACGATTCACCCAGCGTGCGCCCCGAGACCAAGGAGCGCGTGCGTGCCGCCATGCGCGAGCTGGGGTATCGCCCCAATTTTGCCGGTCGATCGCTGCGCCGCGGCAAGTTTAAGACCGTCGGCGTCGCCATGTTCAACATTACCGGTACCGGCAACCTCGACCGTATGGAGGGCTTTGCTGCCGCCGCCGATAAGCACGGCTACGCCATTACCCTCACGAAAGTAGATGGGCATCCGTATACCCTCGAGAGCGCATCGTCGCGCATGAGCGCACTGCCGGTGGATGGCATGGTCGTGATCATGAATCGCATGCCGGCGGACTTTGGAACCTTCGAGCCACTGCCCGGCATGCAGACAGTGCTCGTTACGATGTTGGAGCACCCGCTCTGTTCAACGGTCGATAACGACCAGTTCGATTGCTCGCGCCAGGTTGTCGAGTACTTGCTGAGGCAGGGGCACAAGACCGTGCGATTTCATCTCGTGTCCCGAGCGCTCGCTTTCGGGCATGCAGCGCGAGGAAGGCTGGCGCGAGACATTGCACGCACATGGATTGAGCCGCCGCGACTCGTTCGTGGCGATTGGACGGCACAGAGCGGGTATGCTGCCGGTCAGGCTCTGGCGGACGATCCGACCTGTACGGCCATTTATGCTTCCAACGACGCCATGGCCTACGGCTGCATTCGCGGACTCGAGTCTCGCGGAAAGCACGTGCCCGAGGACGTGAGTGTGGTGGGTGTTGATGACAGTCTGGGCGACATCGTGCCCGATCGTCGCCTGGCCACCGTGCGCTTTGACAACAGGCGCGTCGGCATGTGGGCGGTCGACAAGATCGCCGGCGCCGAGGGCGTTGTGTCTGGCGTGGAGCACATGCTGATCCCCGGCGTGCTCGTAGAGGGCGATACGGTGCGCGATTTGCGCTAGGGCGCGGTCCTGTTTGGGTTTCCGTTAATCATGTTTGATATTGTTCGAAATGGTTTGGAAACCGTTCACGGGCGAAAATTGACCGTTCATAGCTTGAAATTATGTTTTGCGTTGTTCTTTTTTGTTGAATGTTAATGTTTCTGCCATACAGAACGCAGCGCGTAT
>ENA-OQJO01000139-OQJO01000139.1-human-gut-metagenome-genome-assembly--contig:-NODE-139-length-10418-cov-2.907006_pt1 | contig 10418 bp, 7 predicted proteins | sample MGYA00242613_ERZ504780 | MGnify/ENA primary metagenome ERZ504780 (study PRJEB26092, sample SAMD00036368) | human gut metagenome | host: Homo sapiens | study: EMG produced TPA metagenomics assembly of...
ATACAGGTAAAACATTGTTTACTGTATTAAATGAAATAAGAATTGCATATGCGTGCAGTCTATTGTTGTATTCCGATTTAAACAATTCACAGATTGCCTATGAAGCTGGTTATAATAACTTATCTTATTTTAATAAAACCTTTAAACTGATACTTCACCAAACACCTACCGAATATAGAAATAATTTAAAACTGCATCATGATATATAAAAAGAAAAATCACCACAGATTGAGTACTTCATTAATAGCAGAATCAATCTGTGGTGAATATAAGCTATGTCTTAGGTTCTATTCAGCCGTTATTTATAGAATTTCGACATCGGATAAATTCCGACAGGATAGCTTGTCTTGTTTTCGATGTTTTTTACTAGTACAGGAGTTTCTCCGCTACAGTCGTATACCAGCAGGTTTCCGTTTGAAATAGTTGTTTCATAATATTCATCCGAAACGGCAACATAAAGATACTTCTTTATCGGGTCGGCTATAGCATTGCAGTTTAAATATTTGGCATTCGGAGCATCCTTTGTCAGGTCTATGATATTTTCCTCCACTTTCCATGTCTTGAGTGAAATACGGCTGACGCTGGTTTTTCCGGCACAGAAATAAACATAATCCCCCGCAAGAGCAATGCCCGGAGTATCGAAGAACTCGGCTGATATGTCGGCCGAAACTTGTTTTTCCTTTACGATTTCCCAGGTATCAAGATTTATAAATGTAAAATAACTTTTAGTAGATCCTGAACGTCCACATGTAGCAATCATGATTTCACGTTCTCCTGTCTGACATACACCACTGGTGAATTCTCCTTTGAGGTCTGGAAAGATGCGGGTTGCTTTGTTTTCTCCTTTTTTAAACTCCAACAGTCTTGTACTGGCCCAGAATCCACCTCCACTGGTATATATATAATCGCCAATGACAACCATACCTTGAGTGCCGGCAACAGCTTCAATTGTATTTCCCTGATTACCGAAATGATAGGAATCTTCTACTATATTTAGTTCTCCGGTCGTACTGTCAAATCGGAAAAGTGCTTTCTGGTCTGAGAAAAATATGTTTTTTTCGTCGAGGACTACAATATTTCTTAGTGGAGTAACTAGTGGAAGAAATTCATTTTCGTCTAAGGATCCTTCCGGACGAGGATATTTTAGTTCATCGAATTTAAATGCTTTCTCCCGTTTCAGTGTCACGGCATCGGCTATTACCAGTGTACCGTCACCTTCGTGTTTCTGATATACATCCTTATTGGTGCTGAGAATATAAAGTTTCCCGTTATGCATATAGAGGTCTTGTCCCCCGTGACCGAAAGCCGATCCGTTGACCTTCTGGTATACATTCTGTTCGATATTTCCTTCGGGAGTAATGTAAGTCAGCGAACTGTTTTCTATGGCAGCTCCCTGATTGAGAATCAGTACTCCGTCAGGATCAGCATATCCTCCCAGATATGCAGGAGGTTCGGGATTGGTCGAAGGTGGTTGTGTACCCGGATCTTCCGGGTTGTCCGAGCATCCTGAGAAAATCAGCAGTCCGCAAAATGCCGGAACGATGAGGTTATTCAAGAGTTTCATGATTCAATGTTTTTAAGTTTACTGTTTTTATTTGCCGGGTGCAAAAAGAATCCGGCAGGGAAGTTCGTATAGTTCTCATATTTGGCAGCAGGATTTTCTGCGCTATTGTTAAAATCGAAAGACCAGATTGTATTCTGAGTATACTGGGCAAACGATTTGATCGTGTTGATATATACATTTCCTGTTACAGGATGAACTCCCAGTCCATTATAAAGCAATCCTGCATTGTTGTCGATGGCAGACAAGTCGGTTAAAGTTTCTTCTGCATCAAGACCTGATGCAGCATTAAGTGATTCGTCTTCATCGAATTTAAGGCGGTAAATTGTTGTGCCATCTGCATAATAAATGTTGTTGTCATAACTTGCAAATGCTACTCCGGAGCTTCCTACACTCGGTTTTATACTGATTTGACGCTGAATAATCTTTTTACTTTCAGGATTAAACTTACTGATAGCCGATTTACCGAATCCGAATGACATTACCCAGATATTTCCATCTTTGGCTGCTTGAATGCCCAATACCTCATTGATATCTATATCGAGCGTGTAAGGAAATTTATTAAAAGTAGAGTTGTCATTGTCTGGCGATATTTCGATAACTCCTCCAATAAGTCCGATTTTGTATGTGTATACTTTACCGTTCATTGTTACAAAACGACTTTTGGGAGCATTGTCGGTTCCGCTGACGAAAGTTAGTTCTTTCGTGTTTGTGTTAAGGCGGTAAACTCCTTTGTTGTCGCGGATATATACATGTTCCGCATCGAGTGCGGCAATATGTGTAGGCCAGTCGAGAGTAGAAAGATCACTTCTGCTGAAAGCCATTTCCTTTTTAAGTGTCTTGGCATTTACGACAATAAGCATACCGTCGTTTTCGAATTTTGTACCTACGGCATTTTCGTCACCGTTTTGAGTGATTATATAAATTTTGCCGTCACAGAAAGCCATGTCTTGAGCTACATTACCCAGTTCTGTGCCATTGACTGTCTTATAAGCATCGTCGAAAACATATCCATCCGCAGTAATGTAGGTCAGTGAGCCATTTTCGGTTGTCATGTTACCTTCATTCAGAATGAATGTACCTTTTGTGTCATCGAAGAAATTCAAGCATTGGAGAGTTATTTCCTTCGATACTTCTTGTGCGCTTGCATTGGTTGCGGTAATGATAAGAGTTGCTTTCGATGCAGCTTCAGAAGTAGCTTTTATATTGATGCTGTTTTCGCTTTCCTTTACCTCCGCAGTCCATCCTTCTGGCAGCGTATTGGTAGCGATAGACTTGATGTTTTTTGCCGTATACTCTAATTTGAAGGTTTGATCGGGTACGATAAACAGAGGTTCTGTTTCGCTGATTTCTGTTACCAGTTCAAATTCCGGAGCCGGCTCGATGATTGCTTTGTCATCATTACTACAACTGCCGGTAAAAAGACATAGAGTCAGCAGCAATATCCCGAATAAGATATTGGTCTTCATAAATTTAGTTCTTTTCATTTTTCAAAAGTTTTTAGTAAGTTGATTATTAATTCTTTATAGTCTGGCTTTTTATGCTTACATTGGTCAGGTGCAGGTCGGTTACTCCCATGATTTCAGTCGAACATTCACCCAGCCATCCGTTTTCCTGATTCACTCCTGTATGTATGCGGATGAAGTCAACTCCCGGAAGGTTTGCCGGCTGTCCTTTCGAGTCTACCGCCCAGTCGATGTCAATAGCCGATGCATCCTTGTCGTTCAGTTCATTGTCCGCATAGCCGTAACCAAAGCGGTAAAGAGCGAAGTACGTACCTTTTCCACTCTGGTCTATTCCGTTTTGAGGAAGACGTGTTCCGGCAAACGTAATCTTGTCTTCTTTTATCCATTGTGGAAAATAAGACTGCAAGTGAGTAGCGTTCATAGCCTTGTAGCCACTTCCCCCCTGATTATCTTCCCAGCGGATATACTGCTCGGTAGGAGCTCCGGGTTCTGCTGACGGACGGTAGTAAGTTATTTCATAATCCAGTATCGTCTGGGTATCGTTTCCTGCCTGAGTTGCCAGATCAATCCAGGTTTCTTTTCCGTCAGGGTAAGAACTTCCGGCAATTTCGTACCATCCGTCGTCGGGAAGTCCGTTTCCGTTTGCATCATAGCATACCTGGATGACTCCGGGTTCACTACTTCCATAATCCGATGCTCCGTTGGCATAAAACGCGTTTCCCAATACACGGAAGTCGCATAAACCGGACTTGTTTTCAATGGTATGGTCGAATCCTACAACGATATATCCGCCGAAGCCTCCCAGTGAAACCATACCCATCTTGTTATTTCCGATAGCTTCGAGTACTTTACGGTTCATATCCTCCTGAGTATCTCCTTCCTTGTATTCAGGAAGCTGGTTGACAAACTGTCCGACAGCCGGACGGAAATCGAGTACACGGGTTATGTAAGGTGATTTTTCACCTGTTGTCGGTGGAGTTTCCGGATCATCTGTATTACTACAAGATGTAAAAACTCCGGAAAACATGATAAGCGAGAAGCTTATCGCCCACATGGATTGTAATGTGAATTTTTTCATCTTTAAAAACGTTGAAGTTATTTATTGATTAATAGAATTTTTCTGTCGAAAAAGCGATGTGTGCAGGAATGTCGCCGGTACGGACTTTCCACTGGAACTTGCCTGCCGGCGAAAAACAGTAGAGATATCCCGGAGTGACATAGTTCGTGGCATCGCATACATATATTTCCTTGGTTTCCGGATTGACGGCAAGTCCGTAGGGCAATGTGATTTCCTTTTCCGTTCCGTCAGTTATGAAGCTGTGTGATACGATTTCCTGTTTTTCCGTATCGTAGACAGCATACGAAATCTGGTTCTTCCCTGTGTTGTAGTTCCATTCGGTGCTGATGGTGTACAGCCGGTTATCGTCCATGCACATTTCGCTGGCGGCGATACCCAGCTTGCCGGTACTTTTTCCGTATGAGAGTCGATGACATAGATATCAGATCCTACACCGTAATAATCTCCGCGTGAGCTGACATAAATCCGTCCCTGCTTGTCTATTTCCATTCGGTGCAGATTGATAGCCACATCAATCGTGTTGACTACCTGAAACGATTGTAGATCGACTACCGAAACCGTACGGTCGTAATTGGGGAAACGATATCCACCGGAATTTGCCACATACAGCCGTCCGTTGTTGATAACCATCTCTTCCGGTTGATAGCCAACCACTACTTCCCGTGTAATCTGAAGTGTTTCGAGGTCTATTTCCACTACTTTTCCCGGGCGTGCGTTCGGATCTATCTGTACCGGACCGGCATACGAACTGACATACGCCTTGTCGCCGTTGAAAACAATGTAGCGGCAGTTAGGAATAGTCACGCTGCCGATATGCTCTGCCGTGTGCACATTCATCACCTCCACAAAGTTGGAACAGTTCACTACGACATACAGCCGGTTGCCGTAAATGCCGATATCGTTGCCCACATCCCCAAGCTCCTTCACCACATCAGGGTTCCGTTCCGGATAAATATTGCGGAAATAACTTCCTGTACGTGCGTCAAAATGACCGATTGTACACTTGTTGCTTCCCATATTCCCTTCGTTGACAAGAAAGAATCCTTCTACAGACTGCGGGTCCGAAGGCATGGTGACATATTCCACTTCCGAACGAATCATCGGAAGTTCCTGACGGCATCCGCTCAGGAAGCATAAAATCAGGCAAACGGTCAGGTAAAAACGATAGTTGTTCATGGTCCGAATGATTAAAAGTTATATTGGGCAATCAGCTTGAAGTTGGTTCCGGGCATCGGATAGCAGGTCACTACCTCATATTGCTGATTCAATAAGTTGTTTACTTCCAGCGTCAGTTTCAGGTCACCCTTCATACCTTCAGTCCTTTGGAAACCGAGAAGTCGCTGGTGTACCACGGCAACTGATAGTTATAAGGAATATTCGCCTGCGAAGAATAACGCTCTCCGGTATAGATAAAGCTGTAGCTGGCTTCCCATGAGCGCCATTGCAGGTTTACCACAGCCGAACCGCTGTGCCAGGGGATATACGGAATCTGCCCTCCGTAAAACTCACTTTTAGGGTCGGTAAAGTCCTGTGCCCGCTGGTAGGTATAATTGATCCGGTTGCTTACCGTCAGCTCACGTCCGATCTTCCAGCCGGTCTGAAGCGCAACATCTACCCCTCTGATTTCCACATTTCCCAGATTGACCATCGTCCAGCGGAAGAAATTTGATGTAGGAGTGGCTACGATTTTATTCTCCACCTCATTGTAATATACGTCCGTCTGGACTTCCAGCGAGCGTAGCCACGTACCGTTGAAAGTACGGCTGTACGTAAATCCTAAGTCGTACTGCGTAGTGAACTCCGGTTCCAGATTGATATTTCCTACAAACGTATAATACAGGTCGTTCAGCGTAGGCATCCGGAAGATACGTTTATAAAAACCTCTCAGATTGAGTCCGCTTTGCGGGAAAGGCCGCCACGATACGAAAAATGAAGGAGTAAGCTTCTGCTTGTCGGGAGCAGGTGTCCCCGAACTCGTATCGTGTACGTACGTTTCGAGCAGACTGGCCTGAAGTTCTACTTGCTTGAAGCGCAAGGCCGTAGCGATGGACGCCAGCAGTGTATGCCGGCGCGGATACACAAAGTCACGCAAGTCGGCATTCAGCAGATTGAACTGATAATCTGCCGAAAAGCTTGCCTCCCACCACGGAAACAGATTAAAGCGGTTGGCTACCGATGTGTACACTTCCTGCTGGTAATAATGATTGTTGACATACATCAGCGACTCGTCTTTGTTAGGATCGGCCTGGTAATGCAGGTAGTCGTATGCATATTTTGCATTGGCAAGCAGGCTGTACCACTGTGTAAAGTCCTTCTTGAATGTACCCTGAGTAAAGAAATTCGTATCCCACTGGCGGTCCTCGTGCGAGAACTTGTTGCGGACGATAGCTCCCGGATATCCCCGTTCCGAGTTGTACAGATAAGCTTTCGCTTTCCAGTATCCCTGATTAATTCGTCCGAACAGCCCTCCTTCCACGCGCAAAGCATTCAGATCACCGTTCTGCCGTACCGCTGTCGTATCATATCCCTCCTGCATGCGGTAAGTAAACTTGTACTTGCCCGACGAGTGAAGATACTCGGCACTGAACGAACTGCTTATCTGTTCTCCAAGCTTTTGCTCCCATAGTATGGATGGATTTGCCACACCAAACGAACCTGTCTTGAACGAAGCCTTTACGTTATACTTCTTTCCTTCTTCGAACTGAGGCGTCCGTGTCTGTAAATAGATGGAACCCGACGAGCCGAAATCCTTTGCCGGCTGGAAGATGGCACTCTTTTGCCCGTTGTACAGCGTGACAGACTCCATGTTGTCGAGCGAGAATCTTCCCAGATCGACCGTACCGTTTTGTGCGTTTCCCAGCTCGATGCCGTCGTAGAACACACCTACATGGTTGGTTCCCATACTCCGGATATTCACCGTTTTCAGTCCCCCCTACTCCTCCGTAGTCCTTGATCTGTATGCCGGAAAAATAGCGCAATGCGTCGGCCACGTTGTGCGAACTGAGCTGATGAAGCTGCCTGCCCGATAACTCTTGTACCGGAAAAATCTCTTTCTGTACGGCACGCGCCGTCACAACAACCTCGTTCAGATGTTGAAGACTATCTAACTTATTTTGTGCATGTACGGGTGCACACATGTTTATACCCCACACCAGCAGGGTAAACATTACTGAATAGCAAAGTTTATTAAGCATTATGTAAAACGTTCAACCGTCCTATCCCCCGAGTTCGGTTAATTAATAAAAACGATGGCAGGTCTTCTGACTGACTCACACGCTTTGACACCTTCCCGGTTTTATCCAGTGGCAATGAGTAATTGTCAACGTGCTTGATGAGCTTCACAGCAGCGGGACTGTTCGGGACTTTCACCCGATCCCTTTTAATCCGTCGGGTCGAAACAACCTTCCGGAACCAATCGATGGCAAAGATAATTTATTTTTCTGAATTTTAATACAGTTTTTTTGTTTTGAAAATGTTTTTGTATTAAGAACTCTTTTGTCGGAGAATACCGATAATTTTAGTAGTTTTGTCTGAATGAATCATTAAATATATGCATGTATGAAAGAAATAAATGTATCGGAACTGAAAGATAACATGTTCGACGCTATCAGTAAGGAATGGATGCTGGTAACGGCCGGAACACAGGAAAAGTTTAACATGATGACGGCAAGCTGGGGCGGAACCGGTGTTTTGTGGGCAAAGCCCGTAGCCTTTATTTTCATCCGTCCCGAGCGTTATACCTACCAGTTTATTGAAGAGGGAGAAACGCTTACCCTGTCTTTCCTGGGCGAAGAGCATAAAGATATACATAAAATCTGTGGTTCCAAATCTGGGCGCGACATTGATAAGGTAGCGGCTACCGGACTGAAACCTTTTGCCACTCCCGAAGGAAACATTGCCTACGAGCAGGCACGTATGGTACTGGAATGCAGAAAACTGTATGCCGATATGATAAAGCCCGAGCAGTTTATCGATGCCTCACTGGTAAGCCGCTGGTACGGCGAAGGACATGGCGGATTCCATAAAATGTATGTCGTAGAGATAGAACATGTATGGGTGAAAGAGTGAGCATAATGCTTGTCAGAATTCCATGATAAACTCATCCAGCGAATCGTTTTCGTCCATACCCATCTTGTCGTGTTTGAGGCGGTTTTTCCGTTTCTTCAAGGCGACCTTATTGGTTTCGAGCAGGTAAAGCATGTTGCTGTTTGAGATGCCGATTTTGATAAGGCAGCAAAGCGAGATGTCCGCCTTTGTCAGTGTCGGGAACTTTTTCCAAAGCCGGTCGGTAAAGTTGTTGTAGCAGATGTTTATAACTTCCGCCAGATTGTCCTGTTCCTCGTCGGAGAGCACTACCGACCGGCTTTGTATTTTATCCTGCTGGCTCATTTTATTGAGCTGTTCCATTTTTCTGATGATTTCGCTGTGGCGCAGGATTTCCTTTCTCATGGCAGCCTCCTTTGAAGAGTATTCGCTTCTCATCTTTTCCCTTTGTGAAAGTTCTTTGTCCAGAGCTGTTTCCTTTTCGATGATTTTTTCCTGTGCAGCATGCAGGTCGATGGTCTTTTCTTGCAGTTGCAGCCTCATTTCCTTCATCAGGTCGTCTTTTGATTGCATCTGTTCTGCCAGTTTACGCTTCTCTTCCCTGCGTTTATAGAAGAATATAACAGCTACGGTCAGTACCGCCATGCAGATGGCTGTCAGTGATATATACAGTCTTTGTCGTTTGATTTTCAGCAGCTTGTTTTCACTCTGAATCAAGGAGTAGTCGTATTTGTGCTGGAGGTTTGCCACTTTAGAATCCAGCCGTTCTTGATAGATGGTATCCAGCAGTTCGGCATACCGCTTGCTGTATTCCAGCGCTTTGGGAAGATTTTTTATTTTTTCTTCGTATATACTCCAGTCTAAATAGCGGGATACTCTGAAATATGGATCATAATCTCTCGTATCCTTGCTTAAATAGAAGTGTGCCGAATCGTATTGGTTCATCTCCAGCAAGATTTTTCCCTTATTACCCCATAACGGATATAGCTCGGTGGAATCCTTTGCGAGCGATAAACTGCGGTTTACCAGTTCCAGTGCCCGTTTGTAATCTTTTCTTTCTCTTGCCGTTAAAGATAAACGGTTTAATAGATATTTGTCGTAAATTCGGTCTTTTGTAGTTGCGGACAATGTTAATCCGACATTAAATAGGCTGTCTGCACGTTCATCCTCTTCTTTTAGCAAACAACACCATCCCCATTTTCCATATAGGTTTATTTGTTTTAAGGTATCTTTCAGTAAAATAGCGTATCTGTTTGCCGTTTGATATTTTTCGATTCCCTTTTCGTAGGCATCTTCGTTAGTTAATAGACCTGCCCAGTGTAAATTGAGCAGGAACTTGAATTGATTGTTTTCTATATTCCGGCTTGCTATATTCGCCTGCTGAAAATATGAGAGTGCTTTTTCCTTTTCATCCGAATCCCTGTAATACTGTGCCAAATAGAAAAGTGTCCATGCCTTGTGCAGGGAGTCGCTGCTTGTCCGATAGTATGCTTCCGCTATCCGGAGCAGTGAATCGCTTTTCACCGGAATGTGGTTTTTATATTGTGCCTGCGTGAATAGCAGTGCATGGAGTGCCTGTTCCTCTTTACGTACCTGCGAAATGGGTGGCATGTGTTGTAGTATCTTCCAGGCACTGTCGGGTCTTTCATACATCAGTTGCTCAATTTGCAGTAGTGAAGCATTTATCTGGTGTGTCCTTTTCTGGTAAATGCCGAGTGAAAGGGCGGCTGCGGTTGCTGTTATGATGACAATGATGATGAGTGTTTTATTTTTCATACTGAATGTTTGTAAGACTATTACAAATATAAATAATTTGATTGTTTTATTGGTGAATTGCTTGAAAATTGCTTAAAATACACCTTAAAAAGCAGTACGCGCACTCGTTCTTTTCATTGTGTCTACCTTTTTCTTTGAAAAATTATTTATTGTTTTGATTATCAATATATTGGTTCTTTGTCGATGTCTACCTTTTGTCACCCTCTTTTCCTTGTATGATGCTTGATTTTGTTCTACATTTGTAATACAAAAATCGAAGATTTGATGTATATTCAGTTAACCATTAAAAATTTAGAGAGTATTATGCGAACCCAAACAATTCATTTTTTAAGCAGTCTGTTATGTATGTTCCTGTTGTTCACCTTGTCGTCATGTAACGATGAAACCGATGCAGTTCCTACTTGGGAGGTATTCGACGGACATATTGAACAAACATACTGGGAAGGGACATTGACAGAAATGTCTGACGGAGAAGTAGAAAGATCGTCCGGAA
>ENA-OQJO01000140-OQJO01000140.1-human-gut-metagenome-genome-assembly--contig:-NODE-140-length-10410-cov-2.120296_pt1 | contig 10410 bp, 10 predicted proteins | sample MGYA00242613_ERZ504780 | MGnify/ENA primary metagenome ERZ504780 (study PRJEB26092, sample SAMD00036368) | human gut metagenome | host: Homo sapiens | study: EMG produced TPA metagenomics assembly of...
CGGCGGAAAACATACGTTTTCCGCCGTCATGTCGAACAATGTATCCGAAGAATAAGTCAGCTCTTCGAAATCTCGTTATACACCGGAACGTTCTGCCAGTTCATGACAAAGTTCTTCGCTCCGGATGCGGCAACGCCATTGGCATTGGAGTAATACAGCGGGATGGCAGGCAGATCGTTCAACAGAATCTCCTGAGCCTGCTGGTACAGCTTATTGGCCTCGTCGGTGGTCTGTGCGGCAGCAGCCTTGGAGCACAGGTCATCGAACTCCGAATTCTTGTAATCGCCATCGTTGGAACCATTGCCATCAGCAGCGGCGGAAGCGTAATTGGCCACCAGGTAGTTTTCGGCGGACGGGTAATCCGGCTGCCAGCCGCTACGGAACGCGCCGTTCACCTTGCGGTCGGACACGGCGGTGCGGAAATCGTTGAAGGTCGGGTACGGGTTGGTGGCGGCCACGCCGGCGCCCAGCACGTTGTTGATGGAGTTGACCACGGCGGTGTAGATGACTTCGTGGCCACCATCGGCGTTGTAGGCGAAGGTGAGCTTGTCATCGGAGGTCCACGGGCTGATGGCGTTGGCCTTCGCCCACAGTTCCTTGGCCTTCTTCTCGTTGTACTTCAGGTTGCCGGAGCCCTTGAGGGAATCGGAGTAGCCCGGGGTCAGCGGGGAGGTGAAGTCGGCGGCCGGGGTGCCGGTGCCGTTGAGCACCTTCTTGCAGATGTTCTCGCGGTTGATGGCCATGGAGACGGCCTGGCGACGCAGGGTGCCTTCCTCGGTGTCGGCTTCGAAGTGCTTCAGCTTGGCCGGGATGGTGAACTGCTGGATGACGGAGCCGGCCTTGTTGTAGGCCTGTACGGTGGAGTCCTTCTGGAAGGTCTTGGTGGCGGAGGCCGGGACGGACTCCATCACGTCGAGGGAACCGGACTGGATGTCGGCGTAGGCGGCCTCATCCTTGGTGTAGACCTTGAAGGTCACGCCGTCGTTCTTGGCGACGCGGTTGCCCTTGTAGTCGGGGTTCTTCACCAGCACGATCTGGTTGTCGTGGTCCCAGGACTGGAACTTGTACGGGCCGTTGCCGACCGGCTTCTCGCCGAAGGCCTTCGGATCCTTGAAGAAGGATTCCGGCAGCGGAGCGAATGCGGTGTAGCCGACCTTGATGGCGAACACGGAGTCGGAACGGTTCAGGTCGACGGTGAATTCATGGTCGTTGACGACCTTCAGGCCCTCGAGCTGTTCGTCGCCCTTGAGCTTGTCTCCATCCTGGAGCTTGTCGTAGCCCTTGATGGTGGAGAAGAAGGAGGAGCCGAGCTGTGCGTTCTTGGCGTTGGCCGTGTAGCTCCATGCCTTGGTGAAGGATTCGGCGGTCACCGGGGTGCCGTCGGTGAACTTCCAACCATCCTTGAGCTTGATGGTGTACTGGGTGGCGTCATCGTTGGACTTGATGGACTCCGCCACTTCGTTGGAGGCGTTGCCCTTGGCGTCGAAGGAAATCAGACGTGCGAACAGCAGGTCGAGCGGCTTGCCGCCGCCGGTCTCGTTGCAGTCGCCCGGGATGAGCGGGTTCTGCGGTTCGGAATTGTATGCGGTGATGACGTTGGAACCCTTGTCAGCGGTGGAGCCACCGTTGGAAGAGCCGCACCCGCTGAGCAGCATACCGAATGCGCATGCGGCCGCAGCGAAAGCCAGAGCTTTCTTCTTCATGGAATTCATATTCTCCTTATCCATTATTTCCAGAGCCGTAAGACACTGTTCAAAAAGAAGGCGGGCGTCAATACCGTGGCATCAACGTCCGTCTTCGTTCTGATGGTGGATTCATTATCACTCGATTGAGGGACAACCACTCCATATCCGAGGGAGGCCATGCAAAATAGTCAAATCAAAAACTCATCATCTGATAAAACAAACCGTTTTTCCCGCTTATCGCCGGAACAACTTATCCGCATCGTGTGTATGGACGGACACGGACATATCTGTTCGCTGTCAGCGTACTTTGCCGATTCGTGTCATGCCCGTGGAAATGCCTGTCCGTATCGGGCTTTCAACTGTTCGATGGAGACATGCGTGTACCGTTGCGTGGTCTTCAGCGAGGAATGTCCCAGGAGCTCCTGCACCTCACGCAAATCCGCTCCCCCGTCAAGCATATGCGTGGCGGCACTGTGCCGCAACGCATGAGGACTAATGTCGGGAACGCCGGCATCACGCGCGCATGCGTGCACCACACGACGTACCATCCGCTGATCAATGCGTTTGCCTTGTCTCCCAAGAAACAGCGCAGCCGCGGACTGCTCCCCCACCAACAGGGGACGCCCATCATCCAGCCACCGACGTATCGCTTTTTGCGCCGGAGCGCCAAATGGCATGACTCGTTGTTTGTTGCCTTTGCCGGTCACTTTGACCGTCCGATTGGAAAAGACCACATCCGGTACATCGAGTCCCACCAGTTCAGCCACACGCATGCCCGTCGCATACAGCAGTTCCAGCATTGCAGCGTCACGCAGCTCAATGGCCTGCTGCTTCATAGTCCGTTCCTTCGGCTGAGACGTTTCACTGTCCTCGTCCACGCGGTCCATCAGCTGTTCGGCCTGTGATTCGCTGAGCACATCCGGCAACGTATCAGGTATTTTCGGGGTCATGAGCGCACAAGCCGGATCCGTCGTCGTCACGCCATGCTCATGCGTCCACGCGAAAAAACCACGTACCGCCACAGTTTTTCGGGCCATGCTGCTTTTCGCATGGTTTTTCGATGATTCCGCCATCCACATGCGAAGATCTTCGATGGTCACCTCGTTAAGATCCCTGCATCTAAGCCGCTCCAAGGCAAGCAGACATTCTTCGACATCGCCTCGGTATGCCTTCCGTGTGTTTTCACTCAATCCACGGTTGGCTTTCAGATATGTATCGAATGCCTCTACGCTCTTATCGAACAGCATGCCGATCAGCCTTTCCCGAGCTCAACAGCAAGCCCAAATCCATGAATTTCTTTCCATTATGTGTCCATTCTCCGATAGAAACCGAAATACCGGCACAACTTGAAAGGAGACCAACTATGCTGTCCAGTAGCGTTCGCTCAGCGAATCCGTCGATGATCGTCTATTCGAAGGGGAGATTATGCCGATTCCAAACGAAATTCCAGCAGGTGCACGCATTGTGGTGCGCACCTGCGAAGGTGTCGATCCAAAGGACCAGCGCATGAAATTCCGCGATTATGTCGGTCACGTACGTTCTTGGGACGGGCAGACATTGGAAATGACGCGCGATGCGGCAGCCAACGGTTCACGCCCGGAGCAACGTGTCAGCATTCCCGCCGACACCATCGTCACTGTCAAACCGGTTCCGGAACGTTCCATGACACGGCCGCGCCCATAGCGCGTCACACTGCGGAACGCACCTGTGCCATAGCTTGACGGTAACCGTCGAATCGCACGATATGCTCTCCCCTACGCGCCGACTCCAGAAGCATCTGCTGCCATCCGGTTTCGGGAATTGCCAGTTCGACCGTTTTGCAACGTTCTTCGAAGTCAGGTTCTTTGGCGAGAGCCTTGTATTCACGGAATGGCTGCCCTTGTATGAAGAAACGCGCCATCTCCTTGTCATCACCGGCAGTGGGCGAGCCCTGTTGCGTGGTCATGCCGTGCAGCACGTTGGCCATAAGCGTCAACCGATTGGCCATATTACGCAGCAACGCTTCGACATTGGCGGCGTCCTCTTCCACCATTGCACGGGTACGGTTTGGATCGGTCAGCGCAACACGAGTCATGTCCCGCCATGAACCAGCGGCGAGCGCGGCTGCAATGTTCCGGTTGGGATTGGCCACCAGCTCGTTGATCATAGCTGTGGAAATGACGTGTGGCATGTGGGAAATCAGTGCCGCGCAACGATCGTGGGTCGCATCGTCAAGAACGATGAGTCGGTTGGAACAATGATCCACAATCATTGTCGCAACGGCGCGGAACCGCTGATACTCGGTGTTTTCATCTACGGTGATGGCCCAGAGCGCGCCATCGTAAAGCGTCGGATCCGACGATTCCCATCCGGACAGCTCATTGCCTGCCATGGGATGCGCGCCCACATAGCAATGTTCCAATCCAACGGCTTTAACCTGTTCCCGAACCATTGCTTTGACACTGCCGACATCGGTGAGCGTGGTGATGTCCGTATCGATCAGTGGCTTCAACGCACCCAGGATTTGCGGCATGGCCTTGAGCGGATTGCATAACACAAGCACGTCAGGTTTTGTGTCGGCAAGCGCGGCCAGTGTGGACACACATCGTATGCCGTCCGCTTTCGCAGTTTCATATGGACGATCGTTATGGTTCCATGCGATGACTTCACAGCCAGCATTAACGAGTCTGCGAGCCAGTGACCCTCCGATAAGACCAAGGCCTACGATTGCGATACGCTGCTTCACCACATCAGCTCCTTTCCGACCGTTTCGCTGTTCTGCCAATCATCTGGCAGATGCTGTTCGTCAAGCCGTACACCTCCTGCGGCAGCATCCATGAGGTGACTGGAGGATTGGGGCGTTCCTTCGTGGGTATACGGCCAGAGTTTTGGCCCAGTCACCGTGTTCGGCGATTTCGACCAGCGCTCCATGGAAGCGTTGCTCCCATGGCGCCGCATCAAGCGTCGCGATAAAACTGTATGTGCCTGTGCGTCCTTTGATTGGCCGCGAGATGAAACTTGTCATATTGAGGCCTGCATCGCGGAATACGTCCAGCAGGTTCGCGAGTACGCCAGGACCTGTGACAAGCGGAATAAGCGTCAGCACGGATTCGTATTCCATATCAGCTTGCGAACGAGGCTGTTCCAACAGTTTTCCGGCTTCCTTGCGTGGTGCGAGCACAAGAAATCAGTCTGTGCGCCTTGATAATCCTGCACGGCGGTACCGATGCGCGTCACATTGTAGAGTTCACCGCAAATACTTGGCCCGAAAGCTATTTCGTTTGCTTTGATATCGCGACATGCGGCAGCATTGGATGGCGCTGGAGTCGGTTCCAAATGGTGTTCCGCGATGAAACGTTTGCATTGCGCGAGACCATGCGCGTGTGCGGTAGCCACGGTGGCGTCTTCCGGATTGGATCCCGCACGCACATATGCGTCGAAAGTTACGTCGACGCCCACTCGCGCAAATCCGACTAGATCTTTGGCGTCGATGAGCGCGTCCAGATTCGGCACCACGTAACCTTCGACGTTGTTTTCCCATGCCACGACGCCCCATCCTTCGCCCCGCTGCGCGGCATCAAGGATTTGCGGTACGTCATCCGCAGCCACCAATTCGAATCCTTCCGGCTCAAGATGGGCCAGTGCCTGTGATGCATTGACTGCGGCCTGATGGGTGAAGGTGCCTTGCGGACCTAGATAGAACAGCTTTCGTGCGCTCATTCAACCCCATTCCTTATTCTTGGTGTTCCCCTGAACCTTACCTCATTGCCGTGGAATCGACTGCCGATTATTCCGCCGGTTGGGCGTTATCAGATGTTTTACCCTCGTTCGTCTGCGTATCAGCAGCAAACGCACCATCACGCGTCTCCTTACGCGGAGGTGTGACGAACCAACGTTTCGGCAGCACCAGCATCACAACCGGAATAAGCACGACACCGTACAGCCACATGTATCCTGCCTGTTCACTGAAGAACGGCATGGGATCATCTCCACCGAATCCCACAGGAATCATGGCGTCTCCTCCCGGACCATACCCCGACATCACCGTCCAGACCACCAGAGAGGAGCCGATCAGGTGCAATGCGAGGCCTGAGACACCGTCGCGTGATCGAGCTGACCATGTCGAAATGATCACCATGAGATAGGCGATCGCCAATCCGTAGGGAATATTCATGGATGCGCCCATGCGATGGGCCATGGTTCCCACTACTCCGACTATGATTCCGGAAACCAGATCGACGAGGAACCGTCCCCAAATCGGCAGACGGTATGACCATGGCATCAGTTGCGCATCGGGCGCCACGTCTTGATTCGACCCATACGTATCATGCGATTGCTTCATCTGTTGCATCATATCCCCTACTATCGCTCACCAACCTGAAAAGAAAAAGAGATACGCGAGGACACGTATCTCTTTTTTTCATGGACGCAATAACAGAATCACTTGTTCTTCTGAGCGTTATTCTGCTGAGCCGTCAAACGGAGAGCCCAGCGGGCTCACCGTAGGCGAAGTGAGCAAGCACACTACCGTGCTTGCGAAGCCGACAGAACAACGTGAAGAATCACTTGTTATTCTGAGCGTTGTTCTGTCGACGCTGCTTGGCGCGCCACTTGTACCAATCCTCACGGCTGAGAATAATCTTGCGCACACGGATGGATTCCGGAGTGACTTCCACGCACTCGTCCTCGTTAGCGAAGTCCAAGGACTCTTCGAGGCTCATCTTGATCGGCGGAGTCAGGGTTTCGAGCACATCTGCGGTGGAGGAACGCATGTTGGTCATATGCTTGGCCAGCGTGATGTTCACATCCAGCTCATCAGGCTTGTTGTTCACGCCGACGACCTGGCCTTCGTACACCGGAGACTGCGGTTCGACGAAGAAGTTGCCACGTGCCTGCAGACGCTGCATGGCGTACGGAGTGGCGATACCCTTGCGATCGCAGACCATGGAACCGTTCTGGCGGGTCACGATCTGGCCAGCCCACGGAGCGTAGCCGGCGGAGATGGAGGATGCGATACCGGTGCCACGGGTGGCGGAAAGCAGTGCGGTGCGGAAGCCGATCAGACCACGGGACGGCACGGTGAACTGCAGACGAACCCAGCCAGTGCCATGGTTGGTCATGTTCTCCATACGGCCCTTACGGTCGGCGAGCAACTGGGTGACAGTGCCCATGTACTCTTCCGGAACGTCGATGGTGGTGTTTTCCATCGGTTCGTTGATCACGCCGTCGATGGTCTTGGTGACCACCTGCGGGCGGCCGACGGTCAGCTCATAGCCTTCACGACGCATCTGTTCGGCAAGCACGGCCAAGGCGAGCTCGCCACGACCCTGGACTTCCCATGCATCCGGGCGTTCGGTCGGCAGCACCTTGATGGACACGTTGCCGATGAGTTCGCGGTCAAGGCGATCCTTGATCATGCGGGCGGTAAGCTTGTGGTCCTTGCCTTCGGTTCCGGCAAGCGGGGAATCGTTGATGCCGAAAGTCATGGAGATGGCCGGATCATCAACGTGGATCAGCGGCAGCGGACGCGGATCGGACGGATCAACGATGGTTTCGCCGATCATGATGTCATTCACGCCGGCGACTGCGACGATGTCGCCAGGGCCCGCGGAATCGACCGGGGTGCGCTCAAGACCCTGCGTACGCAGCAGTTCGGAGACGCGGAAGTTTTCGACGGAGCCGTCCACACGGGACAGACCGTAGGTCTTGCCCTTTTCGAGAGTGCCGTTGTAGATACGCACCAAGCCGAGTCGACCCAGGAAATCGGAGGAATCGATGTTGGCGACGTGTGCCTGCAAAGGCGCGCCTTCCTCGTATTCCGGAGCCGGAATGTTCTTGATGATGGCTTCGAACAGCGGTTCGAGATCTTCGTTATCCGGCAGACCGCCATTCTCCGGCTGGTTTTCGGAAGCGTAGCCGGCCTTGGCCGCGCAGTAGATGACCGGCAGGTCGAACAGCGCATCCTCATCGAGATCGATACCCTCTTCGATAACGTCCTGAGCCAGGCCGAGCAGCAAATCGGAGGATTCTCCAACGACCTCTTCGATACGTGCGTCCGGACGATCGGTCTTGTTCACGCACAGGATAACCGGCAGCTTGGCTTCCAAAGCCTTGCGCAGCACGAAGCGGGTCTGCGGCAGCGGGCCTTCGGATGCGTCGACGAGCAGCACGACGCCATCAACCATGGAGATGCCACGCTCGACCTCGCCGCCGAAATCGGCGTGACCAGGAGTATCGATGATGTTGAGGGTGATGCCTTCCGGATGGCCGTACTTGGCGGCCAGCGGGCCGGTGTACTGCACCGCGGTGTTCTTGGCGAGGATGGTGATGCCCTTCTCGCGTTCCAGATCGTTGGAATCCATCACACGGTCCGGGACTTCCTCACGCTCGTTGAACACGTGGGACTGGGCCAGCATCGCGTTGACCAGGGTGGTCTTACCGTGATCGACGTGTGCCACAATCGCTACATTTCGGATATCGCCGCGAACCGCCATCGAAACCTCTCTTAGTATTGCTGTTCTCTTGCGTTACCGTTCGGTACATACTGGTTATCGGTACTTACAAATCCGTACTCCACACAAACCGAGCCAATCCTAGCGAACCATTACGACAGTTCCGGTCCCAGCGCTTTCGTCCACATACAAAGTTTGCGGTTGTCGAATCTCAACAACCGCAAACGTATGATCTCTTGGGACCACTCAAAATAATTCGTTAATCCTCAAGTTCCTTACCAGTGCGTTCCGGCAAGCACAACGCCGCAACGCAGGCCAGAATGAAGGCGACCGCGAAAACGATGAATGCCACCGCCTTGTTGCCACCGGACAGCGTCAGGAACCACGGCATGAGCAGCGGAGCTATGATGGCAGCCACTCGGCCACATGCCGCAGCAGCACCGGACGCAGCAGCGCGCAGGCGGGTCGGATAGATTTCCGGAGTCACCGCATACAGTACGCCCCACGCGCCAAGATTGGATGCGGACAGCAACATGCCAAAGCCCAACACCGCAGCTACGGAACCCGCTTGCGAGAAAGCAAACGCGGCCACGGCCGACACGGCAAGGAACACGCTCAGCGTCTTCCTGCGGCCCCAGATCTCCACCAGCCATGCGGCCAGGAAGTATCCCGGCAACTGCGCGACGGCGATGGCCAGCGTATAGCCGAACGACTTGGTCAGCGAGCCAAACTGGTCGGCCAGCAGCGACGGCATCCATGTGAACGCTCCATAGTAGGAGAAGTTCACGAAGAACCACGTGGCCCAAATGGCTGCGGTGCGCGCGATGCACTTTTTGCCGAACAGTTCGCGGGTGTTGATCTTCGGCAGTGGTTTGCCCTTCGGGGAAGCCACTGGCTCGATGCCACCTGCCTGTTCGAAATAGCGTACGGCCTGTTCGGCTTCGTCCTCACGCCCCTTGGATTCCAGGAATCGCACGGATTCCGGAATATGAACACGCGTCACAATGGCATACAGCAGCGGCAACGCGCCAATGAGCAAAGCCCAGCGCCAACCCAATCGCCGGTATTCGGAATCACAAAGTAGCCAATGCAGGCGGCGACAATCCAGCCGACAGCCCAGAAGGATTCCAACAGCACCGTCATACGACCGCGTTGTTTGGTCGGAGAGAATTCAGAAACCAGAGTGGAAGCCACTGGCAGTTCGGCGCCCAAACCAAGACCGATGATCAGACGAGCGATCAAAAGCGCGGCCAACGACCATGACAGTGCCATGCCGCCATTCGCCAAGCCGAAAATCACCAGCGTCGCGGAAAAGACCGTTTTGCGGCCAACACGATCGGCTACAAAACCACCCAGCGCAGCACCGATCGCCATGCCGACGAAGCCGATGGACAGCACCCAGCTTTTCTCGGTTGGTGTCAGATTGAAATGCGGGTCAGCCGCGATGGCCGTCACAACGAATGACACCAAGCCGACGTCCATGGCGTCGAAAGCCCAGCCGATACCGGACGCCACCAGAAGTTTCCTATGCGCTTTGTTAAACGGCAGGCGATCAAGACGCTCATTGCGTGTCAACGAACCCGACGAAGCAACCGATGCGGATTGCACGGATGTCATACTTCTTCCTCTCATACGAAACGACCATGCCTACAAGGCATGCCGAAAACCAGACAGAATCGTCTGAAAAGGAAACAATCCGGAAAGACGTCAGATCGTCGTCAACGCGGAAAGCACATCATCCTGCGTTTCCCGCACATCGAAATCATGGCGATCCCGAGCATCGCTCCATGTCGACTGTCGGAGCACATCCATGGTGTAGCGATACACCGTTGCCGGACGATTGCGTCCGACACGCAATTTGTCACCGGTGTCCTCCAGCTGCCCGGATGCGAGCATCTTACGGCGGAAATTCGCCAGATCGATGCTCTGACCGGCAACGGCCTCGTACACGTCATGCAGCTGGCTCAGCGTAAACCTCTCGCCTACCAATCTGGTGACGATCTGCGGATATTCGATTTTGCCGCGAAGTCTGCTGAGGGCGTAGTCCACGATGTCGCCATGGTCAAATGCCAACTCAGGCAGATCATCCACAGGAAACCATTTGACATTGTCGTCGATACTCTGCCCGAGTTGCCCGTTAAGATCGTCGACCAACGCCCAATAGACGATGGATACCATCGGCAACCCGCCGTGTGAGCGCGCTGGATCGCCGAATGTATACAGCTGTTCAAGATACCGTGGATGCAACGATGTCGTGGATTCCAGCGCAACGTAGGCAGATTGCTCCAGCGAGT
>ENA-OQJO01000141-OQJO01000141.1-human-gut-metagenome-genome-assembly--contig:-NODE-141-length-10401-cov-2.732334_pt1 | contig 10401 bp, 5 predicted proteins | sample MGYA00242613_ERZ504780 | MGnify/ENA primary metagenome ERZ504780 (study PRJEB26092, sample SAMD00036368) | human gut metagenome | host: Homo sapiens | study: EMG produced TPA metagenomics assembly of...
TTCGTCGGTTTGGCTGCAGTCGATCTTTCTGGATACGACAGGGTTGCGAAATTCAGCGAATTCGATTATCGGGAATTGCCTGATAACGAGTAGGTGTTTTGGTGGCGACGGGAGCTGTGTTTTTCGTCGCCACTGACGTATGCAAGCCGTCATGAATCGTATACGGAGACTTTATGTGGACTTGTCAAAGATGGAAGAAGGAAGAGCAACGATGCTTGCGATGCCGAAGATTTTCGATGACGGATGTGTGCTGCAATCCGGGCAGGACGTACCGGTATGGGGTTGGTGCGAACCATGGCGGAGCGTTACTGTCACGGTTTAGGAACATGTGTGAATAAGGAGATTCAGCAATGAAGTTTGAATACCATGTCAAACCAACCGGCAGCGATGCGGCGTGCGGCGACGCGGAGCATCCGTTCGCCACGATTTCCAAGGCCGCGCAGATGGCCTCTCCGGGTGATACGGTAATCGTGCATGAAGGCGTATACCGCGAACAAGTCGATCCGAAACGTGGCGGTCTGAGTGAACATGAGCGCATCACCTACTGCGGAGCCGAAGGCGAAGCACGGCCGGTTATCAAAGGCTCGGAATGCGTGCAGGGCTGGACGGAATTGGCCGATCATCCGCATGTGTGGACGGTGGTGCTTGATAATACGATGTTCGGGGATTTCAATCCATTCGCGACCCCGATTTTCGGCGACTGGCTGGAAATGCCTAAGTTCGGCAAGGATCCGGACAAACATCTTGGCGATGTGTATCTCAACGGTGTTTCCTTCTTCGAATCGACGACGTTGGAAGGCGTATACGATCCGCAGCCGCGTGATACGGATGAGGATTTCGCGTTGAAGATTCCCTGCCCTGTGCCGGATGTGGACCGTACACGTTATGTATGGCATGCCGAAGTGGACGAAAATGCTGGCACCACAACGATCTGGGCGAATTTCCAAGGTGTCGATCCGAATGAGGAACTGGTGGAGGTCAGTGTTCGTCGCACATGCTTCTTCCCTTCCCGCAACCATGTCAACTACATCACCGTGCGTGGCTTTGAAATGGCGCAGGCCACTGGAGATTGGGCGCCGCCTACCTCGCAGCAGTGGGGCATGATCGGCCCGAACTGGTCGTATGGCTGGATCATCGAAGACAACGTGCTGCATGACGCCAAATTCTCCGCGGTGTCATTGGGCAAGGAAATCTCATCCGGCGACAACGAGTGGGCGAAAACCGAGCGCAAGACCGGTTACCAGTACCAGTTGGAGGCCGTGTTCAAGGCCCGTCGCATCGGCTGGGAAAAGGGGCTGATCGGCGGTCATATCGTACGCAACAACGACATCTACGAGTGCGGACAGAATGCCATCGTCGGACATATGGGCAGCGCATTCTGCCGTGTCGAGCATAACCATGTCCATCACATTGCGTTGAAGCGTGAATTCTTCGGATGGGAGGTCGCTGGCATCAAATTCCATGCCGCATTGGATACGGTCATTGCCAACAACAACATCCACGACTGCTCGCTGGGCATGTGGATGGATTGGCAGACGCAGGGCACGCGCATCACGCGCAATGTGTTCCACGATAACGTCCGTGACCTCATGATTGAAGTGAGTCATGGGCCGTATCTGGTGGACAATAACGTTTTCGCCTCGCCGGTGATGTTCCAGAACTGGTCGCAAGGTGGTGCCTTCGTCAACAATCTGATTTGCGGCGGCATTGAACCGCATACCGTCCCCGACCGTTCCACGCCGTATCACTATCCGCACACCACCGAGGTGGCCGGGTGCGCTGTGGTATCCGGCGGCGATGAGCGTTGGCTGAACAACATGTTCGCGCCGCAACCGGTGAAACCGACCGTCGGTGAATATGGTTTGTCCGCCTACAGCGATTGCCCGATGTCGATGCATGAATACTTGGAACGCCAGCGGGCCATGTGGGCAGATCCTTCGCAGGGTGGTGGCGAGCGCAATCCTCTGCAGTCTCTATACGCGGGCGGCAACATCTATCTGTCCGGCGCACAGGGGCTGAACAAGCAGGAAGGTGCGGCCGACGATTCGGAACGCATGCAGGAGGACGCCCCGTTCTTCGGCGGCACCGCCTCCACGAGCGTTGCGTGTGATGAGCCCATGCCGGTGACATTGGTCGAAGAACCCGATGGACTGTACCTGCAGTGCACTGTGCCACAGGCCGTCACCGATACCAGAATGCAGGTCGTCACCAGCGATATGCTCGGCGTGCCTCGCATCGTGGAGGAACGCTATGAACAGCCCGATGGCAGTGACTATGTGCTGGACACCGACTTGCTGGGACAAGCCTTGACGGCAACGGAACGCAAGGCCGGGGCGTTGAATGGTCTTGTCTCCGGAGAGAATCACATCCGAATCTGGGAATGGAACAACTGATATGACAAATGCAACCGATACCAACAAGACATTGGGCGAGTCCATGTTCGCACAGTGCGGATATGCCCAGGACGCCATCGATAAGCGCGTGTCACAGGTCTGGCATGAAATTTTCGAAGGTCCGAACAAATTCTATTGGGAGAACGACGAAGGTCTTGCCTATGTGATGGATACCGGCAACAACGATGTACGTACCGAGGGTATGAGCTATGCGATGATGATCGCCCTGCAATACGACCGTAAGGACGTATTCGACAAGCTGTGGGGCTGGGTAATGCGTCACATGTACATGAAGGACGGTCATCATGCGCATTATTTCGCATGGTCGGTCGAGCCGGACGGTACGCCGAACTCGAATGGTCCTGCACCTGACGGCGAGGAATATTTCGCGATGGACCTGTTCCTCGCCTCCCGTCGCTGGGGTGATGGCGAGGATATCTACGAATATTCCGCATGGGGACGCGAGATCTTGAGATATTGCGTTCATAAGGGCGAACGCTACGACGGCGAGCCCATGTGGAATCCCGACAACAAGCTCATCAAGTTCATTCCGGAAACCGAGTGGAGCGATCCGTCCTACCATCTGCCGCACTTCTATGAAGTATTCGCCGAAGAAGCCGACGAAGAAGACCGTCCATTTTGGCATGAGGCAGCCGCCGCAAGCCGTCGCTATCTGCAGGCGGCCTGCGACGAGCGGACCGGCATGAACGCTGAATACGCGGATTATGACGGAAAGCCGCATGTCGACGAGTCCAATCATTGGCATTTCTATTCCGACGCCTACCGTACCGCGGCGAATATCGGACTGGATGCAGCCTGGAACGGTCCGCAGGAAGTGCTGTGCGACCGCGTCGCCGCGCTGCAGCGATTCTTCCTGACCCACGACCGTACTAGCGTCTACGCCATCGACGGCACCGCCGTGGATGAGGTCGTGCTTCATCCGGTCGGATTCCTGGCCGCGACCGCGCAAGGCGCACTTGCGGCGGTGCATTCGGCCCAGCCCGACGCGGAGCATAATGCCCGTGAATGGGTGCGCATGCTGTGGAATACGCCGATGCGAACCGGCACGCGTCGTTACTATGACAATTTCCTCTATGCTTTCGCCATGCTGGCGTTGAGCGGAAAGTATCGGTATGAATGATGATTACCTCAACTAATCCTATGGTCTACACGGATTTTCCTGATCCAGACATCATCCGGGTCGGGGCTGTATTACATGGCCACTACGACTATGCATTTCACACCCGGGTGCGATATTCTGCGCAGCTATGACCTAGTGCATTGGGAATTCATTGCGCACGCATTGAATATCGTGGCGGATACCCCTGAAGAACGTTTGGAATGTGAAGGTGCCAACGCCTACGGTCGAGGCATGTGGGCGCCGTCACTGCGTTACCATCGGGGCACCTGGTATGTGTTGTTCGCCGCCAACGATACGCATGCCAGCTATCTGCTGACGGCGGACGATCCATGCGGCCCATGGCGAAAGCGTGAGCTTGACGGCTTCTATTACGACAGCGGACTGTTCTTTGACGACGATGATCGAGCCTATGTCGTACATGGGCAGTCGACATTGCGCATCACGGAGTTGAATCCTGAATTAAGCGGGCCGATGCCGGGTGGGCTCGACCGGGTCATCGTACAGGACGATCCGCAGGCTGACCTTGGTTATGAGGGCAGTCACCTGTACAAGCATGATGGACGCTATTACGTCTTCACCTGTCACTTCCCGCAAGGCAAGGGCAAAACAGAAGCCTGCTTGATGGCCGAATCCTTGGATGGCGCTTTCGAAGTGCGTGAAATTATCGAAGACGACCTGTCCTTCCACGGTTACGGAGTCGCGCAAGGCGGTATGGTGGACACTCCGGACGGCGACTGGTATGCATTCATGATGCAGGACCGCGGCGGTGTGGGACGCGTGCCGATACTGATGCCGATGCGGTTCGGCGAGGACGGATTCCCCGTCGTCGGCGAGAACGGCAAAGTGCCGCAGTCGGTCAGCGTGCCGGCTGCAAGCTGTGCCGAACCTGTCACGCCCATCAACGGCAGCGAATTCATAGCCCGGCATAACGCCGAAGGCGGAGTCGATGCCAACTGTCTGCAGCCATACTGGCAGTTCAATCACATCCCACATAACGAATACTGGTCACTGACGGAACGTCCGGGAGCATTCCGCCTGCATTCCGGACGCATCAGCTCGAATCTCAATCATGCATGGAATACGCTGACGCAGCGCACGATGGGGCCGGTGACGGTGGCCGAAGTCACCGTCGACGCGTCGACATTGCATGATGGCGACTTCGCTGGATTGGCGGCGTTCCAAGGATGCTATTCCTACATCGCGCTTACGCGAAGGAACGGCCGCACGATGCTGACCGTCCAATACAAGCCGGTGAATGACGATTCCATCTTCTCCGACGATGATTGGGACAGTCCAGCCGTAACGGATGCGGAAATCATGGCGGATGCGGATTGCATGCGCCTGCGCGCGGTATATGATTTCACCGATTGCAAGGATGAAGTGACGTTCTTCTACCGCGATGCGGATACGCCGGAATCCGAATGGTGTCCATTGGGGACAGCGCACCGGATGATCTTCAAAATGGATCATTTCACAGGTTGCCGTATCGGATTGTTCCTGTATTCGACAAAAGAGACCGGTGGAATCGCCGATTTTTGCGACTTTGCGTATTCGACGCCGGATACGAAGGAAAGAGAGCAATGAAGCGACAGGTCATAGTGGCGCAAGGAACTGTCGAAGGCTTGGCGGCTGAAGATCAGGGCATCACCGTGTTCCGAGGGGTTCCGTTCGCCCAGCCTCCCGTCGGCGGTCTGCGCTGGCGTGCGCCGCAGCCGGCCCTGCCATGGGATGGTGTGCTGCAAGCCTTCGATTTCGGGCCTACCGCGATGCAGCCGACGCCGGGCGCCTCCGATGATTTCTATGATCGTGAATGGGGCACCGATCCGGCCGTGCCGATGAGCGAGGATTGCCTCTACCTGAATATTTGGACTCCGGCATTACGCGGATATGGTGCGGATAGCATGGTAGCCTCCGGAAAGCTGCCGGTCATGGTCTGGATCTACGGCGGAGCCTATCAATGCGGCGGCACATTTGAAAAGGAATTCGACGGCACGCATCTCGCCGCGAACGGCGTCGTTGTGGTCAGTGTGGCCTATCGTCTGAATGCATTTGGGTTTATGACGCACCCTTTGCTGCATGAGGAGGCCGTAGAACGCGGCGACGGCGAACCATATGCGAATTTCGGATTCCTGGATCAGCGTGCCGGAATCCAATGGGTGAAGGAAAACATCGCGAAGTTCGGCGGAGATCCGGAAAACATCACGGTTTTCGGTCAATCGGCCGGTGCCGCCAGCGTCTTGGCCCAGATCTGCTCGCCGATGAATCATGGCCTGTTTCAGAAAGCCATCATGCAATCCGGCGCAGGCCTAGGGCATTTCAATGCGCGGCAGGACACGCTGGAGCATGCGCAGGCCAACGGAATCCGTCTGTTCGAAGCATTGGGTGTCTCCACGCTGGAGCAGGCCCGTGCAATCCCGGCCCGAACGGTATTGGAAGCCGCCGAGTCCCTGCCTGTTCCACCGGACAGCGGACGTGAAGATGACTGGTCGATGATCGTCAATTGGGTGCCATGCGTGGACGGCCTGTTCCTTCCCGATCAGGAGGAGCGTATCGTCGAGGGCTGCAAGGCCAACAACGTCGACATGCTGGTCGGCAACACGACCAATGAGTTCATCGCTTCGACTGAAGATGGGAAGCCTGTGCATGTCGGCCAGCTCGGCAATCTCACGCTGATCCGCAAATGGACCGCAAGCGGTGGGACCGCGCCATACTACTATCATTTCGATGTCGCTATGCCGGGGGATGATGCCGGAGCCTTCCACTCGTCCGATCTGTGGTTCTCCTTTGGAAGCCTTGCGAAATGCTGGCGTCCGTTCGTTGGATGGCATTACGATCTGGCAAGGCGAATGGGGCTGTACTGGACCAATTTTGCCGCCAATGGCGATCCCAACGGAACGGACCGTGACGGAACGCCGCTTCCTGTATGGGATCCTTGCATCGGTGAGGAATGCCCCGCCATGCATTTGTGCCAAGAACCGGGCATGCGGACGGATTGGCTTACCGAAACGGATCGAAAAGCATTCGGCATGTGACGGCATGCCGTTGATGTATACATACTGATATGTAAACAGGGACGGTCTTTGCGGATCGTCCCTGCCGCATAATGATTTGCCGTTGCGCGTGCAGGAGGATTTCGAGACTGATTATCCGACTTTTCACCGTTTCTGTCGTCTGGTTCGTCGGTGGCGTCTCGCGGAGGCTCGGGCCATTAAAGACCCTGTTCGGCGTTGTGCAGGCTAGGAGCTGTTTGAAGTGTTCTAGGCCGGACGTTTCGCCGTATAGGGGCGTGTCTGCGTGGATTCCGTCGGATGTGGCGTCTCAATTGTTGGACGTTGCGGTGAGCGTGAACGGGGGTGATTATGAGGAAGACTGAACCCCCCGCTCATGACCATTGCCGACACGATGGCCTATTTGCAGTGCAGTCGTCGGCTGTCTTGTTGGGCACCCAACTCGGGTACCTTGCTGGGTACCGGAAATGTTGACATTGGCGTACATTTCCGTACATTCTCTGTTTGCGCCGTATGTCTTGAAATCGTTGGTATTCCGCCGTTTTGGCATGAAAAAAAGGGCTTCCGGATTTCTCCGAAAACCCTCAAGGCGGAGTCAGAGGGATTCGAACCCTCGAGCCGCTAAACACGACTAACACCTTAGCAGGGTGCCCCTATCGGCCACTCAGGCATGACTCCACTGTTGCGTTACGACGCAACAGCATGTAACTATAGCATCTATCCGCGTGCGAAACACCATATTGTGAAAAAATGAGAGAAAAACGTGTGGTGATGTCAGTGGGACTCGAACTCGTGAGCCGTGTCGAGCGGTCTCATTGATATGCGACACGCCGGTATGCCCGCAGGTTTCGCCATATTCGAACATTTGTTCCAAAACTGCCGAATCGTTGTCTATCATGGAATCATGAGCACAGCACCAAGAATCGCAGCGGCCAAACGTGACTGGGGTCACGATGAGGTCGGATGCACGGTGCTGCATATCGACATGGACGCTTTTTTCGCATCCCTCGAAGTGGCGCGGCATCCGGAATACGCCGACAAACCGGTAATCATCGGCATCGGCAACCGTTCCGTGGTGTCCGCGGCGAACTATGAGGCACGCAAATACGGCATCAATTCGGCGATGGCAAGCTCCCGGGCAAGAAAACTATGCCCGAACGGCGTCTTTCTGCCGGTGGACATCCACTACTACCGTGAGATGTCCCGACGTATCTTCACAGAGGTGTTCTCCCGCGTCACCGATCGCATCGAACAGGTTTCCGTGGATGAATGCTATATGGACGTCTCCGGCGCGCTGCTGCGGTGGAAGAGTCCCCGCGCCATCGGAGCTTGGATACGCGATCAGGTCGCCAGACGGTACCACATCACCTGTTCCGTCGGCATCGCGGCGAACAAGCTTGTCGCCAAAATGGCTTCGACCAATGCCAAACCGGATGGCATGCTCATGATCCCCGTGGCCAGACATGCCGAATTCGTGCAGATGATGCCGTTGCGTGGCATACCTGGCATCGGTCCGTCCTTGGAGAAACGACTGAACGCATGGGGCGTTGATTCCGTGGCTGACTTGGCGAAGATGAGCATGGAATCGCTTGAGCAGGCGACGGGGTCAGCCATCAGCGCGCGCGGGTTGTACATGGCGGCACGCGGATTGGATGACCGCCCTGTCGCACCGCGTGCGCAGGAGAAATCCGTCGGCGCGGAACGCACGTTCGACAAGGACACCCAAGACATGCGGCAGGTGACATCCATGCTCCGCTGGTGTTGCGATGATGTGGCCGGCACGCTACGCAGACGAGGGTTGATGGCGCGTAAGGTCATGGTGAAGCTGCGATTCCCGGATTTGAGCTATGCGACGAAAGGACATACGCTGGACTGTCCGACGGATGCGGCAAGCATGCTGTATCCGCAATGTGTCGCATTATTGCTGGCCATGATGGGCATGCCGGAAAGCTCTATCGACGCCATTTCGTTGACCAGACCGGTGCGACTTGCCGGCATGAGCGCGGGCGGTTTGGTCGAAGCGGCGGATGCGGCGGTTCAGCTTTCGCTTGATGACATGCTTGAAGAGCAGAACGAGGCGCAGCGGGGTCGTGGAACGGATGCCGAACCGTCGACCCAATCGGAACGGCTACGCGGTGCGGAAGCGGCATTAGACGCGGTGCGGCTCAAATACGGTAAAGGAAGCGTGCGTCTTGGCATATGGCGTACGGGGCCATCAGGTAATCTTGAACATTGAGAGTGATGTGGAGCATGAGAAGAAACAGGGGGAGTGCCATGAGATACAGGGACAAGGCGGTGCATGCCCGCAACCCGGAAGTGCTAGTTGCAGGGCGTCGCAGGCTGGCCATCGTCGCAGCCGTCGTACTTGTTGTATTGCTGGCGGTAGGTGGGTGGTTCCTGACGCGGTGCTTGCATTCATCGCAGTCCCAAGCCGGGCAGGGGGCCGCAACGCAGATGGGCGTGGCCAAGACAGAAAAAGCATGTGGTGAAAAAGGACCGAGCCGAAGGAACATTCACGGCAATTCGCCGGACTGTCCGGATACCGATTGCATCGCCATGATGGTCAATGGCGATCTGCTGTTCCACCCTGGTCTGTGGGACAACTTCGCCGGTCCCAATACCGCGGCGACGGACGGTACGGCCTATGACTTCACCAGTCTGTTCGAACCGATGCGCAAGTACATCGATGCCTCCGATATCGCGGTGTGCGAATTCGAAACGCCGATCGCGCCTCGCGGTGGCCCCTACACCGGGTATCCGGTGTTCAACATTCCCTCGGAGGTCGCCGACGCGGCCGCCAAGGTGGGGTATCGCGCATGCACGCATGCGTCGAACCATTCGTGGGATCAAGGCGCGGATGGCATCACACGCCTGTGGGATACCCTCGACCAGGACGGCATCGCCCAGACGGGCTCCTACAAGACCGAGGAAGACTCTACCAAACCGCTGGTCATCGATTCTCCGACCGGTGGCGGCAAACTGGGCCTGATCGCCGGTACCGTGTCCCTGAACGCGCAAACTCCCGATTATGATTGGCGCGTCGACCGTCTGCGCGAGAGCGGCGATCCGAACCATCAGGCCGACATCGACAAAGCCGTGGCCAAAGCCAAAGAGGCCCGTAAACAAGGCGCCGACGTGGTGGCCATCGCCATGCATTCCGTGCAAGAATATCTTGACTACGCCGACTCGTGGCAGCAGTCCGAAGCGCATGAGCTGGCCGACACCGGTGCGTTCGACGTCATCTACGGTGCCGGATGCCACTGTGCGCAGCCCGTTGAGAACTACAACGGCACATGGATCATCTACGGTCTGGGCAACGCGGTGACGGTCACGTCTACATTCCAGGCAACGAGGTCACAACCAAGGCGTGACGGCCCGCGTCCAGTTCGCCGGCAGAAAGGCGTGGCCGGCTCATGCGGGTCAATCGCATCGATTGGGTGCCGACGGCCAATGTGCGTCAAGGCCAATACCAGTGGTGTCCGATTTCGGACGACCATCCGGATGGAGCCTGTTGGAACGAAACAGAAGATGCCAATCAGAGACAACGTATCTGGAACGTGATCTATTCCATGGGCGCGGACCAGAACGTGGTTCGAGAGTGGAACATCACCGCAGAACAAGCTGGTTCATCTGGAAAGTAGTTTCCCGTGGCAGAATATGCCTCGTATTCGTTAATCGACCTGTATGGAGCGTTTCCGCTCGTGATGTCGAGGTAAAGATATGGATGGAGTTTTCGAGACCCAGCCGGACCGCACCGACTTGCCGCTGGTGGTCATGCCGGTGGTCATCGAATCGATGATCGGACCGTTCAAACAGAACTTCACGATGCTCGAAAACGTGGCCCGCGTGCGCATGTACG
>ENA-OQJO01000142-OQJO01000142.1-human-gut-metagenome-genome-assembly--contig:-NODE-142-length-10396-cov-3.208199_pt1 | contig 10396 bp, 12 predicted proteins | sample MGYA00242613_ERZ504780 | MGnify/ENA primary metagenome ERZ504780 (study PRJEB26092, sample SAMD00036368) | human gut metagenome | host: Homo sapiens | study: EMG produced TPA metagenomics assembly of...
TTGTTTATAGAGCAGCAACTTCTGTAAAGATTTGATATACAGAACTGCATACTCCTAATAAAATAATTCCCATGAGGCAGATAAAAAGACAGGCACGAGTGGTCGCACTGCTTTTGAATGTGGCAAGTGGGGTTTCATTAGGAACAATATACATGGCCTTTACAACGAGCAGGTAATAGTATAGCGAAATGATTGTATTTACCAACGCCAGGAATACTACCAGCCAGTGGCCTGCATGGAAAGCAGATGCAAAGACGAAGAATTTTGAGAAAAATCCAGCAAACGGCGGGATACCTGCCAGTGAAAATAAGGCAATGGTCATAACAAAACTCAATTTAGGATTGGTTTTATAAAAACCATTATAGGCATCGCGGTCGACTGTTCCTCCATTATGTTGTTCTACTGTTCCTATTACACCGAATACTGCCAGGTTGGCTACAATATAAACTACTACATAATATACTAAAGATGCCATGCCTTGAGCTGAGGCTCCTAATACAGCAAGCATAATATATCCGGCTTGTGAGATACTACTGTATGCCATGAAGCGTTTCAGGTCTTTCTGCAAGATTGCAAAAATATTGGCTATTGTAATAGTCAGTACGATTACAACAGAGAGTAACAGACTCCAGTCGGCAACCATCGGGCCGAATACTTTCAGCAGAATACTCATCAAAGCAAAAGCTGCAGCTCCTTTTGAGATAACAGAAAGATAGGCACTGACTGTTGTCGGAGCTCCCTGATAGGTATCGGGTGTCCACATGTGGAAAGGTACCAGACTCAGTTTGAAGCCTAATCCGGCAAAGAACAATACCATGGCAAGGATTTGAAGCGGGCTTCCGGTTATCATGGTACTGATATCATTGAAATACATTGTTCCACAAGTTCCGTATACTAATGATAAACCGTAAAGCATCAAACCTGACGAGAACATGGCATTCAGAATGAATTTGGCTCCAGCTTCTGCACTGTGGTGACGATATTTGTCGAATGCAATAAGGCAAGCCATCGGGATGCTGGCAAGTTCCAGTCCTACATTAGAAGAGCAGGAAAGCTACCTGCACTGACCATGTAAAACATACCCAGTAAGGTAGAAAGAGTCAATAAATAAAACTTCTCCAGCTTTATGACGTGTGTCTTCGCGTTCCAGCCATGTGTCTGCCTGCATGAATACCAGTATTGTTCCTAATGTGAGGACTGTTTTTACTACAGATGTCATGGGAGTATTGATATACATGCTTCCGAAAGCTTCTCCACTGGCAGAATTGAATAGGTTGTTGAGTAGCAGAATAACAAGCAATGCGCATGAAAGCCGTTGCATGTTTTTCGGAGAAGGAACCTTCTGGAATAAATCGGCAAGTAACACAATTATCAGAATAATTGCCAAACCGATTTCTGCCTGCATGGTATGTAAAGTTGTTATTATATCCATAATGCGTTATAATTGACAAAGTTGTGAAATAATAGGTTCTACACTGCCACTGATAACATGGCTTACCCAATAAGGAGCCAGACCTAATCCGGCAACAGCCACAATAAGGCAGATTACGGCAAAACGCTCATCCCAGGTTGCATCGGTCAGCTTCAGGTGTTCCGGATTAGTACAAGTTCCGTATAGTATTTTACCGACAACGCGTAAGATATATACGGCTGTAATAACGATACTCATCGTTGCAATGATTGTACATATGCGATGGAATGAATCTGCATGCTGGAATGATCCGACGAATACAGTCATTTCGGCAACGAAACCGCTTAAGCCCGGAAGACCGAGGTTGGCAAGTCCGGCGATTACATAACCAACAGAAAGGAAAGGCATAATTTTCATCAGTCCGCTTAACTGACGGATATCACGGGTATGTGTACGTCCGTAAATCATACCAATCAGGGCGAAGAATAATGCTGTCATCAAACCATGGCTCAGCATCTGGAGAATGGCACCGGTAGCACTTACTTTAGTCATCATCAATAAAGCAAACAGTACCAGGCCGCAGTGACTTACAGAAGAATAGGCATTGATGTATTTCAAATCGGTCTGTACCACAGCACTGAAAGCACCGTATACAACTGAAATGGTAGTCAATACCAGGAAGAAATCACCCCAAATGGCAGCTCCGGTAGGCATCAGATACATGGCTACACGGAAACATCCGTAACCTCCCAGTTTCATCAGAACACCTGCATGAAGCATAGATACGGCTGTCGGCGCTGAGGCGTGACCGTCGGGACTCCATGTATGGAATGGGAATAATGCACCCAGCACACCAAATCCGAGAAATATCATCGGGAAGAAGATACGTTGCATTTCGGTTGGTATCTGAAGTTTGACTATTTCCAGAATATTCATGGTTTCACCTCCGGCACCATAGAAGATTCCTAAAATACCGATAAGCAGGAAAGCAGATCCTCCCATCAGCATCAGGGTCAGCTTCATGGCTGCATATTCTTTTTTACCGCTGCCCCATACGCCGATAAGCAGATACATCGGAATCAAGGCAACTTCGTAGAACATAAACATGGTAAACAGGTCGGTAGAGATAAAGAAACCGAAAACTCCGGTACTTAACAGCGTAAACCAAAGGAAATATTCTTTAGTCAGCGGTTTGAGCTTCCACGATGCAAACGTTCCTGTAAATACAATGATGGAACTCAGAAGAAGCATGACAACAGAGATTCCGTCTACTCCTACCGAGTAAGCTATATGTAATGGGGCATACCAGACAATGCTGTCTGTATACAGCATTTCGTCTGTAGCTCCTCCGTTTCGCAGTCCTATATAAGATACTGTCAGGTAGGCAGCAAGAATTAACAACAATGTAGAGCCGGCTACCATTACTCCTCTTACCTGATTCACATTGCGGGCAATCCACAATCCCAGCAACATGAGTAAAGGAATTAAAACAAAAAGACTTAATATATTCATAATACTAATAACATGATAGTTAATACTATAACTCCTCCCAAGAACCACATGGTGTAGCTTTGAACTTTACCACTTTGCAGAGGTTGTACGCTTTCGCCTGCTGCATTGGCACTCCAGGCCATGAAGTTCATGAACTGGTCGATAACGTGACGGTCGAACCAGGCAAGCGGGATAGATATACAGCGGAAGATAATCTTCTTTGTGACAAACAACCAGATTTCGTCCATATAGAAGCGCTTGTAAGCTGCACGGTGCAATGTACTGAAACGTGCTGCCAGCATGTCGGCAACGGGTTGTTTTTCGCGTGCATACATCCAGGTAGCGAGAAGAATAGCTATTACAGCAACGATAATACTTGTTGCGGCTACTTGTGCATTAAGGTGAATATCGTATGCTTCGCCATTGGCCGATACAAAGTGTCCGAAAGGCAATATCCAGCCACATACAATAGTTATGGCTGCAAGAAACATTAACGGGAAAGTCATTGTCAAAGGACTTTCGTGCGGAGTATGTGCTGCATGAAGTTCCTTATTTTCAGTTCCCCAGAAGATACCATAATACAAGCGGAACATGTAGAATGCTGTCATTCCGGCAATAATTGTCATTATCCATCCCATAACCGGACTGAACTGGAAGCAGGCTGTCAGAATTTCGTCTTTCGAGAAGAAACCAGAGAATGGAGGTATACCTGCAATGGCCAGACATGCGATGAGGAATGTAATGTGAGTGATAGGCATATACTTGCGAAGTCCTCCCATTGTCGACATTTCATTGCTGTGCACGGCGTGGATAATACATCCGGCTCCCAAGAACAACAAGGCTTTAAACATGGCATGAGTAAACAGGTGGAACATTCCTGCCATGTATCCCAAGCCTCCTTCATGAGGGTTATTGGCTGTACATACACCCAGAGCAACCATCATGAAACCGATTTGTGAAATGGTAGAAAAAGCAAGGACTCGCTTGATGTCACTTTGTGCACAAGCTACAGAGGCAGCATAGAATGCAGTGAATGCTCCCACGTAGGCAACCATATGCAGTGTATGTGGAGCAAAACCGATAAACAGCGGGAACATGCGGGCTACCAGATAAACTCCGGCAACGACCATGGTGGCTGCATGAATCAATGCACTGACTGGAGTCGGGCCTTCCATTGCATCGGGTAACCAGATGTGCAGTGGGAACATGGCACTTTTACCTGCTCCACCTACAAACATCAGTCCGAGTGCCCAAGGAAGTACCATGCCAGCCTTCATCAGCTGTTCTTCACCGGGTGTGAAAGTGAATGTCTGCATGTAGTAGCCATAAATCAAAATACCGATGAGGAAACCTAAATCGGCAAATCTTGTCACAATGAATGCCTTCTTGCTGGCTGCAATGGCTTCCGGTTTCGTATAATAAAAGCCAATGAGCAAATAAGAAGATACACCAACCAGCTCCCAGAATACATACATCTGGAATATGTTGGTAGCAAGTACAAGTCCCAGCATAGAGAAAGTAAAGAGTGACAGGAAAGCATAGTAGCGCTGGAATCCTTTTTTCACCTTTTCATGTATCCGAATGAGTAGATATGTACCATCAGACTGACTGTCGAGATGACAACCAGCATCATAACGGAAATGGGGTCCAGTAAAATACCCATATCAATGTGGAGAGATTCCGTAAAAGGAAGCCACTGGATATTCCATGGAGTCAGTGTCGGGAATACTCCTTCGGCAGTGCGCGGAGCTGTAAAGTAATTGATAGCGGTGAGATAGCTTAATACAGTAACACCTGCCAGTGACAGTGTGCCTATCAAGCCCGCTATGCGATGCTTCATGTACATACCCGTCAGAGCCAGAATAAGAAAACTGAGTATGGGCAATGCGAGTATCAGAATTGTATATTCCATAATCAAAATATTTTTAGTTATCCTTTCATGTCAGTAATATCGTCAGTCAAAACCTGTTTGATATTGCGATATACATTAATAATAATAGCAATAGCAACAGCTGTTTCTGCCGCAGCGATAGCAATTCCGAACAAGCTGAAAAAAATGACCTTCCAGATGATCCGGGAAAAGATAACGATTGAATACTGCAAAATTGATGTTTGTTGCGTTCAGCATAAGCTCTACCGAGATGAGCAAGGCAAGCAGGTTCTTGCGGGTAAAGAATCCGTAGATTCCGCAGAACATCATAATGGTACTGATGACCAGATAGTGTATTACATGTACATCTAATTCCATAGTCGTAATTTTTATTTTTGTTTTCTTGCTATCAGAATGGCACCAATCATACATGCCAGCAATAAGATGCTGACTACTTCAAACGGTAGAACAAACTGATATTTTTCTGTTCCGATTAACGCCAGACCAATTTCACGGGCGGGTAATTCTACACCCTGTGGAATGATGTTAAGGGCGAAACCGTTTGTAAAGATTAAAAATAATACCAGTGCGGCGCCGATAAGCGTTGTCAGCAATACACTGATAAGCTTGCCACGGTTTATCGGATATTTCATATTCTTGTCCGACTGAGTCAGCAAGATAGAGAATACATATAATACAACAATACCTCCGGCATATACCATTAACTGTACAGCCCCTAAGAAGGTATATCCCAATACACCGTAAATAGCTCCTGTACCAAAAAGGACGAAAAGCAGGTAGGTAGCGGCGCGTAAAATTTTTCCTGTTGTTACAGCCAGTACGGAAAATACTGCAATTGCTGCTGCAACGACATAGAATACGATTTCTTGAAGTGTTATTTCCATATTCTCTCCTTTTTATTTAGCAAGTGTTGAACCTTCATGGTTTAGTGTGAGCAGGAGCTTTTCTTTTTCGAATACAGCATTTTCGAAATCGTTGCTGAACTTGATGGCTCCATGCGGACATGCGTTTACACATAACTCGCAAAACATGCACGATCCCAGGTTGTATTCATATTTCACTAAAACCTTTTTCTTTTTCCTTCCTCATCTTCACGCATTTCTGAAATGACTTTAATTGTGCCATTTGGGCAGGCCATCTGGCAGAGTCCACAGGCAATGCAGTGATGATGATTCTCATCGTCGTGTGGCATAACAAGCTGAGCACGATGACGTTCGGGAATGTGCAACGTCGTATGACGGTTTTCCGGATATTGCTCAGTTACTTTAGGCTGACAGAATACCTTCATAGAGGTACGCATACCTATCAGCAAGCTTTTTACTCCTGAAGCAAAACCTTTTATATATTCACTAAAACTTTCCATAATATCTTATTGATAGCTATCTACCTTAAAATGTTAATCCAAAAACTTTACACAATGCCATCAGCAGCAATACTACCAGTGAAAGCGGCATCAGGTATTTCCATTCCAGTGTAAGAACCTGGTCTATTCGCAGACGTGGGAATGTCCAGCGAATCCACATTAACAGAAATACGATAAAGAAAGTTTTTCCAACAAACCATATTACTCCGGGAATGTAATCCATTACGGCATTGAAACCGTCTAGACCAGCTATATGCAATGGCATCCAGCCACCCAGGAATAGGGTTGTAGCAATACCGGCGGTAATGAACAGGTTCAGGTATTCTGCCAGATAGAAGAATCCGAAGTGCATTCCGGAATATTCGGTATGATAACCGGCAGTAAGTTCCTGCTCTGCTTCGGCCAAGTCGAACGGACCACGGTTAGCTTCTGCATTACCGGCAATCAGATAAATAACGAATGCAGCGATTGCCGGAATATGTCCTTTGAAGATATTCCATCCGTCTGCCTGTCCGCTTACTATCTGCTGGATATCCATTGTACCACTCAGCATAACCATAGTCAATACGGTCAGACCGATAGACAGTTCGTAGCTGATAATCATAGCTCCGCTTCGTACGGCTCCGATGATGGTATATTTACTGTTACTGCTCCATCCGGCAAGCAGGATACCCAAAACTCCGATAGAGGATGCGGCGAGAACAAAGAATATACCGATGTTCATATGAAGAATCTCTCCACCTTTATTCCATGGCAAACATGAAAATGTCAGAATAGATGCCAGAATAACGAGAAACGGAGCCAGATTATAAAGGAAATGGTCTGAATTCTTCAGGCTGATAATTTCCTTTGTCAATATTTTGATAACATCGGCTGGAACTTGTAGCAAACCTCCTTTACCACCTACGCGGTTCGGACCGATACGGCATTGGAAAGCTGCACAAACCTTACGCTCCATATAAATCAATATGATAGCAAGTACGGCGTAAAGAACCAGAATCACTACGCCTACTACCAGCCCTTCCAGAAAGATTGCCAGCCCCTCAGGCATTACGCTGCATAGTGCAGAATGTATTGCCATGAAAAGCGGTTGAAGATTATAATAATCTAAAAACATATACTTTTTAAATTAAGAATGATAAATAAAGATATTATCTGTCTATATCCGGAATTACATAGTCTAATGTTCCTCCGATAGCAATCAGGTCGGCAATTTTATTGCCTTTGCAAACAGTGTCGAGCGCATGTACCAGCGGCAATCCGGTAGAACGGTAATGCAGACGGTAAGGGCTCTTGTCTCCATGGCTTTCCAGCATTACGCCAAACTCTCCACGGCTGCTTTCTACTGCTGCTGAGTAATTACCTTCCGGCAGTTTGATGATTGCTTTTGTCTTGACGCGATATTCTCCTTCCGGAATATTGTCTATCAGCTGTTCGATGATGTGGCAAGATTCCATGATCTCGTCCATACGTACCATGTAGCGTGCAAATGAATCCCCTTCCGTATAAGTGATTTCTTTGAAGTCAACTTTATCGTACATGGCATACGGATGATGTTTACGCACGTCGTTTGCCCAACCGGACGCACGGCCTGAACCTCCTGTTACTCCTAAAGAAATAGCATCTTCGAGACTCAATACTCCGATTCCTTTCAGACGGGTCGTTGCAATCACATTGCCGGTAAATATATCGTGATAGTCTTTGATGACACTACGCAGATGTTTGATAAATTCCTTAACCTTGCGCTGGAAGTCCGGATGCAGGTCGGCTTGCACACCACCGATCATGTTATAGTTTTGTATTAAACGTCCTCCGGTTGTTTCTTCGAAGATGTCAAGAATCATTTCACGTTCGCGGAAACCGTAAAAGAAAGGAGTTAATCCTCCCATATCCATAACCAGACAAGAGTAGAACAACAAGTGAGAGTCGATACGCTGAAGTTCGTCCATGATGGTACGGATATACTGTGCGCGTTCTGAAATCTCGATGCCTGCGGCTTTTTCAATACACATACACAATGCGTGACGGTTCTGATGTGCGCTCAGGTAATCCAGGCGGTCGGTCAAAGCCAGTGTCTGCGGATATGTCAGGCTTTCGTTCATTTTTTCTATTCCACGGTGTATATAACCACAGATAGGGTCTACCTTACTGATTGTTTCACCGTTCAGTGAAGTACGCAGACGAAGTACACCGTGAGTAGACGGGTGCTGAGGACCAATGTTAACCACAAAATCCTGTTGTCCGAAAACGATATTTTTCTTATCAGCTATTGTTCCGTCTGGATTCAGGTAATATTCATCGGTGATATCTGCATTCTCTTCATTCTCCATATTCAGGGGATTGGAGTTCATGTCGTAGTCCTTACGTAATGGATAACCTTTCCAGTCCTCACGCAGGAATAAACGTCGCATGTCCGGGTTATTCAGAAAGCGGATACCGAAGAAGTCGAATACTTCACGTTCTTTGATTTCTGCAGTTTTCCACAGGTCACATACTGACGGCAGATAAGGATTTTCACGATCGGTCGTTGAAGTCTTAAGAACGATACGATTATAAGTCTTACTTGATTCCAGATAATAAAGTGCTCCCAGACCACCTTCCTGCCAGTCCATTCCTACGATATCACGCAGGAAATCCATCGGTTCATCCTGATCATTACGCAGGGTTTCGGCTATTTGATGAAACGATTCAGCCGGAATACTTATCACCTGATCACCCTGCTCGGTAATAGTGATTCCCGGAACTAATCGGGATATTTTTTCAGTTATATTCATAAATTGCTGTTTTCCTGTCGTTAATTATTTTCCATTCTCTTTCTGTGAATCAGGATTCTTTTCCTGTCTGTTCACACCTCCAAGGAATTTTTCTACTTTTATTTTGCGCTGCAGCTGCATCATACCATAATAGAAAGCTTCCGGACGAGGAGGACATCCCGGAATATATACATCGACCGGAATAATTTTGTCTATACCGTTGACTACATGATATGATTTAATGAACGGTCCTCCGGAAATGGTACATCCGCCGACTGCTACGACATATTTGGGTTCTGCCATCTGGTCGTACAGACGTTTCAGTACCGGAGCCATCTTGTAGGTAATAGTTCCTAAAACCATAATCATGTCTGCTTGTCGCGGAGAGTTACGTGTTACCTCAAATCCGAAGCGTGCCATATCGTAACGTGCAGCTCCCAATGCCATAAATTCGATGGCACAACAACTTGTTCCGAATGTCAGTGACCAGAGTGAATTGCTTCTTCCCCATTCGATGAGTTGGTCTACTGTTCCTATGACTACTCCGGCACCGTCACGGTTCAGTTCATCTACCATGCGTTGCAGGTAATCATTGTTTTTGAACTCATCGTATTTCATTGAACGGATTGCTGGTTTTTTTACTTCCATTCCAATGCTCCTTTCCGCCATGCATATGCCAGGCCTAATATTAATACTAATAAGAAAAATGCCACACACACCAAGGCATAAGTACCGACTTCGTTGACTACTACTGCCCACGGAAACAAAAATACTGTTTCGATATCGAACATCAGGAACAGAATGGCAAACAGGTAATATCCTACCTTAAACTGTACCCATGATTGCCCTCGTGTCGGGATTCCACATTCATAAGGCTCTCCCTTCTGTGGATTGAACGACCGCGGTGCGATAAGCTTTGCGATTGTCATTGCGACTACTACTAAGGCTATGGCCGTCAGAATGACAACAATTAAAAATGTGAAAAACATAAATAGAATTTTATATTTGTAAATCGTATATATATACACTCTCTATATGGTAAAACGCCCTTTACCATATATAAAGAATAAAATCTAGCCTGATCTCTATCGTTATAGAGAGGCTAAATCAATATTTTTTTCTAACGTATAAATGTAATAGGAAATTGTCTTGTTTATCGGGGGGTGATTGAAACAGGCAAAACTTCGATATACGGTGATATTATAATATACCGCTAAACATATAACATTACGTAATACCGATTTGAAATCGTAAGTATTGATGTTTTGTATAATAATTGCCTTATTGGGGAGATCTGTATGATTTTGAGAGAATAGGTGTTGGATGGTTTTTTCCATGGGCGACTGAGGTTCCTGTATCTCACTGTAAGTTGTTGTGCAGGATACGGAAGCTGTATTGTCGGTATGTTGTGCGGGTACACAAACGACATTCCCTATAATGACCATTATAAGGAAAGCAAAGAAAAATATTGTTGCCTTTCTCACCTG
>ENA-OQJO01000144-OQJO01000144.1-human-gut-metagenome-genome-assembly--contig:-NODE-144-length-10379-cov-2.245123_pt1 | contig 10379 bp, 12 predicted proteins | sample MGYA00242613_ERZ504780 | MGnify/ENA primary metagenome ERZ504780 (study PRJEB26092, sample SAMD00036368) | human gut metagenome | host: Homo sapiens | study: EMG produced TPA metagenomics assembly of...
TGTTTGGCAAGAATAGTGTTCGGCACATCAGCAGTAATTCCATCCCGGTTCAGTTTGAAAGGTTTCCTGTACGCTGTAATCTCCACTCCTTCGAGTTCAGTTTGTGAGAGCTCCATCCGAGCTATCGGCAGGGTAATGTCCGCATTAACAAGTATATTCTTATACAGCGTCTCATAGCCCAGATAGGAATAGCGGATAATATAGCTGCCACCATCGAGTGATGTGCTATATATACCGCAAGAGTCTGATACCGCACCTGTTACAAGCGTACTGTCTGACTGATTCAGAAATGCCACATTTACCATCGGCATTACTGCATTTTCTGAATCTATGATTTTTCCTTTAACAAAATGCTGACCATAGACAGGCATTATGATGAAACTGCCTATTATACCTAAAACCGTTGTTCTCATTGGCTAAATTTACACAATAATCTTATTCAAAAATTGTAGCTAGAAGCGTATTATCTTTCCAGCATTCATGTTAATTATTTTTCCTATTGTCTGACTTCAATCCGAGCTTAAACTACACAAATAGATAATAAACCTACTCTTAATCTTTGGATACTGAAAATATTCAGCATCTTTAATTAATCAATTAGTTCCTAATATTTGACTATAACAAGTCTTTAATGTAGTAAGTCGATTATTTTTTAATGCCCGAACCGTGAAGTGTCTACTTCTTTTACCTCCTGTTTTTTATATCCTCCAAAACGGTATGTAAAGTTCAGAGATACTGTACGGGTGTAGAAAGAACTGTTCATATCCAAATACTGACCTTTGAAGCGAACCTTCATATCCGGCATGCTGGAATTAAAGATGTCACTGCAACGTGCCGTAAGTGTACATTTGTCTTTGGCAAAGTTCCACTTCATTCCGGCTGTAAGATTGAATGTGCTTGCAAGATCCAACGTTCCCTGAATGAAAGGTGTTTGTATGTTCCCTGTCAGCTCAAACGAAAGGTTCTTTCCAACCTTGAAGGTATTATCAAGTGTTCCGACAAATATCCATTTCTTACGATCAAAAGGTATGTCAAAAAAATTGGTCACATTTCTGTCGTGCCTGCATTCCTACAAGTGTAAGCCTTGCATCATACCAGTTCCCCATACTGAACGGTACAATGATATTGGCTCCTATCATACGCATATAGTTCCAGTTAGTGTTCTTGTATATCAATGCCAACCGGTCGGTTGCCTGATAGGGAGACTGGGCAAAGTAATCGGATGTATGTTTATAGAACAGGCCAACGATATACTTCTGTTTCAATATATAGTTTCCATTCAGATTATAGTTCGTCATAGGTCTTAAACCAGGCGTTCCCTGAATTTCAGAATATCCATTCAGATAGGTGACTGAAGACTGCATATCCCAGTAACCAGGATATGTCTTGTCTGTTGACAGGGATAGCTGGAAAATATGTTGCGGACTTTTCAGATATGTCAACGAGGCTTGCGGATAGACCGCCCATTTGTGATAATTGCCAATAGTATAATATTCCCCAGTAGCCGAAACAGTGAACGAAGTCCCTGTTGCCCAATTCTTGCTCAGCGAGAAATAGAAATTAGTTGTCTGCTCTTCCAGCTTAGCATCAGTATTTTCAGGTTTTATATTACCTGTCACATTATTATAAGTCTGAAAATCGTAGTTTTTTGTATAGAGATAGGAAACACCGTAACCTATACCCCAATTATTGGGCAGACTATGTTTCTGGTCTGCATAAACAGAGTAACGGTCAATACGCTGGCCGCCGGTCAGGGTATATGCGTTTTCACTATTATCTGTAAGCTGTGTTAACATTGTCTGGTTATTATCAGAAGTGAATCGGGTATAATCACCGCCTAATTCGAGTCCGAAACCGGAACTGTATTGTACAGCTATGTTATGCATCTTTATTTTCTGTAAATTTATCGAGAGTGGATTGCTGAAAACTTCCGTCTGCTATACTACGACCGTTTCTGTCGGGAGTAAAACTTCCGGTATAAGCAATATTCAGACGATTCTTTTCATTGATATTGTATTCCAGAGCCGTTCTTACATTATGCATCCAGCTTTTGGTACTTAGTTTCTCATTTTGAGTTATTTCATAAACCTTATCGCCTAATGTATGTCTGGAGAACAAGTCCGTATATTCCATTATTTTGGCATTGTCGGCCCCATACATTACATCCAGAGTTACTTTAGGCGTAGATAATCGGAAATTACCATTCGCACCGCCACTACTGAAATATCTGTTCTGATAATATGTGCTCAACTCTCCCTGAAATGAACAGTCATTTGAGCGTTTCATCACCACATTGATGACAGCTCCACGCACATGGAGTTCAGGAGGGGCACTATATATGACTTCTGCTTTCTCTACACGATCTACCGGTGTATTGCGCAGCAATGTTTCTAGCTGATCTGCTGTCATAGTCGTAGGCTTGCCGTTCATCACAATTGTAAGAGAACTAGCTCCTGCAAGAGAAAGAGTTCCGTTACTCTCCTGCACTCCCGGTAGTTTGGATATAGCCTCGTATGCATTGTTTACAGCCCGTTTCTCAGAAAGTACCGAAAGATCATATCCAAGCCGTCCGTCTTCTACTTTAACCAATGGTCTTTCTCCCTTAATTACTACTTCCTCCAGATTATAGTCTTTCGGCTCCAGTGTAATGATGCCGACATCATGAGCCCGACCTTTTATTTGTCTGGTCTGATAAAGTAAGTGCTGGACAATAAGCTGATAACTCTCCGGCTCCGGTTTAAGCATAAATGTACCGTCGGCCGCAGAGATGGTAGCCTCTAAATAAGTTGAATCCGGTAGTTGCATGACAATGGTCGCACCTTCTACCGGTTGTTGATGGATGTCTACTATTGTTCCTTTTATCTGGCTAAAGGCCCAAACCGGCAATGCTGTATACAGCAATAGTCCTATCAATCGCTTTGATTTCATTACATTTATTTCTTACGATCGTTTTCTAAAAACTGCCTCTCTTCTTATGCAGTTTCCTGCTTTACCAGTTTTCTGCTACAAATGTATAAGATTATATCAGAAAAGCTTCCTCTTTTCCCTTCTTTAAAAGAAGGCATAATAAACTTTAACTGAAAAACGATAGTGTATCGGAATGATAGGAATAATAAAAAAAGTCCTGAAAACCGGTCAAGTTTTCAGGACTTCTCAATGTTTTGCCTCACGGCCTGGTACACCCTCAGGGATTCGAACCCTGGACCCACTGATTAAGAGTCAGTTGCTCTACCAACTGAGCTAAGAGTGCATCCACTATAAATTGTCAAATTTCCCGTGCAACTTCATCTGAAAGTACACCCTCAGGGATTCGAACCCTGGACCCACTGATTAAGAGTCAGTTGCTCTACCAACTGAGCTAAGAGTGCATTTCCTTTACGTTTGCGGGTGCAAAAATATAATCTTTATTTGAATTGACCAAATAAAATGCAGGCAAATCTGAACGATTTTCCTGCATTTATTTTTTCTATTTTCTATAACAAGCTGCTATACAAGCTTATACTCATCTTCGTATAAAGGTGTTGTAGTGTACATTGTTTATATTCGAACAGCTCTTCGGGCTTAAAGAAACGGTTTACCTCTTCTGCAGCCGTCTTGGGAGAGTCGGATGTATGGATAATGTTTTCCTGAGAACTTACACAATAATCACCTCGTATTGTACCCGGAATGGCAACACGGCCGTTTGTAGCTCCTGTCATCGAACGGACGATCTGAACGGCATCTACTCCTTCGTAGCAACAAACAACTACGGACATGCCATCATCGTATTCTTTTACGCGCTGAAAGAAAGGCTTTCCTGCCAGATGGGCATAATGTTCATTCAAAAAGTTCGTCTAGTAAGCTGCATCATTTTCATACCTGCCAGACGCAAGCCTTTACGTTCGAAACGAGAGGTAACTTCTCCTATTAAGCCACGTTGTACGGCAGATGGTTTCTAATATAACCAATGTTTTTCTAAGACTCATAGTGTTTTCCTTTTTAAGTTTAACGGTGCCAAAGATAAATCTTTCCTGCAAAAAAGAAAAGTTTTAGGCAGAAAAAAAGCCTCACAGACTTGACTTTAGCTAAATTTTTACTGGTTCTCTGCCAAAGCCTCCTTCTCCGACCGGCAAGTTTGCTCCAAAAGAACGTGATGTTTTTTAAAAAATTGTACGAACTTTCAGGCAAAATTGCTGATGTTTCTACTAATTCTTCAGCAATTTTTTTACAAGACAACCTGATATTATTTTAAGGGCGTCATATGAACATTCAGACAGGTGTGAAGTTCGTTTTGCAATCTTTCCCGCACCTCATCCATAGCTACCTCATGACCAAGTTCTCTGGAAATGGAAGTCACACCTTTATTTATAAAGCCGCACGGATGAATATAACTGAAATAGCGTAAATCCGTATTCACGTTAAGTGCAAGTCCGTGCATCGTAATAAAATGGCTGCTGCGTACACCTATTGCACAGATTTTGCGTTCGTTCTTTGTTCCTGTGTCGAGCCACACACCGGTTGCCCCGGCTACCCTGCCCGACTCTATACCGTATGACGCACAAACTCTGATGACCGCTTCTTCCAATGCATGGATATAATCTTTCAGTCCCAACCGGAAATCTTCGAGATTCAGTATCGGGTAACAGACCAGCTGTCCCGGACCGTGGTAAGTGATATCTCCTCCGCGGTCTATATGGAATAGTTCCGCCCCAATCTGCTTCAGCTGTTCTTCACGCAGAAGCATATTGGCTTCTTTACCATGTCTGCCCAAGGTATAGACATGAGGATGCTCACAAAATATCAGACGGTTTTCACAGGTTTCGCCACTGCCACGCTGATGCACCAGTTTATCGAATAATTCTTGCTGTCGGCTCCATGCCTCACGATAGGGAATCGTTCCCCAATATTCTGTTTTCATAGCTGCTTCGTTAATGAACATTGTTCCTTTTCGGACAAACTTACATATTTTTTTATTTCCTGCCTTCCGGCTATCCGAAAATCTTTATCAAAACGACAGAAAGAACGTTCTTTTTTCATGTTTTATTCGAGAACTTGTGTTATATTTGTCGTATGAGAATGCAAAAATCAACAGACTAAAAAATAGTATCATGAAATCAACCAGAATTTTACTGCCGTCACTCATATTCGGCATTGCAGGCGGGTTTGCACTTACAGGATGTATCGAACAGAAACAAACAGCTGCTGCCGAACCAGACATGCTGCAAAAAGACACAACAGTATACTTGCAGGAAGGAAAGGAAACTCCGTCATGCAAAATCAGCATCAGTTATGCTTATCTGAAACCGGCATCGGAGAAAGATTCCATATCACGGCTTATCAATGAAAAAATACAAGAAGAAGCTTTCGGCAAACAATATGTCAAATTGACTCCCGAAGGACTTGTATCGGCACTGGCTAATGATTTCATCAAAAATTATAATACGGATGTCAAAGAATTGTTTGAAGCTGATATGCATAACGGCATGAAGGCTGAAGATGTTCCGGCATGGTATAATTATGAATATCAGATAAAGACTGCACTGGAAGCCGGAAAAGACAGTACCGTATGGAATTATTCTGTCGTAAACTTCCAGTATACCGGAGGAGCACATCCCAATACGCTTGCCAAATATATGAATATCAATGCTCAGACCGGTAAGCTTATTACTGCCGATGATGTATTCCGCAAGGAAGATAATGCAAAAATCTGCTCACTGATCATGAAGGAGCTGATAAAGGAAGTCAAACAAAAAAATGGAGACCGATACCATTTCTAGCATAGAAGGGCTTCAGTCGGTAGGTATATTGCTGGATACGGATATTTATATTCCGGAAAACTTTATGCTGGGTAAAGACGGGGTCACATTCTATTATAACCGTTATGAAATAGCTCCTTATTCGGCAGGTGACTTCAGCCTGACCGTTCCCTACGATGACATTAATGTTTACTTAAAATAACCATTTGCATACATGGATATTATACTGAAATATTTTCCTGATTTAACCGAAACGCAAAAAGAACAATTTGCCGCGCTGTACGACTTGTACACTGACTGGAACAGCAAAATCAATGTCATATCACGCAAGGATATCACAAACTTGTACGAACATCATGTGCTTCACTCGCTGGGCATTGCCAAGTTTATCCAGTTCAAGCCGGGAACACGTATCATGGACCTGGGCACGGGAGGTGGTTTTCCGGGTCATACCGCTTGCTATTTTATTCCCCGACTCAACGTTTCATCTGGTAGACAGCATCGGAAAGAAAGTCAGGGTTGCAACCGAAATTGCCAATGCCATCGGACTGAAAAACGTTACAACACGCCACTGCCGCGCTGAAGAGGAAAAACAATGTTCGACTTTGTAGTGAGCCGTGCTGTAATGCCACTGACCGATCTGTTGAAGATTATCCGCAAGAACATCAGCAAGGAACAGCATAACGCATTTCCCAACGGACTGGTTTGCCTGAAGGGAGGAGAACTTGAAAAAGAGGTTTTTCCGGTAAAGCACCAGACAATGGTAACCGAACTGAAAGATTTCTTCTCGGAAGAGTTTTTTGAAACGAAGAAGGTAGTATATGTCACTGTAAACAACTGATTAACACATAAGGACAAATGAAAATAAAACGCTTCGAATTTAATATGTTTCCCGTAAACTGTTACGTTATTTCCGACGAAACAGGGGAAGCTGCAATCATAGATGCCGGCTGTTTTTTTCCGGAAGAGCAACAAATGCTGAAACAGTATATTACCGATAACAAGTTGACAGTAAAGCATTTGCTGAATACTCATCTGCATCTGGATCACGTTTTTGGCAATCCTTTCATTCTGCGTGAATTTGGATTGAAAGCTGAAGCGTGCCAACTCGACGAGTTTCTGCTGGCAAAATTGCCCGACCAGTGCCGCATGTTCGGCTTCAGCCCGAATGAAGCCCCGGTAGGACTGGGACACTACATCGAAGACGGAGAAATAATACGCTTCGGACATACGGAACTACAAGCCATACATGTTCCGGGACATTCACCCGGAGGCATGGTATATTACTGTAAGGCAGATGCTTGCCTGTTCAGCGGTGACGTACTGTTTCAGGGAAGCATAGGACGTGCCGATCTGGAAGGAGGAGATTTCAACGAACTGATAGAACAGATTTCGTGCCGGTTGCTGACTCTGCCGGATGAAACACTGGTGTATCCGGGACACGGAGAACCGACTAGTATCGGAAAAGAAAAAATGGAAAATCCGTTCTTCAAATAGAAACATTATCCTGAATAACATAAAAAACGTACCGGCATTTTACTACAAATGCGGTACGTTTTCGAACCTGAATACTTTTACCTTTATTAATACCTTAAAATCATGAAAACAGATGTTTTTGCCAATCGCCATATTGGCATTACCGAGAACGATCTTCCCAAAATGCTGGAAAGAATAGGAGTAAAGACATTAGACGAATTGATTGATAAGACCATTCCTGAGAAAATCCGGCTAAAAGCTCAGTTGAATCTGCCTCCTGCCATGACAGAACGGAAGTTTGCCGAACATATCGGGAAACTGGCTTCTATGAACAAGATATATAAATCGTATATCGGTACTGGCTGGTACGATTCGATTACTCCGGCTGTCATCCAACGCAATGTTTTCGAGAATCCGGTATGGTACACTTCATACACTCCTTATCAGACAGAAATATCACAGGGACGTCTGGAGGCTTTGCTTAATTTCCAGACGGTAGTAAGCGACCTTACCGCTATGCCGCTGGCAAACTGCTCGCTGCTGGACGAAGCAACGGCCGCTGCCGAAGCCGCTACAATGATGCTGGCACTGAGAAGCCGTGCACAACAGAAAGCGGGAGCCAACACGCTGTTTGTCGACCGTGAGATATTCCCTCAAAACCTTGCAGTAATACGTACACGTGCTATTCCTCAGGGAATAGAGGTGAAAGTAGGCGACTATAAGGAACTGGAATTTACACCCGACGTGTTTGGCTGTATCGTACAATATCCGAACAACAGCGGTAATATAGAAGATTACCGTGAGTTTACGGAACGTGCCCATGCTGCTGGTTGTAAAGTTGCGGTAGACGCGGATATCATGAGCCTTGCGTTATTGGTTCCTCCCGGCGAATGGGGAGCTGATATCGTATTCGGAAGCACACAGCGCCTCGGTATTCCGATGTTCTACGGTGGTCCTTCGGCTGCTTATTTCGCAACGCGTGATGAATATAAACGGAACATACCGGGACGTATCATCGGACTGTCAAAGGATAAATACGGAAAGATTTGTTACCGTATGGCTTTGCAGACTCGCGAACAGCATATCAAGCGTGAAAAGGCTACATCGAATATCTGTACGGCACAGGCTCTGCTGGCTACCATGGCTGGCTTCTATGCTGTCTACCACGGTGCTGAAGGAATAAAGGATATCGCCAAACGTATTCACAGTATTGCCAACTGGCTCAACAAACAGTTGCTCCGTCTGGGATATATAGAACGTAACTCGCTGTTCTTCGACACACTCCGCCTGGGATTGCCCGATCATGTTTCCGCACAGAAGCTGCGCACAATAGCATTAAGCAAGGAAGTAAATCTGCGATATTTTGAAAATGGAGATGTAGGCTTCAGCATCGACGAAGCTACTACCGTGGCAGATGCGAACCTGCTGCTGATGATTTTCGGTATTGCTGCCGAAGAGCCTGTACATGAAATAGATGACATTCCTGAATCGTCGTCACTGAACAGAGAACTGCGACGCCGGTCATCGTATCTGACTCATGAGGTATTCAACCGTTACCATACCGAAACGGAAATGATGCGCTATATCAAACGTCTGGAGCGTAAGGATATTTCACTCGCCCACTCCATGATTTCACTGGGCTCGTGTACGATGAAACTGAATGCTGCTTCGGAAATGCTTCCTTTAAGCAATGCTTCGTGGATGAACATGCATCCGCTGGTTCCGGAAGATCAGGCACAAGGCTACCGTACGCTGATAGAAAATCTCTCGCAGCAGCTTATGACGATCACTGGATTCGAAGGTATCACGCTTCAGCCTAACTCAGGGGCTGCCGGAGAATATACGGGACTTCGCATCATCCGCAGCTATCTGGAAAGCATCGGACAAGGACATCGTAACCTGATTCTTATCCCAGCTTCGGCACACGGAACAAATCCGGCTTCTGCTGTTCAGGCTGGCTACGAAACATTAACCTGTGCCTGCGACGAACGGGGTAATGTGGATGTGGAAGATCTCCGTCAGAAAGCAGAAGAGCATAAGGATCAGCTTGCCGCTCTGATGATTACTTATCCTTCCACTCATGGTATCTTCGAAAGTGATATTGCCGAAATATGCAAAATTATTCACCGATGCGGTGCTCAGGTATATATGGACGGCGCAAATATGAATGCACAGGTAGGACTGACAAATCCGGGAACAATTGGTGCGGATGTGTGCCATCTTAACTTGCACAAGACATTTGCCAGCCCTCACGGTGGTGGTGGTCCGGGTGTTGGACCGGTTTGTGTAGCCAAGCATCTGATTCCTTTCTTGCCGGGACACAATCTTTTCGGAAATGAACAGAATGAGGTTTCTGCTGCTCCTTACGGCAGTGCCGGTATCTTGCCTATTACCTATGCCTATATTTGCATGATGGGAGCTGAAGGACTGGAAAGGGCGACCAAGACAGCTATACTGAATGCCAATTATCTTGCTGCTTCGCTGAACGATACATACGGTACGGTATACCGCGGAACAAACGGATTTGTAGGACATGAAATGATTCTGGAATGCCGGAAGGTTCACGAGGAAAGTGGAATTACCGAAAATGATATTGCCAAACGACTGATGGATTATGGATATCATGCTCCTACTCTCTCATTCCCTGTACATGGCACACTGATGATTGAGCCTACAGAAAGCGAAAGCTTATACGAACTGGATAATTTTATTGACACCATGCTCAGTATCTGGCACGAAATAGAGGAAGTGAAAGATGGTAAAGCTTCGAAAGAAGACAATGTACTGATAAATGCTCCACATCCGGAATATGAGGCAGTAAGTGACAACTGGCAGCATACATACAGCCGCGAAAAGGCGGTATATCCGATGGAAAGTGTACGCGAAAATAAATTCTGGATAAACGTAGCACGTGTAGATAATACGCTGGGCGACCGTAAAACTGTTGCCTACCCGTTACGGAAGTTTTGACTGATCCGGCTACATAAACAAAAAAATATCGGGACCATCCTTTCGGTACAATCCCGATATTTTTTATTTAGGGACACTCAGAAATAATATAAATAGCACTAATCATACACAATAGTATTGTCGAATTAAGTTGGTCTTTTTGTTATCTTAGTATATTCCCCGTAAAACCTAAAGGTTTAGGTCGAGCAAAACCGGGGG
>ENA-OQJO01000145-OQJO01000145.1-human-gut-metagenome-genome-assembly--contig:-NODE-145-length-10363-cov-1.843494_pt1 | contig 10363 bp, 9 predicted proteins | sample MGYA00242613_ERZ504780 | MGnify/ENA primary metagenome ERZ504780 (study PRJEB26092, sample SAMD00036368) | human gut metagenome | host: Homo sapiens | study: EMG produced TPA metagenomics assembly of...
ATTTTGGTAAACATCTCGTACATTTAGAAATTGGCCTAAGCGACGCATCCTCGAAACGAACTGTACAACTTTGAGACTATTCAACCCATGGGCAAAAAGATTGTCATCGCCATCAATCTCTTCGTCCAATAAATTAGATAAAACCTGAGTCATTGTTAGGTTTTTTCAATTCTCGTAACTGTGCAAGTTTATTATTGCAATTACGTATGCTCATTTTTTTCAAATAATTGTTTTTAAGTAAAATTCTATCAATCTTTCCGTTGCTGTTAATTGGCAGTTCGTCCAGCAGTAAAATATTTGAGGGAATTGCGTAGTTTGGCAGTACAAGATTTAAGCGATTTCTGAGGGCGTCGATACTATCAATCGGAGATTGGAGAGCGTTTTTAGGCAAGAAAGCTACAAGCCGGGTTTCGGAATCTGACTTAATCGCGCTCACGCAGGATTCATGACCAACCCAAAAAAGCGTTTATATGGTTTTCGACTTCTTCTGTCTCAATTCTGTAGCCATGGATTTTTATCTGATTGTCAGCTCGCCCGATGAAGGATATCTCCCCAGCAGGTGTTAGTGATACGAGATCGCCTGTTCTATAACTTTGAAAGCCAGTAGAGTTATACGGTAAAAAATTTATTTTTTGTTAATTCGATATTATTTATATAACCAAATCCAACGCTAGGGCCCGCGACATATAGCTCCCCAGTACGCTCATTCTTTTTCTTTGTTTGCACCCAGACTTTGGTTCCGGGGAGTGGTTTGCCCAATGTGATTTCTTCACCTAGTTTTAGCTTTTTTTGAAAGACAATAGATAGTGGTCTCGGTGGGGCCGTAAATATTCCATATTTGATTGGCTGTGCTCAAGTTTTTGAGTAGTAGATTTGGCACATTTTCGCCACCTAATATCAGAGTGGCGTCCGTTTGGGGTATCCAACCTCCCATTGTCATCATCGTAAACATAGTTGGTGTTCCGGTAAAACAATTAATCTGCCATTTTTTAGTAGTCTGTTCAAAATAATCTGGATTTTTGGGTATTGATTTGTCGGCGATACAAACAGTGCCGCCAGCTACAAGAGGTAGTAGCAGCTCGAAAATAGAGAAATCGAATGCGGGAGATGCTACGGCTAGTAATTTTGTACTATTGGACACATTAAAACGTTCAATACTGTTTTTAAGTACGTAATCCAATGAGGATGCGGTAATAACAACGCCTTTGGGAGTTCCTGTTGATCCTGAAGTAAAAATAAGATATCCACCACCTGAAGGTACAGGGTCTTTTTTAGGGCGGCTTCCATCGTTGAGCTGTGGGACTATTCGAAGAGTAGAGTCTTCGGTTAACTTCGCACTTGCGCTGATATGTGCTTGGTCGCAGACTACTTGTTTACGCTTTTCAGGCCATTCTTCTTCTAATGGGAGATAGAATGATCCTGACATTAAAATTCCCAGTAGAACGACCACTCGTTCTTTACATCTACCGACATCTACATTTATCACTGAGCCACAAAGATGCTGCTCTTCTATTTGTGTTGATATACGTTTGGCTTGTTCAACTAATTGCGAGTATGTAAAAGTTCCATTGCTATCCTTAACAGCCTCGCTATTGGGATGTTTAAGGGCATTTGTCAATATCTTCTCAAGTATGAATAATCTTTGTGGATGCATGTGACTTCTCCTTTAGTGACGGATGATTCTTTGCCCGCGTTTTCCAATTTGATTAGTGACGACTGCGGGTATTATTCCCACCAACGCCAGTGCGCACCAATACCAAGCTGTCATTCCTGCAGGACGTAGTGCCGGAACGATCCAACCGCCAAGGAATGAGCCTGCCGATTCGCCAATGGCTGCAATTATCAGCCGATAGTTCAAAATGTCCACCAAAGGTTTATCTGGCTGTGCCTCTACCAGAGCAATATTGATCAATGGCGCATAGATGCATTCTGCAATGGAGAACACAACCAAGGCTATAATGCATATCCACCAGTACGACGAGACTCCGCAGGCGAATAGTGCGAAGGAAATTCCATAAATCCCTAGGCTTTTGATGATGAATGAGGTGGCATTCTGCCCATTAGCCATGCCTCGCGAGATGAGTTTACTCACGGGCATTTGCAGTGCTATGACCGATATGGCATCAATGGAATAGAACAATCCTCTTATGACTGGGCTATCGGATAACGAGTGGAATTCCAATGCCATTCCCGCAAAAAGCTGACCATTCATTATGCTGCCCACAAACACCGCCAGGATGGCAAGAACCGTACCGGGACTTTTCAACGAGTCTGTAATGGTCTTCACGATGGAAGAGGTATTTTCTTTGCTGCTTTTCTCATTGCGTATGAAGACATGATGAGTCAGCACTATTGGAGTTAGTAAAGCAGAAAAAACATAGAGTCCGACGATGACTATAACAAAGAGCGTTTGTCCGAAAGCCTTATATATGTAATTTGAAGCTAGAGGCCCAATTGCGGATCCAAGATTGGCTGTCATGGTCACTAAAGCAAACAAAGCGGCCTGAGACTTTTTATCCTTTACTCTAGCGATGATATGCCCTCTGAGAGCAAAATTAACCAGTGAGAGACCAAGTCCCAGCAAAGCCAAATCCAAAAAAAGGAAGCCGATAAAACCACCCATTGCCGGCTGCAGCAGCAAAAGTGAAAAAACTATGAATCCGAAACCGGTCTCAGTGAGGGATACCGTTGATGAACGCTCAATCAAGCCACCTATAAAAACAGTACTGCCCCTAGAAAAAAGGGATAAAACTCCAAGTGCTAATCCAACACATAGTGATGACGTTGCAGAAACTTGACCGGTAAGGATAACCGAAAGAAGGGAGAAAAGTCCGCTATATGCAGCACTATTCAAAAAATAATTCACTGATATGGAGCTATTCTTACTATCGCTCGGCTTCTCCATCTGAACGGACCTTCTTTTATGCTTTATAAATAATGTCTCCCCTCATGCTAGTGGTCATATGGGAATTGTTCATTGGTATGTCCAGATGTAGGGGTGTTTGGTTTTGACGTACTTGGGGGTGTCTGTTTCAAAGTTCCTCATCGGCGTGTTATCTTGTGGGAATCGACGGCATGGGGAAGTCGTGCGTTCCTTCTCAGCCGGCCTGCAGCCCCTCGCCGTAGGATGCCTCGAACTCCAGCAGCGGAGTGTCGAAGATCCGCATCACGTATCGCATTCCGGCACCTCCATCAATCGATCTTATATATTCAAATATAAAGGTCGATGGCGGAGATGGGATGCCGACGAGATTGGGTTGCGTGTGGAACGGAAATGTATTACGATATAACTAAGTAGTTACTAAGTAATAGAAACTGCATGACGTACGAAGGAGTGCATATGGATCTTGATTACATCAAGGGCGTGAACCTGGGTAACTGGCTGGTTCTGGAAAAGTGGATGAACCCGGCATTATTCGATGGAACCACTGCCGATGACGAATACTATCTGCCGACGCAACTCGATCCGGCCGTCTACGAGGCCCGCATCAGGACCCACCGCGCCGAATACATCAACGAGCGCGACTTTGCCACCATCAAATCGTGGGGACTGAACTCCGTGCGCATCCCCGTGCCGTACTTCATCTTCGGCGACCGCGCGCCGTTCATCGGCTGCATCGACGAACTCGACAAGGCCTTCAACTGGGCCGAGAAATACGGTCTGACCATCCTCATCGACCTGCACACCGCGCCGATGAGCCAGAACGGCTTCGACAACGGCGGCATCTCCGGCGTGTGCAAGTGGGCGCAGCTGCCCGACGAGGTCGAATTCGTGCTGTCCGTGCTCGAACGCCTCGCCAGGCGGTACGGCCATCGTCGGGCGCTGATGGGCATCGAAATCATCAACGAGCCGAACACCACCACCTGCTGGCCGATGCGAACGTGACCGAACGCTACAAGGCGGTCGATCCGGAACTCGCCGAAGGCACCGGCCCGATCGCATTCGACTGGCTCAAGAACTTCTACATCACCGCCTACCACCGTCTGCGCGATGCCGACAAGGGCGCATTGCCGGCAGACAAGGCGGTGGTGTTCCACGACGGTTTCGACATCGAACAGTGGAAGGACTTCATGCGCGGCCCCGACGGCAAGCTCGCGCCCGAGTTTAAGAACGTGGTCCTTGATACCCACCAATACCTCATGACCGCCGAAACGATGGGTTGCCCGCAGACAGCGGAGGGCTACGACGACTTCGTGAGGAATACCTATGCGCCGATGATCGCCGAGATGAGCGAATACTTCCCGGTGATTGTGGGGGAGTGGTGCCTGTTCAACTCCGTCGGCTGCGGTGTGGACACCCACGGCGGACAAAGCGTGCTCAACGGCGAGGAAGGCGCGCAGGCCGAGACCCTGACCGCCGAACAGAAGCGCTCGCTGTACCAGGGCGTGGCCGAATCCCAGCTCGCCGCATGGAGCAAGGGCAGCGGCTTCTACTACTGGAACTACAAGCTGCTCACCGACACCGTCAACACCCCTGGCTGGATCGGCTGGGACGCATGGGACCTCGGGCGCTGCATCGCCCAAGATTGGTTCCCCGTCAAAAGTGATTCCGTCGGACGCAAGAATCGTACAAAGCAACGCGTGATATCAAGAACATTAAGGAACGACAATGCTGCATAATCCGATCTTCAAAGGCTTCAATCCCGATCCGGCCATCTGCCGCAAAGGCGACGACTACTACGTGGCCGTCTCCACCTTCGAATGGTTTCCGGGCATTCCGATTTACCATTCGAAGGATATGAAGCATTGGGAGCTGCTCACCCACGTGCTTACTGATGATACGAATCCGAACCTCACCAAGCTGCCAAGCGCTAAGGGCATTTGGGCTCCATGCCTCACGTATTGTGAGGAAGAGGACATGTCTACGTGATTTACGGCGTTATGAATTCCATGAATGCACGCTATTTCGACGTGAATAATTATCTGATTAAGTCGAAGAGCATTGAAGGTCCGTGGAGTGAGCCGGTATATCTGACATCTTCCGGTTTCGACGCGTCCATTTTGCATGATGACAATGGCAAGAAGTACATCGTCAGCTTGGAATGGGAGACCCGTGAAGGCTATGAGAAGCCGGGTGTGATCTGCTGTGTGGAATATGATCCGGAAACCAAGCATGTGGTTGGCTATCCGAAGCGTATATGGCGTGGCGCTACTGATCGTGGCTGCATTGAGGCTCCGCATCTGACCAAGCGTGACGGCTGGTATTACATTATGTGCGCCGAGGGCGGCACCGGCTACAACCATTCTGTGACCATGGGCCGTTCCCGCAATGTGTGGGGCCCGTATGAGCCGGATCCGAATGGTCCGCTCGTCACTTCGCAGCCGAAGGAGTCAAACGAGCGTGCTGATGACGATCATTTGAAGCCGCGCTATTTCAACCCGGATTCCGTATTGCAGAAGTCCGGCCACGGCTCCTACGTGGATCTGCCGAACGGCGAGACATATCTTGTGCACCTGACCAGCCGTCCGTTTGTGCCGGAATTGCGTTGTACGCTTGGCCGTGAGACCGCCATTCAGAAGATGCAGTGGACGCCTGATGGTTGGTTGCGTATGGCTGATGGTTCTAATCTGGCAAAGATCGAAGTCGAGGAGCCGAATCTGCCAGATGTGCCGATGCCGGAAATTCCAAGCCTTGACGATTTCGATGGTGAGGAACTGGGTAACTGGTATTACTCGCCGCGTCAGATGCCGAGCACGTTTGCGAATGCTACGGAACGCCCGGGCTGGCTGCGTGTTCGCGGTGAAGAATCGCTTGCCTCGCTGAATCGTACGAGCCTGCTTACTCGCAAGCTGACGAGCGTGTATGCCACGGTGACCACCAAGATGGAGTTCGAGCCGGAAGTCTACCAGCACAGCGCTGGCTTGACCATCTACTACGACAACATGAATAACATTTTCCTGCGCAAGTATTATTCGCAGACGCTTGGTGGCAGTGCGATTTCGATCGTGCGTCTCGAAAACGGCGAAAAGACGGAAATGCTTGACACTCGTGTTGCCGTGGAAGATAAGCCGATTTACTTCCGTTTGAACATTGAGGGCCGTCGCACTTGGTTCGAATGGGGTTATGATGGCGAGAATTGGACCAAGATCGGTCCGGATTTCGATACCACCACGTTCTCTGACGAATACTGCAAGTTCGGTGAGTTCACCGGCACTATGGTCGGTATTGCCGTCACTGATGCTTCGCTGCATGAGAAGACCGCCGATTTTGATTTCTTCGATTATGAGGCGGACGAAACGAAGCCTGTCGACTGATCCCGCCCGGGCGGCCACCACGATCATTCAACGACCCTGATCCGGTCGTGATCCGATTCCGAGCGGCCGTGTGGCCGCTCGCAGGGCGCATACAATGGACCAAGGAATGTTGCGAATGACGCACGGTTCCTTGGCCCATTGGGCCGAATGGGTTTTGCCATGGGTTGTGATGGACGGAAACGAAAAGTCGGGCAACTCCCGAGCGTAAGGGCGGTGAGACGCATGGTGCTAGGCATCGATGAGCGAATCGACGGCGTGAACCTCGGCAACTGGCTGGTGCTGGAGAAATGGATGGATCCGAAACCGTTCACCCGCAGCGCCGAAGACGATGAAATCTGGATGCACCGCACGCACGTATCCCTCTGGTCCGAACGGAATCTCGCCGAGGAACTGCGCCGGCACCGCGAAACCTACATCACCCTGGAGGATTTCCGTATTATCGTCGGTCACGGAATCAACCTCGTACGCATTCCCATACCGTATTTCATCTTCGGCGACTGGCCCGGGCATCCGGGCTGCATCACGTACCTCGACCGCGCGTTCCGTTGGGCGCGGGAGACGGGATTGAAGATTATGATTGACCTGCATACCGTTCCCGAATCGCAGAATGGTTTCGACAACGGCGGTCTGACGGGTGTGTGCAAATGGGCGCAGAATACGGACTTGGTGGAGTACACGCTGAACGTGCTGGAGCGATTGGCTCGCCGATACCGCGACGAACCGGCCCTGCACAGCATCGAAGTACTCAACGAACCAGTGAGCTGGTCGGTGTTCCATAGCACGTCGAACACGGCGAAAGACTCTCATGAGGCTTCCGGTAGCACGTATGTCTCACTGCGGTTTCTGAAGCGCTTCTACCGCGACGCTTACGCCCGGTTGCGCGCCGTGCTGCGTCCGGAAACCGTGATCGTATTCCATGACGGTTTCCGACTACTCCGCTGGGGCGGTGGTTTCGTCGTGCTGGCATGCGCAACGTCATGCTCGACACCCATCAGTATCTCATCGCGATGGAGGATCCGCTGTTTTCGGGACCGGCACGCCGGCTGTACCTGCGATCGCGGCGACTGCCATGGCTGTACCGGATGCTGGTGGGCGCGAGTGGTATCGCCATTCGTTCGGCGGCTCGTCGTATTCCCGTGCTGGTGGGCGAGTGGTGCGTGGAGAATCAGTGGGCCCTACACAGCCAAAACCGATCGGCTGCATACCGCCAAGTGTCACGATTGCAACGTGCGGCATGGGACGTGTCGGCGGGACAGATCTATTGGAGCTACCAGCTTGCGCGCTCCGCGAAACCGGGTAGTGGCGAAGGGAAACCGCCGCGGGATCCTCGCAACGGCGGCAATCTTGAGGCGTGGGATCTGACTCGCGTATGGCGTCATGGATGGATTCGGGCGGATACCTCTCACGATGACATGCCATAGTCAGTCAATCAACGGCAATCGACACAAGGTGCATTAGACTCGGAATCATGGCAGAGGAAGAGACTCCGAAACGTATCCGAAAATCACCGCAGGAGCGGCGTGAGGAAGTGCTGGATGCCGCGGTGCAGCTGATCAGCGAGCGTGGGTTCAACGGTATTTCCATTCAGGATGTGGCTGATCGTGTTGGCATCTCCAAGCAGGGTGTGCTTCGGTATGTGGGTAATAAAGACAATATGCTGGCCATGGTGTTCAACGAGTATTACGGTGAGACGGGCACTCCTGAGGATTTCTTTGCATCAGGTATGCCTGGCAGTGATCCTACTGCGCCGCTGTTTCCTGCGTATTTGCGTTATTTGGTGCGGCATAATTCGCGTCGTCGCATGATGGTGCAGTTGTTTACCGTGCTTTCTGCGGAGTCGTTGAATCCTGATCATCCGTTGCATGATGAATTCACTGCCCGTATGGACGATATTTGGGAGCATTATTCGCGATATCCTTGGCTGATTCCTCCGCAATTGGGTTCGTGGAAGTCGAGTATGCGTCCGGTGGTGCGTAAGGCCATGGAAATCATGGATGGCGTGCAATTATGGTGGTTGCGCGAACCTGAAGTTGATTTGTGCAAAGAGTGGGCTCAGATGGAAAACATGCTGTTTCCCGCTCCATTATGGGATGCATATCGCTGATTATTTAAGATTGCATTGCATGTATTCGTGTGAGAAGGCGAGGGGTCTGACGGGCTTCTCGCCTTCTGTGTTGGTATGGTCATGTTGAGTTGCGTGCGTGCCTGCATCGTGTTAAACTACCAATTGGTAATTAAAGGAAATCGCTTCAATGAGGAAAGTGAGCAATCCCATGACCGAAACCATTGAAAACACTGCGAATCTGCCGTATAAGAATCCGGAACTTCCGACCGAGGAACGCATCGCCGATCTGCTTGGCCGTATGACCCTCGAAGAAAAAGTCGGACAGATGATGCAACTTGACGCACGAAGCGGCGACTTGGACGATCTAATCGTCAACAAGCATGTCGGCTCCATTCTGCACACCTCGCCGTCCGACCTGCCGAAAGCCGTGGAAACGGTGAACACCAAAACCCGTCTCGGCATTCCGCTGGTGATCGGTGACGACTGCATTCATGGCTATTCCTTCTGGCCGGGAGCCACCATTTTCCCGGAACAATTGGGCATGGCGACCACGTGGGATTCCGAAAAAGTGCAGGCCGCGGGCCGTGCCACCGCCGAGGAAGTGTCGACTACCGGCGTGCATTGGACGTTCTCTCCGGTGCTGTGCATCGCGCGAGACACCCGTTGGGGTCGCGTGGGCGAAACCTTTGGCGAGGACCCGTACCTGATCGGCGAAATGGCATCGTCCATCGTCAAAGGCTATCAGGGTGGTGCCAAGGCGGGCGAGCCGCTTGCCAAAGACGCGATTCTCGCATGCGCCAAGCATTTCGCGGGCTATTCCGAAACCAGGGAGGCCGTGACGCTTCCGAAGCCGATCTGAGCCACCGCAAGCTGGAATCCTGGTTCCTGCCGCCGTTCGAACGCGTGGCCAAGGAAGGCTGTGGCACCTTCATGCTTGGCTACGAATCCATCGAAGGCGTGCCGGTCACCTTCAACAAGTGGCTGCTGTCCGACAAGCTGCGCGGCGACTGGAACTACCAGGGCACGCTGATCACCGACTGGGACAACGTCGGCCGTTCCGTGTGGGAGCAGAAGGTCAAGGCCGATTACGTGCACGCCGCCGCGGACGCGGTCAAGGCCGGCAACGACCTGATCATGACCACGCCGAAGTTCTACGAAGGTGCGATCGAAGCGGTACGCACCGGATTGCTTGACGAATCGCTGATCGACGAAGCCGTGTCCCGCATCCTCGCACTCAAGTTCCGCCTGGGCCTGTTCGAAGATCCGCGCCTGCCGGACCAAGAGCGCATCAAAACGGTTATCGGCTCCAAAGCCCATCAGGAGCTCAACCTGCAGATCGCACGCGAATCCGTGGCGTTGCTGAAGAATGACGGCGCATTGCCGTTCTCGGCTGCGGCGGGCAAGCGCATCGCCGTGGTGGGGCCGCTTGCCGATGACGCGCAGGAGCAGTTGGGCGATTGGGCCGGCAATTCCGGCCAGGTCAATTGGATGCCGGAAGGCCAGCCGCGCGGCATGATCACCACATCCTTGACGGGTTCAAGCAGCTTGCGCCCGAAGGATGCGAGGTTGCGTATTCGCGTGGTGCGAACATCATCGATTTGGTGGACGATCCGGAAGGCGAGTTCTATCCGGATGGCCAGCCTCGTCCGAAGCTCGCCGTCTCCGCCAAGTTCGACCAGCAACTGCTGGATGAGGCGGTGGAGAACGCACGCCGTTCCGACCTTGTTGTCGCCGTTGTGGGCGATGTGGTGCAGCTGGTCGGCGAGACCTGCTCCACCGCCACACTGGAACTGCTCGGAGGACAGAACGCCATGCTCGAAGCGCTTGCCGACGTGGCCCGCGAGACCGGCAAGCCGCTGGTCGTGGTGCTGATGAGCTCCAAGCCGCAGGTGATGCCGGCATGCGTGATCGGCACGAATGGCGTGATCGTGGACGAATCCACGGCCGACGGTGTCAGCGCGTTCATGTGGGCGCCGAATCCGGGCATGAAGGGCGGCCAAGCCATCGCGGAGATCATCCTCGGCAAGACCGAGCCGAGCGGCA
>ENA-OQJO01000147-OQJO01000147.1-human-gut-metagenome-genome-assembly--contig:-NODE-147-length-10278-cov-3.019111_pt1 | contig 10278 bp, 6 predicted proteins | sample MGYA00242613_ERZ504780 | MGnify/ENA primary metagenome ERZ504780 (study PRJEB26092, sample SAMD00036368) | human gut metagenome | host: Homo sapiens | study: EMG produced TPA metagenomics assembly of...
CTGTGCAGCCTCAACATAACAGCTCAGGAGGTCTGGAATATCGACCAGTGTATGGCTTATGCAGTGGAACATAACCACATCGTAAAGCAGCGCCATCTGGAAGCAGACAATTACCGTATGGACCGTATGAAGGCTATCGGACAATTTCTGCCAGGAGTATCAGGAAATGTCAGCGCACAATATAATTTCGGACGTTCAGTCGATCCGGAAACTAATACATATATATCAAAATCAACCTTCAATAATGGTTATAGCATGGAAGCCTCCATTCCTATCTTCCGGGGAGGAAGCCTGATCAACCAAGTACGAAAAAGCAAAGCAAATTTACTGCTTGGCAAAGCAGCTCTGCAAGAAGCACGGGATAATACAGCTCTGGAAACATTTCAGGCCTACATTGATGCATTGTATTATTATGGTACTACCCGACTGGCAAAACAAAACTTGCGGAAAGTGATTCATTATTATACAAAACTCGCCGACAGGAAACTCTAGGGTTAAAAGGAATGGCCGACGTTGCGCAAATGGAGGCACAGCAAGCAAGTGATGCTTACAACTTAACACATCAGCAAAACTTATATGAAACAGCTATGCTGACCTTAAAACAAAAAATGAATTTCCCCATTGAAGAGGCTTTGCTGCTCGACACCTGTCTGCTGGAGCAATCTACACTAGAGCAAGAACAACTGACCATAGAACATGCCGACAATGTATTCCGTCTTGCGTTAAACTGCAATCCGGTTTTGAAACAGGTCGAAATGCAGAAACAGTCGGCAAATATGGACCGTAAAATTTCATGGAGTTCATTTGTTCCATCCATCAGTCTTTATGGAGGAATTTCAAGTTCTTATTATAAAGAATTACATCAAACAGGATACCCTCCGTTCCATACACAGTTTGAGAATAACTTCGGCTCATATTTTGGAATCAGCATGAGTATACCTATCTTCAACCGTCTGTCGGGCATCGCCAACATGCGACAGGCACGAAACAACTACCGGATAGCAGCCGAACAGTATGAGGCGCAGAAAGAAGAGCTTCAGAAACTGGTACAGCAAGCCGTACAAGACCGCGAAGGCTACCTGAAAGAAAGTATCCAGATGGAGAAGAAAGTAGCTTCCGACTCACTTGCCTACCACGTGACGCGACGCAAGTACGAAGAAGGGCTTATGACCTCACTCGATGTACAGAACAATGCTGCCACATTGTTGGAAAGCCAGACCGGACTGTTGCAGAGCAAACTTACCTACCTGATGAAATGCAGACTGGTAGATTATTATAAGGGACAAGATATTATCAGAAACAACGAATAAAAATATTACACACCATGGATATACAACTGGAAAAGAAAAAAGGCATTCAGAAGAAACACATTCCTTACATAGCCGGAGGAGCTGTTGTGATTTTATTATTAATCTGGATTATTTTCGGAAATCATGCATCAACACTGAGAGTAGACGCCGCTTCACTGAATATAGCCGATGTAACCTTCGGTAAGTTCAATGACTATATCCGTCTGAACGGACAAGTTCAGCCAATCTCCGTCGTCCAATTAAGTCCGGAAGAAGGAGGAATCGTACAGGAAAAGGTTGTAGAAGAAGGCGCCCATGTAAAAAAAGGAGATGTCATTCTCCGTCTCAGCAACTCAAACCTGGACTTACAGATTCTGAATGCAGAATCGGAACTTGCCGAAAAACAGAACTTACTGCGTAATACACAAGTAACCATGCAGCAAGATAAGCTGAACAATGAAACCGAAAAAGTACAGCTGGACATTGATACACGCCGAAAACAACGTACCTATCTCCAGTATGAACGTTTATATAAAGAACGTCTTATCAGTCGGGAAGAATATCTTCAGGCAAAAGAAGACTATGAAGTAGCACAGAAAAAGCACGGATTGATTACCGAACGTCTGGTACAAGATTCTATCTACCGTAACATACAGATGGACCAGATGGAGGACAATTTACAGAACATGAGAAAGAATGTACTGCTGATTCGTGAAAGAAAAGAAAAACTGGAAGTCCGCGCTACAATCGATGGAGAACTTGGACTGCTGGATGCAGAGTTGGGACAGAATATCACTGCCGGACAAATGGTCGGGCAGATAAACGACCTTTCGGACTTCAAGATAGAAGCCATGATAGACGAACATTATATCGACCGTGTAACCAACGGACTGCCGGCTACGTTCGAACGTCAGGAAACCACATTCAACCTGAAAGTTCGCAAAGTATATCCCGAAGTACGTGAAGGACGATTCCGTACCGATTTTGTATTCGAGGGAAAACGCCCTGACAATATCCGGAGCGGACAAACTTACTACATCGATTTACAATTGGGGGAACCAACCGAAAGCGTACTTATTCCAAAAGGAACTTTTTTTCCAAGTAACTGGAGGTAACTGGATTTTTGTAGTCGACAAAGAAGGGAAGAAAGCTTATCGCCGTCAGATACGTATCGGACGACAAAACCCACAATATTACGAAGTACTGGAGGGACTGGAAAAAGGAGAGCGTGTCATTGTATCCGGATACGAAAGTTATAAAGACAATGAAGTGCTTATTTTAAAATAATAAATACCTAAGATGAAAACACTTATCCGTAACTTTTCGCATACGTTCAGGCGTTTCTTTACCGCAAGCATACTGAACTTGGCAGGACTGAGTATCGCTTTTACAGCCTGCTTTGTCATTCTGACTCAGGTAGATTACGACTATAACTACAACAAATGCTTTCCAGCCCACGAACGCATCTACCGGGTAGAAGTGAATCGAGGTGGAGAATACGACTGGCAATTCTGGCTGGCCCGTCCGTTCTGTGAGTTGCTAGGAGCTGCATCTCCTCATATACAAGCTATTTCGGTTACCTCTTTATTAAGCTATACTAATGATTTTGAAATAGATGAGCACATCTATTCAGAGCCTTGGCTTACTGGATTTGGTGACTATTTAGAGGTCTTCCAACCTACTATGGTATGTGGTACGACGGCTTCACTTAATGAACCTAGCCAAGCTCTTATTCCTGCGTCCATGGCCCGTCGTTTTTTTGGTACTACAGATGCGATTGGCAAAATTATTTACGTAGACCGCAAATCCCTCAACCAGCCTTTAGTGATTGGAGGTGTCTATCAAGATATGCCGGAGAACTCCCAGTTGGGCAACTGTGTCTTCTCTTCTTTCCGTTCGGATTTGAACAAAGATTCCTGGACAAACTGGAGTTATACTCTGTATATCCGACTCGACAATCCAGCCTCTTTGCACGATGTGAAACTGTCGATGATAGAGGAGTGCAAGCAGAAACTTCCCCAAAATCGGATTTCCGGACAGGAAGACTGGGAAAACTATATTCATTTTACTCCGCTGGATGAAGTACACTATTCAACGATAGGTGACAAGGCTGCTACCAGCAAAGCCGCAGTATATCTGTTGCTGTGTGTATCAATACTAATTTTACTGACAGCAGCAGTCAACTACATGAATTTCTCACTGGCAGAAACTCCCATGCGATTGCGTTCCATCAATACTCAAAAGGTGTTAGGAGCTTCCACTTTCTCTTTACGGGGGTATTTATTGTTGGAATCTGTATTAGTTTGTATGTGTGGATTCCTGCTTTCATTACTCTGGCTCTATCTGTTGCAAGACACATTCCTGAATACCTTGGTGTCATCCGATCTTTCTTTAATGAAACATCCTGTTCTACTGCTTACATTAAGCGGAATCGCCGTTTGCATGGGTTTACTTGCCGGAGCTTACCCTTCTTATTACGTCACTTCTTTCCAACCGGCATTAGTATTGAAAGGCTCATTCGGTCTTTCTCCCAAAGGTAAGCTACTGCGTACATTATTAGTTTGCTTCCAGTTCTTTGTTTCTTTCATGCTGATTATTTCTGTAGGCATTATGTATCTACAAAGTCATTATATACAGAACAGTGATTATGGTTACGACAAGAGTGTAGTTCTGGTGGGTGAGATTCCTAACGAACTGCTCAATCGAAGGGAGGCGATCGTCAGTGAGTTGTCCGGAATATCGGGCATAGAAGGTATCTCTATTTCCCAGTTCGTATTGAACTCTTCCGATGACTACATGTCGTGGGGCAGAGGAAATAGGGAGCGTTTTATCAATACGGTCTGTTTCCCGGTAGATTACCGCTACTTATCCGTGCTTGGGATCAAGATTACTGAAGGCCGGAACTTCAAGTCTGGTGATGGAGATGTGTATATCTTCAACGAAACAGCCCGGAAAAAATATCCCTGGATGAAAGTAGGTGAATTAGCAGCCCCCGAAGATTATCCGGTAGTGGGATTCTGTGAGAACATTCGCTTCAGCAGCTTCCGCAACAATGATGAAGAAATACCAATGGCTTTCTTTATTTACGGAAAAGATTATGCAGACTGGGATGCCAACAGCATCTTGAACATCCGGGTAGCTCCGGGAGTAGACAAGGCAGACATGCTCCACCGCTTAGCAAAGACAACTGAAAAGCTTGCACCGGACCATGACTTCAAGTTCCGTTTCATGGATCAAGTGATTGACCAGAATTACCATCTAGAATTGCGCTTCACCAGCCAGATTCTGCTATTCTCCTTGATTGCCATCGTACTCAGCATAATTGGTGTGTTCGGGCTTACCTCATTTGAGAGTGAATACCGCCGCAAGGAAATCGGTATCCGGAAAATCATGGGAAGTTCCACCAGCAAAATCCTCTATATGTTTACCAAACGTTATCTCGTCATGCTGGTCGTCTGCTTCGCATTGGCAGCTCCCTTCGGCTGGTGGATTGGACATGACTGGCTGGAAAGTTTTTCCGACAAAACTCCTATCCGTGCTTGGATATTCGTTATCTCCTTCCTGCTGGTCAGTCTCATTACGATACTGACAGTGACCTTCGAGTGCTGGAAGAATGCCAATGAAAATCCGGTAAACAGTATCAAAACCGAATAATATTATTTCTCATGAAAACAGTTATCCGTAACTTTTCGCATACGTTCAGGCGTTTCTTTACCGCAAGCATACTGAACATTCTAGGATTAAGCATAGCCTTTGCATCCTTCTTCGTCATCATGACACAGGTGGACTATGACTATAATTTCAATAAAGGATATAAGGACTATGAAAAAATATTCCGGATAGAAATCAACCCTAATCCAGATTCAGGCTGGCAACTGTGGACCCCTCGTCCGTTATGTGAGCAATTACAATCCGCTTCACCCTATATAAAGAGTATTTCACAAGTTGAATCATATCAGCCTGAAGATGAATATGAAGTGAACGGAAACCTATTTAAAGCAACAACCTGCACTGGTTTCGGTAATTTTCTGGAAACATTTCAGCCGGAAATGATAAACGGCTCTGCCGATGCGCTGAACCAGCCTAAAACGGTTCTCCTGTCCGAATCGACAGCAAAGAAATTCTTTGGTACAACCGACGTAATAGGCCAGACAATATTCAGAGGGAAACAAGCAGACAATAATGCATGGACCATAGGAGGCGTTTACAAAGATTACCCGGAAAACTCACAGATAAGAAACTGGGTTATGATGCCCAAAGAAGCCGATACTGATAAAGGAAACTGGAAAAACTGGAACTATATCTGCTATATGCGTCTCGAAAGTCCGTCTGCTGCCCCGGAAATAGAGAAACTTATCTTGCAGTATTTTTGTGAAAAAATTTTCCGGAACTGGAACAGGAAAGTGATATTTCACAGTTCATCCGCCTCACGCCACTTGTCGACGCACATTTTTCTACAGTAGGGAATAAAAGCGCAAGCAGCCGCACAACACTTTATCTGCTGATATGCGTTTCTTTCCTGATCGTAATTATAGCCACCATCAATTTCATGAATTTCTCGTTGGCTGAAACCCCGATGCGCATCAAGAGTATCAATACGCAGAAAGTACTGGGAGCAACCACACGTTCTCTTCGCCTCACCCTGATAACAGAAGCTATGCTTATCAGCTTTATAGCTTTTATTCTCGCGCTTATATGGGTTGCGATACTTAAAGATTTTGGTTTACAGGAACTGGTAAATGCCCAGCTGACAATAACAGAGCATCCGATGCTGCTGCTTGCAACTTTCGGTTTGAGTCTGCTTATGGGACTGATGGCCGGACTTTATCCGTCTTATTACGTAACCTCTTTTCCGCCAGCACTGGTTTTGAAAGGCTCTTTCGGACTTTCTCCCCAAGGACGCATTCTACGTACCGCACTGGTATGTATCCAATTCTTTGTTGCCTACATGCTGATTATCGGAGTAGGAATCATGTACCTGCAAAGCAGATATATCCGTACTTCAGACTATGGCTACAACAAGGATGCAATTATTGTAGGAAACATGACTAAAGAAACCCAATTACAAACGGATGCAGTAGTGGGAGAACTTTCTCAGATTTCAGGTGTCAAAGGAGTGGCCATATCGGAATTTGTCTTGAGTTCCGCCGATAATTACATGCACTGGGACGCTCCAAAGGCGACAAATATATTCAGTTTGATGCTTTTCCGGTAGATTGCCGTTATCTGGAAGTTATGGGAATTCGCATCGTCGAAGGGAGAAGACCCAAGCCAGGAGATGAGGACGTTTATATCTTCAACGAATTTACACGTAAGAAATATCCGTGGCTAAAAGTCGACCAGCCCGCTCCGGACGACAATTTAGTTATAGGTTTTTGCGAGAACATCAAATACAGCAGCTTCCGCAATGATGACACCAATCAGACAATGGCTTTTCTTATCCCTGGCAAGAAGTTCGCCCAATGGGGATGGGAGTGGCGAAATTTCGTCAATGTCCGTATTTCGGCAGGTGCAGATAAAGTTGAAGTTATCCGCTCACTCCAAAAAACAATGGAAAAGTTTACCCCGGACACGACTTCAATTTCCGGTTCATGGATGAAGTGCTCGATGCCAACTACCGGAACGAATTGCGTTTTACCAAGCAAATCCTGCTCTTCTCACTCATTGCCATTGCCATCAGCCTGACGGGAGTGTTCGGACTCACCATGTTCGAAAGCGAGTATCGAAAAAAGGAAATCGGAATCAGAAAGATTATGGGAAGCTCGACCACACAGATTCTGTACATGTTCAACCGAAGATATATACTTATACTCGCCGGATGCTTCATCGTGGCAGCACCGTTCGGATGGTGGATCGGGCAGCACTGGCTGCAAGGATTTGCAGAAAAAACACCCGTCACCCCGTGGATATTCATTTTGTCATTCCTGCTGGTTACACTCATTACCATGATTACCATTACTGTACAAAGCTGGAAAAATGCCAATGAGAATCCGGCAAACAGCATCAAAACCGAATAAAAACAGATTAATAATATGAAAGGACTCAAAACTTACCTCACTTTTCTACACCGTAACAAGTTATTTACGGTTGTCAATGTTGCAGGACTAAGTATCTCACTGATGTTTGTTCTGCTGATAGCCGACATGGTAACCCGCCAACTATCGGTAGACAAGAACTTGAAAGATACCGACCGTATCAGTGTATTTGCAAGCGAAAATACAGCTGCCGGACATTATCTGCTAGGAGAAAAACTGCAAAGCCGTTACCCTGAAATAGAGGAGTGGTGCGCTTATACCGGAAATTTCGGAATACAGACCAGCATCAACGAAAACCCTACCCAAATTCGTACACTCGTCGCCCGAAAGAACTTTTTTCAGTTCTTCGGCTATAAACTGGCAGAAGGAAATCCGGCACAAGTACTGGTAGATGACCATAGCATCGTTCTCAGCCGTTCATGCGCCAACCGTCTGTTCGGTAACGAGGCTGCTTTAGGAAAAGTACTGGAACTGAATACACCGGATTCAAAAGGAAGCGGCAACCAAAAGTTCACTGTAACCGGTATTATGGAAGACATCGAAAACTCTTTGATCAAAGAGTCTACAGAAGCCATTATCCCTTACGAAAACATCAACGAGCTAAACCCGACAATCAGCCTGACAGATGGCGAGATGGGCAATGCCACCAGCGCACTTGTATTCTTCCGTACCGTAAAAGGAAGCGATCTGAACACAAAGGCCAAAGACGCTCTCTCTTATCTGAAAGATTGCTGGTGGATCTATAACCGGGGTATATTCAAGAAAGTACAGTTCGTGCCATACAATCAGTTTTACTTCCACACAGAAACACCTTCCGGATCAACAGAAATCAACCAGTACAGCTTCCGTATGGTCGTACTTTTCCTTGTCACCGGTATCATCATCTTATTCATGGCAATATTCAACTACGTCAACATGAGTATTGCACAAACTACCTATCGCGCCAAGGAAATGGCAACCCGCAAGTTGCTCGGTTCTTCCCGCTCCGACATATTCTGGCGTATGATAGGCGAATCGTCTATTATGACTGTTATCGCTTTCATACTCGGATTTCTGCTTGCAAAAGCCGCCGAGCCTATTGCCATGGATCTACTGGGTGTAAAGCTCGACCTGACAGGCGATTTGTCTTTCATGACCTGTCTGTCCTACCTGCTGCTTATCGTCTTACTGTCATTCATCTCCGGCTTTGTACCTGCTACCATCTTGTCTAATTATAATCCACTGGACGTTGTAAAAGGACATTTCCGCCGGAAAACCAAAGCTGTATATTTACGCGTGCTGAACATCGTACAAGATGGACTGACTATTGCCATGCTGAGCTGTGCCTTCTACCTGAGCGTACAGATTCACAGCATATTGAACGAACCGCTGGGATATAGCTACGGAAATATTCTCTGCCTTACGCCGGCGGCAGATCAGGAAACTCTGCTTACTTTCCGCAATGAAGTACAAAAACTACCTTTTGTGAAACGGATAAGTTTCGCCCAAGGAACTCCTATAGACGGAGGGAATAATAATACAATGGTTGTTACGGTTAAAGGAGCTCCTAAGAACATGAGTTTTCAGACATTTAAAGTAGACTCAGCCTTTATCGACATGTATCAGATACAGATTTACGAAGACCGCAAAATGCCATTCGACAAGAATAACTGGTTTATCAGCGAATCGGCATCCAAAGACCTCGGAGGTGTTACCGACTATGTAAATGATGAGCGAGGTCGTAGTTTCTCCATTGCCGGATTATTCAGAGATTTTCATATACGCTCAGTCATGAGTGAACTAACATCCTTTTACGGCTCCAGATACTCCCAGCCGACAAAATTTATCCGTGGAGTATTTTGGTAGAAGTACAAGACGGCGATCTGGCAACTTACAGCAAACAAATCACTGATTTGTACAGTACACTGACAGAAAATGCACCATTCAGTTCGAGCTGGTATAAAGACCAGATTGTCAATCAGTACAGCGATATCATCAGCATGAATAAACTGATTAGTATTTTCACGTGTGCCGCACTGATTATTTCACTACTGGGACTGACTGCCATGAGTATCTATTTCATTGCCCAGCGTAAACGTGATATTGCCATTCGTAAAACCTTCGGTTCCAGTAGCCGCAATGAAATGCTGCAACTGATGAAATTTTCATTCTCATCTTTGCTCATCAGCCTGATAATAGCCATACCACTTATGGCTTTCGGCATACACACCATCGACAAGATTGTATCATACGATAGTGACTTCCCCTGGTGGGTGCCACCAACAGCATTTGCCGTCATCACCCTCATCTCACTGGGATCAGTATACCTTATCAGCCGGAAAGCTGTACGAGAGAATCCGGTAAACAGTATCAAAACCGAATAACAATAAATCTGATGAAAACACTTATTCGTAACTTTTCATATACATTCAGGCGCTTTTTTTGCTGCAAGTGTCCTGAATATTGCAGGACTAAGTATTGCTTTTTCCTCTTTTTTCGTCATCATGACGCAAATAGATTATGACTATAATTTTAATAAAGGATATAAGGATTATAAAAAGATTTTCCGAGTAGAAGTATATTCAGATAACGAATGGACAGAAATTGCTCCTCGCCCAATATTAGAGTTAATATCTTCTAGCTCTCCACATATTCTTTCTTCTTCAATCATTACTTATACTGTCTCTAATCAAGATTTTAATATCAATGGACATATATTCAATGAAAAAGTACAAAAAGGATTTGGTAACTTCTTAGAAACTTTCCAACCACAAATGCTATGTGGTTCCACTAGTAACCTTAATTTTCCTAATATGGTACTTATTCCAGAATCAATGGCGATACGCTTTTATGGGCAAATAGATGTTATTGGGAAATCAGTTACAACAGAAAATACAACTTATACAATTGGGGGAGTATATAAAGACTTCCCTAAAAACTCTGAATTTGAAAATAATATATTTACACAATTACCT